>BNJU01000581.1_pt1 | contig 10756 bp, 18 predicted proteins | sample 8539281 | NCBI WGS metagenome assembly BNJU01 (sample SAMD00202456, study PRJDB9452) | human saliva metagenome | isolation source: human saliva | place: Japan
CAGCGCCGCCAGACGAGTGATCCGGTCGGCGCTAGCGCGGCTAGCGTTTGGCCCCGGTCCTCGTTTCCACGAGGCCGGGGCCATCACCTGCTGCGCGCGCCGCAGTCACTTCTTCGCGTTGCACGGTGACACCGCCAAACTGAAAGGGAAATCCTCCCACGACATCGTGAACTCGCGCCAGATTTCCCCGCCACCAGGCTCTGTTGTTCTTCCCCATGGGTTCGCCGCGGGAGCGTCACCCCGTTCTCATCGGCTCCACAACCGCTAGACGTGCCCACCGACAGTTGTGCTGATCGTGCGTTGCTCACCATCCACGGTGACAGAGATGTCGTACTCGGCGCGCTGTCCAGTCCCGGCATCGTTTCTGCGACGACGTTTTCCTGTCTCGAGCGGCATCGATCGCGGCCTGCTGCGCGTCCTTCTTCCACGGTCCAAAGCCGCCTTGAACGTCGATGGTCTCCCAGGAGATCTGCACGTGTCCAGCCATCGCAAATGCACGGTCGACCCTCCCCTCAGTTAGAAACGTGCTGCGCGTGCCTCCTGGATCTGGACTTCACGTACGCCATCTCGAGAAATTGCTCCAAGGTCACGACTATCCCGAACTTCGTGTTTTGATTCCGTGTCGTAACACACTCCCGTGATCAGGACGGACGGGTTTCATCATTCAATCCCGGAAACGCACGAGGAAACCATATCGACGACACCATATCCGCGTTGACGCGCTCGGTGAATCAAGCTGGCCAGCATTTACGCCCCTCCGGCGTACGCCGGATCATAGACTCTGGCGAAGCCAGCAAGCGACAGTCGCGATTTTGCGCTTGTTTCAGATCAATAAGCATCGGCTGATGTTTCCAATCGCTCACGAATCGTTTTCAATATCGCTTGCTGCCAGTGGCCGAGGTGTCACCGTAGTCCGCTTTGCTCGCTGCGTTTTGCCCCGCCTTTTGGGCTAACATCCTCCCGGCGTGAAGTAGAGTGCGGCCCGTAACTCGGCAGCGGCATCGTCCCCTCGATCGTGGACCGGCATCTGCCGCGTAATGTCGTAGTCGTGGGTGAGGAAAAGCGATTCGCTGCCCAAAGAGGGCAATCGAGGCCATCATCCTTTCTATCCGGGAACGCACAGTATCATTCAGCCCCATATTTCCTCTGCGCGTGCCTGCACGTCCGCGACGGCAGTCTGTTCTGCGTCACACTCTTTCTTGTAGTTTTCAACCGCTCTGCGCGGCATCGTCGACTCCAGCCTCCCCACGTCGCAGGGTCTGTGCAATCTGCTGACCGACACCCGATCAAAGGCATCACGCGACCTTGGCTGCCTGACCATCCAGCACCGATCCTGCGGCGGACCCTCGCTCTAGCCGCCTGATCGACAAGCTCTTGCGTTCGTTGCGCTAGTTCCGAACAGCAGCGTTCAGAGCACGCTACTATCCCGCAGGAAGCGATGGGTAACTCGAAAGTCACTCAGCATCATGCGTCGCTTCCTCCTCACAGTGGCAGTGATGCGCTTTAGCGACTGGACCTGCTTTATCTTCGTTGCGCCTCGCTCGATTTTGCCGGTAGGCTCGTAGCGCATCGGATATGTCCTCGGTGCCGCCCAGATGTCCAGCGCCGACGGCTGTCGAAAATCATCGACAGGTCTTTAGCGCCGCATTTACGTCGTCGCCACTGATTCGATCCTGCCATCACATTCATCGAGGGCCATGGCGTCGACCATCCCGGACGTTCAGAAATGACCTTGACGCTGACCATAGTTCTGAGGCTTTTCATCGCGTAGTTGCTCATCACATCTCCTATGACGCGTGGTTAACCACTGATCCTAACCCATTTTTCCCATCACAGCCTCACACAGTGCAAAAACTGTAGAGTATCCGGGCACCTTCGTTCTGCTCGCATGCGCCAGTATCCAAAACTCGCGGCTCCTGCATCTCACTCAACCCAAATTCCGCATGCAATTCCCCACGAAGATTTTTCAATCTTGAAATCAGATCGTTGGAATCATTACGGTTTTCTCACCATCACGATGACCAAGGCACAGGAATTGCCTACGAAATTTCTAGGCGATCGTAGGAGCGACTGGTCACAAACGCCTACCCTTAACGTTTTGGGCAAACTCGGAGGAAAAGCCGCCATTCCGCACGGAATCGTTTAGCTCTGGGCGCGCGCTTTGCGCATCTTCAAGATCGTCGAGGCGATGATGGAGAGCAGGGAAGATGTTGAGAGGATCGCGCCCACGCTCGGAGATACCCACGTGGCCGCGAGGCGCCTGACGGGGGCCGTGGCCGCGGCGGAGGCGCCGACGATGAGTCCGATGCGCAGGTCGACCATGCCATGGCGCAGATTGGTGAGCAGTGCTGCGATGCCGGTGGGGATCATGACGAGGAGGGACGTGCCGCGCGCGATGAGGTCTCCGCGCCGACGGCGAGTTCCATGCCGGGCACGATGACGGATCCGCCACCCACACCGACCAGGCCGGAGAGGATGCCGGCACAGGCCGACCAGGATCATGAGGGCGCACGAGGCCGGGGTCAGTGAGACGGCCTCTCGCGGGACGTGGAGGTATTGGGGAGACGATGACGAAGACGGTGAAGCCGATGAGGATCCAAGGCAGCGAGGGGCCGGGAGGCGGCGCAGGGAGCCACACGCCGATTTGCGAGCCGATGAGCGCGCCGACGACGGAGGGCGGCTCCGACCAGGGAGACCTCGCCGTGGAGGGCGTAGTACCCGAGCCGACGGCGGCGGTGACGATGATGGCGGCGAGCGACGTGGCCGGAGGCGCGGCGCTGATCCATGCCCAGGACGGCCATCAGGGCGGGCATCGATGACGAGCCGCCTCCCACCCGAAGAGTCCGGAGAGAAATCCAGCGCCTACGCCTGTCGCGATGACGAGGAGGATGCGGTTCATGGTGAGGGGCTGGAGTCGGTGCTAGGCCATGTTTCTACTGTAGTACTGCGTTGTTTTGCGTTCTGGGACGCGGCATTACCGTGCGCGGACCGCCGATCCTTGAGCTCAGGGTCCCTTTGGATGGGGGCATGACAGATACGCGTGACCCGCACGGGATTGTTAACTCTTTGTCCGGTACCTGGTGCTCCACGTGATCTTCCTGGTCGGGCTCCCGCTCGTACGCCATGGACCTGGCCACTCATCTACTTCTTTTGGCTTCCTGGGCTTCTTCACCTTCTTCCAGATGTTGATAGCCATCACCCGAAAGTTCCTCGAGAAGGCCGGATCGTGGAAGATTGTCGCGATCGTGGGGGCCAAAGTGTCTGACGTGGCGGTCCTGTGGTGGCTGGGATGGCTGCTGGGAGGCGCACTTGACGCCTCTTCTGACTGGGGGCTTGTGACTGCGTGGCTGCCCTACCACTTCGTCGCCGCCTTGTGCGTGGGGACTCCGCGAGTTCTTCTACTGGCTGAGCCCACGAGACGCTGCCACGCCCAGCGCCCCTGCCAGTCCCACCGAGTCGGACACTTCCGAGAACCCGCGCATCCAGCGTGCAGACGCCCCGACGGCCACCCCTGCGAGCGCGGAAGCAGAGACCGATACCAACACCGACACCGACACCGACAAAGCAGTAGTCCGTTTTTCTCAGGAGCGGCTTCAACCATTCCCCTGCCTCCAGAAAGCGAGTAACCGGCCCCGACCTCGTCGTCACGGAGCCGGGGCCGCGTCTGTTTCCTTTGCTCGGCGCGGTAGCTCCTCCCATGGCCGAGACCATGTCGCGCGTCGCGGTCCTCTATCTCAACGTGAGCATCTCCTTCGCCCCTCGTAGGGATGGCGTGGGCCTCGGATAGAAGCCGTTCGAGGCGCGGCGACCCTTGAGCGGAAAAGCGGTCGTCGATATGCCACCCACGACCTTGCTCAGTGAGTAGAGGACATATTCGCCTCATCATCTTGCGGTGCGACACGTCTCCCAGCTCGCCCAGCAGGTCGAGCACGAACTCCAGGTATTGGTCGGTGACGACATCGTTTGTCCCTCACTTCCCACCTCAACGCCACGCTCGCCTGGATCCTGCGCTGCATTCGCGGCCTTGCTCTTTGTGGGCGTAAGGGAGAAACGGTGTGAGGACCGCCGAGGCGGCTCCGGTGACCGCGTTCGTTCGATGATAACGGGGCCGGGTTGGAAGCAGAGTGAGGCTGGTCGCCGCGAGACGTAGAGTGTGAGGGACCGACTTCGCATCTGAGTGCTCCGTTAGGATGTGGAGCAGCGACGAGATAGGCGGAGACCCGCGAGGGATTGTTACGCATCGTCCGTTTCGCGCTGTTCTACGTGAATCGCCCTGTTGGTCTGTTCTTTTCCATTTCTGCCGAGTGCTGCCGGGCCTCACCAATTTGTTTTCTTATGGCCCTCGCGGGCGTCTTCACCTTTCGCCCAGGTGATGGCATCCATCGCGAAAGTTCCTCGATCAGCCCACCGTTGCATGGAGGCCGCAGTGATCACGGGAGCCATCGCCTTCGATGGGGCTGTCCCTATGGCTATTCGGACTGTTACTGGTTGTTGTATTTGACGGCGGGTGTGCCTGGTTCGCGGTGACTGCGTGGCTCCCTCGCACGCCGTCGCCGCCTTGTGCGCGTGGGGTCTGCGCGAGATCATCCATGCGTTGCTCACGACTGCGTCCCCAAGTACCTGGATGCTGCCGCCGAACCGGCTGATTCCGCTTCCAAAGACCCAGAGGCGTCGACGAACAAACACAGAAACCGACAACCGATAAGTCGGATTGTTTGTGGCCGTTCCGTTCGTGCATGACACCACCAGCCACCAAAATCTCAACAAAGGGACACCAAAGCACTAGCACCACACAGATTTCAGGCAGAAGCTTCGGTGGCTCCACGGTTCAGCGACCGCATGGAGTTTTTCGGTCTGGGTTCCCCAAGAGCTACCGCCTTGTATATCAGCGCGCGCGGATAAGGGTACTCCGTAATTAAAATAAGACTTATCTTTGCAGCAAGGAGGACACTCGATGGCACGCCGACACTCAGGACATTGAATCACGCATCTACCCTCGGAGACCATGCGACCTATGACCGAGAGTTCCTCTTCAGCCTTCTAGCCGCTTACGGCAAACCCAAGACTCTATCACCCGCCTACGCAACGGTTCGTTGAACGTGGCGGCAGACCCTGTGAAGTCGCTCAGAAAGACGTGGTCTATTTCGAGAGGTGCCCCGGCACGGACACATCCTCTTGGAAGCCGGGGAACTGCGCGCCGCCGCTCACGTGCTTCGCTACACCCCACGCTTCATCATGGTCACCGACTACCACGCTGTTATCTTGGGATACCAAGACCGGTAGAACATAGTATTTCCGCTGCAGGAGATCACCCCAGCACTTCACGCTTTTTCCTACCTTGGGCGGGCATGGAAAAAGCCCAGTACGTGACCGAGAGACATGCGGACGTTAAGGCTGCCGAACAAATGAGCAAGCTCTTCGACGAGCTGCTTAAAGCCAACCCGTTATTACAAGGGACGAGACCCAACGCCACGGCTGAACGTGTTCTTCACCCGCCTATTGTTCTGCTTCTTTTTGCTGAAGACGCAGGGATTTTCACAGACAACCAGTTTTCACTAATGCAGTGGCTCTCACCCAAGAGGACAGTTCAGACATCCATATTTTCCTCAACGAGCTCTTCAAAGCTCTGGACACGGAGAGCCTGAGGATAAGCCGACATACCTCGCAGACTTCCCCTATGTGAACGGACGACTGTTCAGCACAGATCACGCGCTGGTCGTCCCTCACGTTTACAAAGGGCCGCGCTCTTTCATGTTACTCGGACTGGGTAAACTGATTTGCGCAGGAATTAACCCGGACATCTTCGGCTCCATGTTCCAAGCCATTGTCACCCTGGAAGCGCTCGGACCTTGGCCAGCACTACGTCCGTCCCCAACATTCTAAAACAATCGAACCACTGTTTCTTGACGACCTGCGCAAAGAATTCGACACGGCATGGGACAGCGCAAAGAAACTCGGTGAGCTACGAGATCGCATCTCGGAAATACGCATATTTGATCCGGCGTGTGGAGTGGCAATTTCTAGTCATCGCATACAAGGAGCTGCGTCGACTGGAGCATGCGATCTTAGAGCGCCTAGCGGATCTCGACGCCTCCCCACAACACCCTGTTCACCCGAATCAGTGATCAGCATCGAGCACTTCTATGGCATCGAAATCGACGACTTCGCAGTGGAGGTTGCGATTCTCTCTATGGATTACCAAGCACCAGATGAATCGAGAGTTTGAGGACAAGTTCGGCACCGCCATCCCCCTTATCCCTTTGAGAATCAGGGAGCCATCTGCCGGATGCTATCCGATCGACTGGAACACCATCTGCCCAAACGAAGGTATGACTGAGATATACCTCATCGGCAACCCGCCTTACGGCGGGCAAAAAGAAACTCAGCGGCTCAGAAGGAAGACTACAATTACGCGCAACGACCGCCCTACTCAAAAACCTGGACTACATTGCACTGTGGTTCATCAAGGGGCAGCCTACATTAGCAGAACGCAAAAGCACAACTTGCATTTGTACGCAAACTCTCCAGTTACCCAGGGCGAACACGTGGGCCTCATGTTCCTATGATCTTCGAGATGGGCCTCGAGATCGGATATGCGTACCGCTCCTTCAAATGGGAAAATAACGCTAAACACAACGCAGGCGTCACTGTGGTCGTCATCAGCTTGCGCAATGTCGCCAACAAAATCAAAGTACTTATATTCAGAACATGTCCGCACACCGGGTGACAAATATCAGCGGATACCCTGATCGATGCTGACAATGTTTTTATCTGATGAACGTAAACAGCCTCTCACCAATACCTCCCCGCCATGAACTTTTGGCTCCATGCCCCGCGACGGTGAAATCTAATCCTCTCTGAAACCGATCTCACTGATCTAAAAATACAGATCCTCAGGGCAGAACGCTTCCATTAGGGTCTATTGCAGGAGCCAAGGACTTTATTGAAGGAAATCAACGATACTGCTATGGATTGCGAACTCGTCAGGCACAAGAAGCGGAGGAATGCGTCCGTGCTCCCGCCGCCTGCGAGCAGTTTCAGAATACCGACAGGACAGTGACACATCACCATCCACCGCCAAGTACATGCGGATAGGCCACATTTATTCGTGCAGCGCGCTTACAGACCCGCCTGACTCGTCATTGTTCCGGCGTCTCCTCTGAACTCAGACGCGTACCCAATCGCTACTCTGCGAGATACAGTAATTTCTAATTCTGCGTTTGCCGTCTACGACGCTGAGCCATGGCTGTTCGCATTACCGACGTCACGGATGCATATGGTGGCGTGGCTTCGCGCGGTAGTATGAAAATGAAACGACCCTGCCCGCATCCGAAAGTCCCGCGCCCTGATGTTCGTGGCGTTGGACAAACTGCAAATAACCAGGGCATCAGGAAGGCATTGTCGCAGTACCCGAGCGTTCTATCGGCGCATCCTTCGCCAGCACGAATCTCACACCACGGCTTTTTTCGCTGATTGGCAGGTTGATGATCGCAACAACCTGTACCCCCCGTTCCGTCAATCCGGTCCGCGCCTGTGATTTCTGGAGAATTCGGATCCAGTCCTGGTGTGCACCCATGCTACTTTGCGATTCGCCTTCGAGAAACTGCCACCGCTTTCAACGACTTTATTAGCCATTGACGAGTTCCACCACGTATCTGCAGATATTGACTCATCGCGTCTTGGCGCACTACTGCGTGACGATGACGAAATCCACAGCCCATATTGTCGCGATGACTGGCTCTACTTCCGAGGATAGTGTCCTGCTTGCCCTGCCGGAGGACGAAGCCAGTTCAATTGCCACCTTCAACTATTACGACCAGCTCAACGGGTACCGGTACCTTATCTGGGGATCGGCCACCACTTCTATCAGGGCGCTACACCGATGCGATCCATTTCGAGGTGCTGGACCCAGACAAGAAGACAATCATCCACATCCCCAACGTGAACTCTGGCGAGTCCACCAAGAACAAACCTCGAAGAAGTCGGTTTCATTCTCGACACCATCGGAAACCGTAGAACGGACCGAACCCGATACCGGGATTATCGAAGTACGCCGCCGTGACAACGGAGGCGTCATTCGTGTAGCGGATCTCGTCGATGACACGGATCAGAATGCACGCGAACACCCTGCATTACCTTGTCGACCGTGGCCTCGAAGCAGCGTGAAGCTGTCTGAGGATCATCGCGCCAGGGATGGCGAAAGAGGATTCGACTGGCCCTTCGCAGAGCACGTGCCAACGGTGGGACACCTCGTGCTTCACCGACTGAAATTAATCCAAATCATCGGACGGGTCACCCGCGATAGTGAGGGCAAGAACGCCCAGTTCACGAACCCTCATCGCCGCCGAACCAGACGCGAGCCACGATGTCGCGGTAGCGGTAACAACATGCTCAAAGCGATCACCGCTCACTAATTACGAGCAGGTCCTCGCTCCGAACTGCGAAGCCAAAGCGAAGCACGGAAACGACGATACCCCCAAACCAGGGACGTTGCGGATCGTAAATTTCAAAGACCCCTCCACAGCACGAACCAAGCAGATCATCGCGTCGGACCTCATCGACCATCGCCGTCATCCTTCAGGACGATACCTTCGGCATGGCTGCCGCAGGGAGCGTCGATGCTCAGACGACCAACAAAAGTACCGATTCCAAAAATCATCAGGCAACGACCCAGCCTTACCGAACCGAAGTTGAAGAGGTCCGCCAGTCATCGTAGTCGACTCGTCATCAAGACCGGCGAGGTAAAGGTAGTCGAGACAAACGTTTTCGGTAAAACTGGCTAACAGATTCGTGAACCTTGACGAGCTGAACATCAATCTAATCGACACGATCAATCCATTCCAGCGGGCTTTTGAGGTAATTTCCAAAACCGTCACGCCCAACGCGCTGCGACCGATCTCCGACACCATCGCCGCTACACGCCGATATCACTGTCGAAGAAGCCACTCGGGGCATTTCACAGGATCCAGCACTGGGCGAAGATCACGTAGACGCCCCTGACCGTCGCCTCGAGGATACAACCGAAACGCTACTATGCCGACGCCTCGCACTGTAAAAGTGACGTTTCAAACAGGAGCGCGACCAGCGAAGGACCCAGGAGAGCGCAGACCAGGAAGGCTGAGTATGAGCGGAGGATAACCCCAACCTTTGAGGCATCTACTAGACGCTGCCCTTGCCAGCGATGAGGACTGACTCTTAGAGGAACCAACAAAAGAACATAGGCTCACCACAGAGGACCGACTGGACCGTGCTTTCCTAGAAATCGCCGAATTTTTACCGCACCCATGGACGCCGCCCAAGCTCCCAGGACTCCGCAACATCGCCGAATGCCGCCGTCTAGAGCACGATTGGACGGCTTCCTTGCCGACCGAGTTCGCGCTGATGCAGTGGCGGACCTTGATGATTTCGGCTTGCTGACCCTCGAGAGTCCTCCTCCGAAGAATATTGATGAGCTTTCGCCCGCGACGACCTCGATCTGTTGGGCGGCGACGACGATATTTTCTGGATCTCACACCCGTCTCGAGTAATCATTACCGATATGACGTCGAGGTAGCAAAGCGCAAACAAGCACGAGATTTTAGTCACCCCTGAGAACCTTTTCATGTGGCAGACGCAGAGCCGCTGGTGACGCAGTTCTACGCACTCAGCGGCATCTCAAACCGCCAGGACAAGGCAGCTCGTGCTCGGCGGGTGCATGTTGTTTGTCTCTGAGGTAGGTGAGCGTGACTATAGTGCGAGCGGCGGTTCGCATCGGCCCCGTGAACGCCTGCGGGTACCTTTTGAGAACGGCACCGAATCTCCATGTGTCGAACATCATTGGCAGATCCGACTGGCTGAACAGAACGGTAGGGCAGTCAAGTTCCGGCCAATCATGCCCTGTCTTGGACGAGCTGTCGCCGATATTGCAGACCGAGACATCTACGTGTTGCGCTCACTGAGCTCGATCCGCAGATCGCTGGTCTAGGAGGACCTTCACAAAATCGGATTCTCGAGAACACCGGTCAGTCAACGCATCAAAAACGCCATACACGAGCCTGCTACATCTCACGGCTGCTGGAGGTTGTTGCCGACTATCGCGTCTACAACATGCGCCCCTCCGCGTTGGAACGCCTGATCCACCGTGTCGTTCGCCGATGTGCGCTCAACCTCAGCCAGGTGGGCTCTAATGAGAGATCTACAATCCCTCCTGGAGTGGTTCATAGTCTATCGATGGATCGACCAGGCCATTGAATGACCGTCACTGGCGACATCACAGATTTCACCTATGATCCAGCAACTCAGACCTTCATCCACAGGGAAGCTGAAGAAAGTACTCGCCGTCAGCTCTCTCTACATTGGATTTCGTGACTCTGTATCCGGAGAATTCCCAGATGAATCACGGAGCGCAGACACAGGGTACAGATCTGCGTCAGAGGCTGCAGGCCATGCGCGGCCCGAGCACCACACTGCCCCCAGAGCCGCGCCGCCCAGAACGCATGCCATCCCCGGCAGCTCCTGCATTTCCACTCACCCTGCCCCGGCCTCGTCGATGAGAACAGGGCGAGCGAAACGACTCACAAAACCCAACTTTTCTTTGCGGATACTTCCTCACATCCGGACCAGTTAGACACTTTCGAAAAATATCGGACAGACTATCCCGGCCTCAAACAACCAAAACGGCGGGTCGGCCCGCTGCAGCACGGACAAATACTTGGAAAGTCAACCGATCCACGATGATTTGTCTTTGTCCGCATCTGCGACATTTTCGCCCAACGTC
>BNJU01003997.1_pt1 | contig 10746 bp, 14 predicted proteins | sample 8539281 | NCBI WGS metagenome assembly BNJU01 (sample SAMD00202456, study PRJDB9452) | human saliva metagenome | isolation source: human saliva | place: Japan
ACCTCTGGCGGACAAAGCGCCTCGAATGCGGGCAAGAGCGGCGCGAGTACTACACCCGCAGGAGGTCTCCGAACTCTCTCGCGCCTCACCGTCATTGGGAAAACGCAGGTGAACAAAGTCTATGATGAAGCCGTTGCGTGATTGATGACAAGGCGATTTCTGCCCGTTTTTCGTTGCGGGGTTCAAAAAGCATAGTATGTATTGGCTTTTCTGCTTCTAAGGAGTGTGCAGAAGGCTTATCCAGCATGAGGGCAAGTCGTCTCTCGTTCAGCGTTGAGTGTGCAACCATTCATTTTTGCACACGCACATCAACGAAAAAGCCTCGTCCATAACGATTTGAGAAGGGATCGTTATGGGGAGATGCAATCTTCAACGTGAAAGAGATCAATATTTATCGGTATATACCAATAAATATCGAAGAACAGCTTCAAATATTGCTTGATATGTGCTAGTATTTGAAGGAGATTATGTCTTTGACAGCTTTGAGGTGTGCATATGAGAGCGCGCGGACGACAACTACATCAGTCTCCCGAAGATGCAGCTGAATACTTGAACATCAAGCCGGTAAACTCTACGGAAGTGGATAAAACAAAAGAAAGACCTTCCAGCACATCAGATTGGTCGCTATACGGAAGTTCAAACGCCGAACTGGATGCATGGGTGAACAGCGGGAAAAGCGCCACGAAATAAAATGCGACGAAGGGCTGTTTCAAAATGCCTGAAACAACACTATATAACCAGGATTGCATAGCAGCAATGCAGCAAATTGATGCGGAATCTATTGATTTGATAGTCACTCGATCCGCCGTATAATCTTGGCAACTTTATGAAAAAGAGATACCAACCTTAAGAAGATGCGTGATAACTTTTTGGATCCGCTGGTTGGGATGACATGGAGTTTGATGAATGGCAAATAGTCTATGGATGACTTTTTCAAGAGCATCCGCCCGCGTGATGAGGTGGAACCATGATTATGTTCATGGCAATCATCAAGGTTGAAACCATAATACAACTTGCTGGAGAAGCACGGCTTTTTATTATAAGACCACAGGGATATGGCACAAAACGAATCCGATGCCAGGAATATGAATTTACACTCGTAAATTCTGCGGAAGCTATGGGTTTACTTTTACATATAAAAGAACAGGAACATTCAATAATGGCGGTGCAATGTTCCATGATTTTATTGAGACTGGTGACTCCCAATGGGGAAAGAAAGTACGGAAAGCATCCTACACAAAAACCAGAAGGGCTTATTCAGCACTTTGTTGAGATACTCTCCAATCCGAAGGATACTATACTTTGGACCCATTTATGGGAAGCGGCTTTGACGACTGGTGGGTTGCAAAAGAACCGACCGGATTTTATAGGAATTGAATTGGACGAAGATATTTCCGAACTGCAAAGAAAGAATTCAGGAGACGTGACGATGAAACCAAAGGTGATAGACTTGTTTGCCGGGGGTTGGAGGGTTGTCTCTTGGCTTTGAAAACAGCGGCTTTTGATGTAGTTCTAGCGAATGAGCATGATCCTTCAATAGCTGCAGCATATGAGCAGAACCATACAGGAACGAAAAATGATCTGCGGTGATATTACTTCGCTGATCTGCAGAAGACATTTTCTGCTTATGCGGAAATGTTGATGTGATAATCGGGGGCCGCCTTGCCAAGGGTTCTCTCAAAAAGGCCAGAGAAAAACTATCCATGACGAGCGCAACTTTCTGTTCAAATACTATGTTGAGGTAGTAGAACTTGGCACGACCGCGCTACTTTGTGATGGAGAATGTCCTAACCTTTTGACGGCCGAAGGTGGATGTTCCGAGAAATTGAAGAACTATTCAATTCAATGGGATATCAACTGAAATGGGAGTTCTAAATGCATCGGATTATGGTGTACCACAAAACAGGCGGAGAGCAGTTGTAATCGGAAAACGCGGGCTGTGAAGCCCCGAGTTTACCTGTGGCAAAAGAAATCAGCGTTACGATTGGGGATGCTATAAGTGATTTGGCGTATTTGAATTCTGGAGAAGGCGAAGAAACTCAGCTTTATCGCAATGAGCCACTGAGCGAATACCAGAAGAAACTTCGAGTAGGAAGCACGATACTCCACAATCATGGAGCCTAAAGCATTCGCCATTAGCACTGGAACGTCTGGCGATGATTCCTCCCTAATGCTGGAAAAGAAGTTCTGCCGGAGGAACATTTGACAAAGTCTATTTATAGTGGAACTTGGACACGAATGCAGCAGGATGAGATATCCGTTACTATCACGACAAGGTTTGATACACCATCTTCCGGGAAGTTCACGCATCCATTTCTTGATCGTGCTATAACGGTAAGGAAGCAGCAAGAATACAATCCTTCCCGGACAGCTTCCAGTTTGTTGGAAATAAAGGATCGCAGATGAAACAGGTGGGTAATGCAGTTCCACCACTGTTAGCAGGTGCGATTGCTGAAGTAATAATGAACGACATGAGGAGGACGCAAACAATGAACAGGCCTGATAACATTCTCGCATATGATGAGATGGATTTGAAGCTGGGAATTAAGTCATCTCTTCCTCGTGTCAAAAGCACACTCGCCTTGACGATATTGCTTTTGGGAATGTTCGGATCATCCTGCTGAGTTGCTCTATTCGGTGCAGAGCAGGGGATGAGATCAATGACCGATCAGCTGAGCAATGTGTGATTGATTATCTGGCAGATATCTGTGAGAAAGAACACATATCACCAGATGATTTGATTACAAGGCTTAATCAAAACCAGCTTTTCAAGTCCCAGGTGGAAGCTCTGATTGTGGCTTTTGAATTGGTGTGAAACTTGCAAAGGTCAACTTTGTTGATACTACAAAAGCGGCAAGTGCGGAGAGAACTGGCGGAGTTCGTTTCCCGAAGAAACTCACCTATTCTGTTAACATTGATATTATCCATAGCGTCATAGTCGGAAATGAAAGTGCGTTCCTTCGGGTGCTGTTGGCGTGGATTGGTTTTAACATCAATGCCGATCCAGAGTGCGAAAAAGACATTGATTTACTTGTTGACAGCTCTTTCCAGAAGGTGCGGTTTTCAAGCTTTCAGATGGAACCAAAGACGTTATCTTCAACCAAAACAGTATTTATCGTAAGTTACTTGAAAACCGCAGATGCTGTAGATGTAAATGGCGATAAGGAAGCAAAGGATCGCTCCGTATTTTTAAAGTCGCTCTTGTCTGAAGGGATGAATCCATACCTTCAGTATTCAAACGGCACAGGTTACTATCGCCGCTACCAGCAGCGAAAAATTGAGGATTACCAAAAGCGTGTTGACACGCCCTTCGTTTGAACGCAACAAAGGTAATTGGTCTTGAGGATTTAGATGCGAGATACTGAGGGGATTGCGCTTGATGATCTTGAAGAGTCCCGTATCAATTCTGGTACTAACATCCTTTTGTACGGTGTTCCAGGGTCAGGAAAAAGCTGGACGATAGAGCATGAGTATTGCAGGGTGACAGCCATGTAGAACGCCTTGTGTTCCATCCTGATTACACCTACTCGGATTTTGTAGGACAGATTTTGCCGGATGTTGACGATGAAGGTCTTGTGACATACAAGTTTATGCCTGGGCCGTTTACGACAATTATGCGCGAGGCGTATAGAAATCAGGCTCGGGAATATATTCTGATAATTGAAGAAATTAACCGTGAAATGCACCAGCAATTTTTGGAGGGTTTTTCAGTTGTTGGACAGAACATTAGAACCGAAGAAGGATTACGAGGTCGTATATCCTGCTGGTACAAGTGAGTACGAATTACAAATCGATATATGGCTACGGTGATTTATGGCGATGGTGGGCATAAGGTACGTATCCCATCCAATCTTTCTATCATTGGGACAATGAATCACTCCGACCAGAACGTATTCACGCTTGACACAGCTTCAGAGACGATGGAATATGGCTTGATAGAAAATACATTTGAGAATGTACGACCTTCATTGGCGAATGCTAAAATCCTGGACACTGAGGTTACATGAAACCTTCTGACGACTATCAATAAACTCGTAGTTGGGAACAGGGCAAAGATGGCGTCCGCAGAGGATAAGCGCCTTGGTGTATATTTTTGTCCATGAAAGTGACCTTGAGTTTGACGAAAGGGCTTCTTTCCCCAGACAACGATCTTCGTGGCGAGTATATATGCTCTTTTTGAAAGCGGAGCGTGATGGAAATTGACGACTGAACAAAGAGGAAGGCTCTATGATATTCGAGAGGCATTGAAAGAAGATACGAAAATTCCCGGAAAAGTTATCAAGTATTTATGGGATGATGCCTTTAGTTCAATCCTGAAGCCTTGTTTGATACGGATAATATGGAAAGCCTTGAGCAGGTTATCCGTATATTCGTTTATTCAACCGGGCGTGACTCGTTTCAAAATATTCAAGTCCACTGTTCGTGCGACATTCTATCCTGATACGCAGAGCATGATGATGTGTCCGAGATGGAGAAGCGAGGTGGTCAGTGGCTATGGATTTCTAAAAGAATATAAGAGAACGCTGCCACGTCCAATAAGAACGAGGAAGGAGACAGTTTTGTTGGCGTAAAAGCCGATACAGATGATGCCGTTATCTGACTACCGATAGGCTATCGGCTTCCTTCGAACGATGATGATCTTCGTGCGGACATTAAACAACTGTTTTATGTGCTTCCGCCTTCATGAAAGAGACAAACTGCAGTTGAGAATCAAAGTTCGCTGCTCCGAGAACGGTTGACTTTCCGATGCACGCATACCTCAAGGTGATTCTGGGTTTCCTGCGAACGGGTCGTTATTACATCGAGACTGATCCGCAGTTTTAAAGACGGATACCAAGGGAAACGTGTCGTGGGTACGCACTGTTCGGAACAGAGAGCGTTGGTACAGAAGAATGGGGCGCTGATCTTTTGCAAAACATGACGGTACGTTCCGTAACGCCGAGATGCCGATAAGAAGATCACACAGATTCATCGTTATTGTAGTATGTAAGGAGCGTTCGATAAAATGGGATGGCTCTATGTCCCGTATATGCCGGAAAGAAGCCTGGTCCACATCCAGATAATAGAAGGGCCATATACATTCTGGAAAAAGAAACTGGCGTTAACGCATAACGATGTGGAGCAGAAACTGTTCTCGTCAATGGTCTTGATGCTCAAATATGGACGAAATCTTCGAAAAGACAATACTTCTTCGGTACGGATTTCTTTTGAGCGTATTTGGGAAAGATGATTGATAAGGCATTTGGCATTGAAGATGAGGATCAGTAGTTTCCCGCGTACCCGGTGGCTTCTTGGCTACGGCTAACAGGACAAAAACACCATTGCAGCCGGATACTCTCATGATTTACAACGGAAGGTCTATGTCCTCGATGCAAAAACTGTACCGTTACGGATAGCGCAGCAATCCCGATCATCTTCCGAACGGTCCCGATATCAACAAACAGATTACATACAGGGAGTACATTGAACGTGCAAAGGTGTGTCGAGTGCTAATCTGCTATAACGCATTTATAATGCCGTTCAACCGTGAGGACAACACATTCTTTGAGATGAGGGAGACGGTAATCCGATACCTCGTGTAACGGACAATATTGGAAACATCGGTGAAGCGGTCGGCGACTGGAGCCTGATCCGAAGAACTACGAACGTGTCAAGGCATCGTGATTGATACCCGATTCCTCATAACTACATCGGTATGCCAGATCAGCAGAAACGGCAGCTTGCGGAAGCAATAGAAAAGAAAGTGGAGACCAGGGCTCCCGTTCCAAGACCGGCAACATAAAGAATAAGGCTCTACCTTTCAGCCAATGCGAGGTAGAGCGCTTATTTTTACCCGTTTATAACTAGCTTGATTCCGGTATCGTTGCGCGCCGGCTGCATTTCTGCATTATTCACAACAGTAGTGTTTATTCGTCCTCGTTGCTTCTACCAGGAAAAACCTGTCTCTCTTACAATTCGGATTTTTCGCATTCTTTATACATCTCACCATTTCTCATATAGAAGACGGAAAAATAAAGGGCTTCGATGAGCGTATCGACCTGCCATGGCGGCGGTCAGCTTGCCACCGTTATATTTCGGATGGATGCCGCGAATGTTATGGTTGATCTCCTCTGCACGACTATCCTTGCAATCTTCAACAGAGCGTTCTTGAAAAGAAAGTCGTCAAGCGCATCTTCGCTGAATGTCGTATATGACTTGAAACCGCCGTAATGAGACTTCTTTTATGACAGACACTTTCCGTCTGGAGATGGTAAAGAAATCAATAAGGTATCGAGTCTCTTCATCCACATCCTTACATCCCATGTACATTACCATTAAGTTCTGACCACGGGTCTTTGCTTCCCTGCAAATTCATATCTGAGCCCTCCTCACGGCGTTATAAAAACTGATGTCGACAGCATTTTTCTTTCCGAGAAACGCATCGTCTGCAGAGTATGTTCCGTTCGCAGCAACTTCCGGCTCTCGCTCAAATCCGGAAACAGATTATGAGGAGTCAAGCAGTTTCTTGAAACGCAGTGGGAACAAGTCGAAAAAGCATCATCACCGATCCGCAGTTCTGTCACGGGGTGAAAAGCAAATAGACTACACGGATGAGGACTCCTTTGTAATCTTTTTATTGATACAAGCTGCACAACCGAATGGTTGATTTTTATTCTGTTGATGATGGCAACAAGATCGCTCGCTTCAACGGCCGTGTACTCATTTTTTCGGAAGCGGATATGAAAGAGCCGTATTTTTCAATAAACTCCGATATGTTTGTCTATGTCTTCCTTGGGAAGGGCGAGTAGTTTACCAGGATGTTTTTCTCATGAATCTTGTCCTGCAACGCCGGTCATATTCAAACCGTCTTTCAGTGCATGAGGAGAATAACAACTCGTGTGCTTGTATCGGGACAAACTTTGAGGGTAACAGTCGGAGCTTCATCAGGAGATGTATTTACTGTGTCTTTTGCTAGAGACAGCCGTAGCCCTCGTGCTGAAACATTGTTTTTAATGAAATTCCAGAAATTTTTCGTCCATAACGACATTTTTCCTTTCCGTGGGGCTATCTAAAAACAGGCTCCGATTTTGCAGAAACCATTATCTACGATAGCGTTAGGGTTCCTGATTGGAGCCCTTTTCTCTGTAATATACAAAAATAATGGAAAATAAAAAGAAATACCAATTATACAATCAGTTAAAAATAATGGGCTTTCTTGTGAAATTTTGTACTCTTCTTTGCAAAGTACAATAAAGATGCTGCCGATGGTGGCGTAAAATCAACCTCTTAGTCCGAATAGCGCTATAAGGGCGGAGGGATGCATGAGAGTTCAACGTATGGCTATTAAAGCCGCACGGGAATGAAGATGCTCCACCGTAGTTTCGTACGCCTTTTTCGGCTATCGGAGCCTGTGGTCATCTTCGACCACAGGCTCTTTATCTCCCTCCGTACCGCTCGGACGGAAAGGACACTGCAATGAAAGACAACAATTCAAAAGGAAACAAAGAGCGGATTCAATCCAAAACGTACCTGTTATCTGACGGTGGACGGCAAAGTATTACTGCTACAAACGCTGGGATGACAATGTGCAAAGTGCGAGGTCACTCAGAGACTCGATAGGCAAAAGATCTGTCGCTCGAGACTGACCATCATGCTCGATGGGTCCGACCACGGGATGGTTGCAGGATCGCTACGTGGGTGAGCTGCGTGATCCCGTGTTTGATGCCAAGGAGAGCGGCTACAAGGCCGATCCCGACAATGAGGATAGCGGTCGATCCGTGGGACACGCTTGCCGACAACGGTGGAAGCCCGGAAAATGTTCTGTTTTTCCGAGACGGAGACAGAAAAATCCCGAAGCCGCTCTAGTACGCAAGGTGATCGATGAAAACTGCACGGATGCCCAGCAGGATCTTTATTACGAGCATTTCGGAATGAGAAAGCAGCTGGAGGAAATCCGTCAAGAGGAAGCGGAACGGACGGAAAAACTGGTGTCTCAGGCGGCTGATGACGAAGCGCAAGAACAAGATTATCGACAAAGTCGCAAAAGTCCTCGGCGTGGGTCGGATAAAACGCAGTCAGCACAACAAAAAGTAAGCCGTGATGCGCGTCAATATCGACGGGAGTCCTTCGGCTGCACGCATTCTTGGGGGTTAAGTTTTTCGGTAGATAGTAGGAGGATTTTTGATCTTCCACCCATGTGAAAATTTTTAGAACGGGAGGAGAATCCAATGATTCTGAACCACAAGGTTTGCGTGAACGTCTCGGCTCCGCACGGTCGCAAACAGGAAGTCCTGCAGAGCCGCCATGAGTCTGCCAAAGAAGCTGCTTTCTTTTTCTTCGGTGATTTTTGCGACATCATCGTACTGACGCCGGGGAAACTGTGCGGGGATCGAGATTGAGGAAGTTGATCATGGAGAGTGGATGCTGTGCCAAAAAACTGCTGATGCTTTGCCGCCGATGCCTGTCTCCGTACAACCCTTTCTGCATCAGTTGCGTGCGTATCGGTTTACCTTGGGCTTGTTTGATGTCACGGCATCTGAGGGTACACAGTCGAGGGGCAGCGCTCCTGATGGAGATGGGGATAGGGAAGAGTCTCACGGTCATCGCTGTGTCGAGGAACAATGTACCGGCTCAATCAGGTACGCCGACTCCTATCGTATCTCCTTATCCATCACAGGCGTCTGGGCGGAGGATTCGAGAAATTTGCGGCATTCCCCTATACGCTCTCTGTCCTTGAGGGCAGCGACAAAAAGCGGAAAAACGCTCCGCAGCTTTTGCGGGAGAGGAGCTGAATGTTCTGGTTATCAATTATGAGTCGGCGTGGCGTCTCGAAAAGGATCTGACCGCATGGAAGCCGGATATGGTGATCTGTGATGAAGGCCACAAGATCAAGACACAACACATCGGTATCCAAGGCCATACACAAGATGGGGGCAGTGGCAAAGTATCGGATGCTGCTCACAGGTACGCCTGTAACAAACAGGACGATTGACATTTTCTCGCAGTACAAGTTCCTCAACCCCGGTGTTTTTTCGGGTTAAAGTTTTTACGCATTTCGCTCAAATATTTCTTCATGACGGGCTACGGGCAGCATACCTCGTTATGAAAAGAATCCATGGAGAAGCATTTACCTGTCGGATGCACAGCATCGCGTTTCGAGCGACGAAAGCTGAGTGTCTCGACCTGCCCGAAACCACGGACATCGTCCGTAAGGTGACCTGGAGCCTGCCGCTATGAAGATTTACCAAAATCTCGTGGAGCAAAAGTTACGCCGAACTCGTGAGCGGGGAGGAAGTGACCGCACCGAACGTGTTGACCCGGCTTTACGCTTATCGCAGCTTACGGGCGGTTTTCTCGGAAACGATGCCACGGAAGCGGTGGAAGCGGTCAGTACAGCAAATTGGCGATGCTGGAAGACATCGTCGACGCTTCGGTCAGGAGAATCAAAAATCGTAGTCATTGCACGGTTTGTTCCGGAAATAGATGCCATCCGAAAAATGCTCGACCGAAAAAGGGCATTCACTTCTCGCTCATTATGGGCGGTGTGAAGGATCGAGACGGACAGGTACGGCAGTTTCAAAATGACCCGGCGGTCGCAAGTGTTCATCGGGCAGTTGCCACGGCGGGATGGGACTTACTTGACGGCGGCGAAAGCACGATGGTTTTTACTCGCTCGACTATTCCATGAGGCAACTATGAACAATGCCGCGCCCGCATACACCGGGCAGGGCAGAAATTCCCCTGTACCTATATCCACCTTTGTCGCCAAAAACACGGTGGACGGAAAAAGTCCTGCTGGCACTCAAAAACAAAGCGAACCTTGCGAAATCTCTGATTGACGACTGGCGCAAAGGGGAACAACCCTTTTCGAAGAATAGGAGAAGTCAAGATGGAAGAACAGATTTCCAATGAGATGTTTGCCTTGGCGGAGCGGCAGGAACTTCGTGATGCCAAGAGCGCATCTGAAGAGAAAACGAAGGAGATCAACGCCGCACTCTGCGAGGTGGAACACAGCTTGTCCAAATGATGGCGGATGCAGAACCAAGAATTTTTCACTCACGCGGCGGCGATGTTTTTCCTCACCAACAAAACCCGTGCATCGGCGGTGGCAGAATCAAGACCAAGCTGTATCAGGCATTAAAGCGCAAAGGCTACGGCGATCTGGTTTACGAGACGGTTAACGCCAACAGTCTGTCCGCTTTTGTAAGCAGAGCAGATTTCGGAGAACAATGAGAACTCCCCAGTGGTTAAACGGTCTTGTCAATGTGTATGAGCAGACCAAGGTGAGCGTCCGCAAAGCAGCGCGCAAGTGAGAAAGGACGGATCTATATGGCTAAGAACAATGCACTCGCAGCAGCAAACAGCACCGATAGCTCCCTCGCATTGCAGAGATTTTCAACCTCTCCGATGTGATGTCGGAGGAATTGAGCGGGCTGTCTGTCTCTTTGAGCGTATCAAGATTCCCATTGGCGGCGGCACGGTTTTGAGATTCCTGGGGACGATCCGGATGATATGGACACGCTGAAGGAAGTCAATGCCGTCATTCTTTATCAACACACGGTGAACGCCTACTACGCTACAGAAGTACACAGGCGGCTCATCCGCCGGACTGCGGCAGCTGACGGGGTAACGGGGCGTGGCAATCCAGGTGGGCTTTGCAGAAACTGCCCTATAACAATTCGGCTCCGGAGAGCAGGGGCGAAGGCTTGCAGAACCGCCGCCGACTGTACCTCCTGCGCGAGGGGCGATGTGTTCCCTGTGATTCTG
>BNJU01003368.1_pt1 | contig 10714 bp, 14 predicted proteins | sample 8539281 | NCBI WGS metagenome assembly BNJU01 (sample SAMD00202456, study PRJDB9452) | human saliva metagenome | isolation source: human saliva | place: Japan
TAAAGAAAAAAATATCAAAATCTTCACCAAATCAAAAAAACAAGGTCCGAAAAACCTTGTCTTTATTACTATACCGATGACCAACAAACTAGCGTTAAAATAAGTTCAAATAAATAACAAAAAAAGCGATTAAATCAAGATATTATCACACGCTAGTTAGTATTGAAATTAAGGAAATTGACCAATGGTTGACCAAATAAATTTTTTTAGTTTTTTACTATAATTTCTAAGTTGAAAATTTAATAATCACAATTTTTTTGATACATTGTTCGATACCGTATTCGGCTCAATCGGTATAGTCCAATTTCCATTCTTAAAATTAGTTTAAATAGCGCAGTCTTTTTAAACTAGTTTTTGAGAATCCAAAAAAATCTTCCTACATATGTAAGAAGATTTTTTTAATTATTCTATGATTGTATAATCTCCACTATCTAACAAGTCTATTACTTTTTTTGAACAAACTGAGTTGAAAGTAAATCTACTATATCAGCTCCATGAGTTTGAAAATTCTCATCTATTTCTTTGATTTCTAATTCAGTATTTTTTTCTGCCCTTTCTTCTGTAATTGGGGTATGAAAACTATATTCACCGATTTCATAATACAAGAAATATAAATATTTTTTTCTCACCTAAGCTATAATCAAAAAAAGTCAACTTCCTTATTTCTATCGTAGTCATAGTAACTATTTTTCCCAAACAATATCATTTCTTTTTTTCATTATATAGTTTTTTTCATAATTTTTTTGATAACTATAGACTCGTTGTCTTTTTCTCCCCTACATACTGTTTATGAACCAATTTTGGGCTGAAGTTTAATAATAAATCTTCTTTCATACTATAGTATCTTTCTTTTTGTTCCTTTGCTTTTTTTCATTATTAATTTCTTTGTATTTGTAGAACCCAGCTTGATTAGAATCTTCTATTTTTATCTCGATAGTTTTTTTGCTCTTTTTATTAACAGAATATATACATTCTGCAATAATTTGATTTGTTATTTTTTTATTCTTAATTAAATCAGTATATCTCTTAGGAGTTCTCATTTTTTAACCCTCATATTTTTTCTATCTTATAGTATATATTTTAACAAAAATCTTCCTATTATAAAATAAGAAGATTTTTATTTTTCTAGTTCTTTCTACGTACCGTTACAAGTCCAAATGCTCCAAGAATTGCACCGAGTACCAACATTGCAACACTCGACGACTCGCCTGTATTTGGCAATGATTTTGCGCGTTCTACTCGTGAATAAATCGGCTTACTTAATGCTTGTTGCTTACTTGTGTATGTTTGACCATTTACGACAACATTTCCTTTGTTGTCAATAGTCACATTTTTATCACTTGTGTACGCCTGCTTTGATTTATCATTGCTCGTTTTTGGATGTTCAACACTAATTGGTTTTGTAGCACGTACAATAACTTTTCCGTCAATAATTTCAATATCTTTACCTGATGCAATAGCTTCTTTTAGTGCTTTAATATCAATTTCAGGACGCTCTTCAGAAACTGGTGTCCCTTTAGGTACAGCAACAATTGTTCCGTCAGGTAATGTTGCGATGACGTTATCTTTAGCTTTTTCTTCTAAATCTTGAAGTTTTTCATATTTTGTTTGAATTTCGTCAAGTTTAGTTTGTTCAGCTTCAAGTGTTGAAGTGATTACTTCAACAAGATTTTTAGCACTTTGAGCTTTAGTTTCAGCATCTTTAAGAGCGTTTTGTTTTTCAGCTAATTTATCTTTAGCTTTAGCTAAATTAATTGGTGCTTCAACATAACCTTTTAATTCTTCAGCAAGAGCTTTAGCTTCTTTAACCAAGCGGTCTTTTTCCTCAATTAATTTAGCTTTTTGAGTTTTAAGAGCTTCAAGTTTTGATTCTTGTTTTGTAAGTTCAGTTTTTGAATCAGAAAGAGCTTGAACTTTTTGTTCTTGAACACGTTTAGCTGATTCAAGAGCTGATTTAGCATCATCAAGAGCTTGTTTCTTAGAAGCAAGGTCAGCTGAGAAGTTATCAACTGCTTTTTGAGCTTCAGCTTGACGTTTTTGTGCGCTGTCAAGAGCAAGTTTTGCAAGACGCAAGTTGTTTTCAGCAACAGTAGTTTGGATTGGTGTAGCAGTAGCATCAGCCAATGTCTTTTCTGCTGAAGTTTTAAGGTCTAAAGCGTTAGCATAATCAGTTGATGCTTGTTTAAGAGCGTCATTTGCTTTTTCTGAAGCCGTTTGAGCTGTATCTTTTTCAGCTTTAGCATCTTCATAAGCTTTTTGAATAGCTTTAGCATTTGTTGGGTTAGTGATTGATTTACCTTTGTCTGCTGTAACAATCACTAGCCAGTATTGACCATTGATGTTGGCAATGTCAAGACCGACATTTGAAGTGCTGTAAAGGTTATTTTCCAAATGTCCCCAGTTTGATGGCGCATCAGCAAATGATGTACGCATCAAGGCATCAACAACAGCTTCTTTTAAATCATACATAGTTGTTAGTTCTGATTTAGGTGCGATGCCAGCTAGATTTTCTGTTCTAGCAGTAAGTTTTTGTCCAGCTAATAGACTGATGTGTCCGTGTGTAAGTGGACTTTGAGCTCTTTCTTTGTAAGCTTTAGCACGATTTGATGCAACTTCAATCATTTCTTTTGTGACTGATGTATCATTGGTTACACCAAGTTTTCTACGAATTTGATTCAACCCTTGAACATACAAGTGAGAAATTTCTTCTTTTTGTTCTTGAGTTAAATTGTCGATATCAACAGTTTGATTCTTAGCGTTTTTACCAATTGAAATTTCTGTGTTTTCAATAGCTTTAGCACCAGAGTCAGTCATAAAATCGTTGTCACCTGAAGCTTTATCTTCTTTGAATTGAGTCAAATCTGGAATTTTGACAATATCAATGCTATTTAGAGCTTTAGTAGCTTCATTAAATTTATCTTTAGCTTGAGAAAGTGTTGATGTAGCATCATTAGCTTTTGTGGTAGCTGAAGCAAGGTTTCCTTTAGCTTCATTAACTACAGTTGTTTTAGCATCAACATCTGTTTGAGCGTTGTCAATAGCTTCTTGACGTTTTTGGTCAGCTTTCTTAGCATCAGTCAAAGCTGTGTCTGCAAGAGTAACATTCTTTTCAGCACCTTTGGTTTCAGCTTTAGCTTCGTCAAGTTTATCTTCAGCTTGAGCAAGTCCAGTTCCTGAAATTGCGTCTTTAGCAGATTGAACTTGAGTTTGTTTAGCAGAAACATCAGCGTTAGCATCTTTTAGTTCTTGTTCAGCGTTAGCTTCATCTGTTTGAGCCTTGCTTACAGCGTCAGCTTGAGTTGCAATATTTGCATCAGCAGTAGCTGTTTCTTTAGCGTTAGCTTCTTGGTCAGCAAGATTAGCTTTTTGGTCCGCTTTATTAGCTTCAATGTTTTGAGGCGTAGCTTTAGAAGCAACTTCTTCAGCGTGTTTAACATCTTCAGTAGCTTTATCTACAGCTGTTTGAGCGTTAGACACTTGTTTGTTAGCTTCATGAGCTTTAGTTTGTGCGTCAGTAAGTTGTTCTTTAGTTTTTTCTACAACTTTCTTTTGAGCATCAAGAGCTGGTTTTACGTCTGATGATTTTTCAATAGTTTGCTTTTCAACAAGAGCTGGTTCATTTACGCTTGTTGCCGTAGCTACATCAGAGTTGGCTTCTTGAGCAAACGCAGGCACACCAGCTGATGCAAGCCCAATAACTGCTGTAGTTGTTAGGGTTTTAATAGTATTTTTTGACATAACATCTCCAAAAATTAACATTAACAACTATATATAGTTGTTTTTTCTCTAATTATACCGCACTTAACCAACCTTGTAAAGTCATAAGCAATCTTTTAAGAACTAAAATATGTAGTAAAAAAACTGTAGTATTAAGTTCGAGAGGTATTACATGAAACAATCATTAAGAAAATATATAGGAAAAACGAATTCGCCTTTTTAAGGTTGAAAAAAGGATTTACACAAGAACAAATTGAAGAAAGAGCAGACCTTGGAACAAACTATGTTTACAAACTTGAACATCTAGAAACAAATATAACAATTAATACCCTTGAAAAAAAGTTATGAATGCTCTTGAATGTGATATTTCATCTTTCTTTGATATTACAAAAAAAGATGAAAATCCTGAGATTGTTGAATTAATTACGAATATAAAAAAAATTTACCTGATAGTAAACAAAAAGAAATACTTTCTGCATTCCATACAATTCTTAATAATGTAAAATGATAATTTAATGAATTTTTATTTACTTCTAATTAAACTATAATTTAGTTTAAAAAAACGCATAATTCTAGACGAACATGCTAGAGCTATGCGTTTTTATTTTATATTCATCAAATCAACAGTCCACCTATTTAAACTATCCGTTAAAACTATTTCTCCTTCCAATTGTTCCTGATAATGAATCATAGACTTTATAAATGTATCTATTGATTTCGAAAAAAATCGAATTGTGGATGAAACTTAGAATTCACTCCAGGTAATGAATCAAACGTCATTTCTGTAACTAATGATAAATTTTGCAAAATTAAATCAAAAAAATCTTCCCCTCTATCAAATAGAGCTCCTTTTGAAATCATATCTAAAAAGTTCAGTCTCAAAAAAAATTATTAATCCTTTTTATCTAATTTAGTAGTATACAAATCACTAAAATAATTAGCATGTCTTTCAAAAAAACTCTTCCTTATAATGATTGTATAAAAAGTTGCATAGCTAATAAACTTTTTTTCATTACCTTTTTCAATATTAAAGCTTGGAAATAATAAGCTAATTCCATCACCATATCTATTTTTCCCATTCCCTGATGGCCAAATCATACGCGAACGGAACATAGTAACTCAAAGATTTTTTTCTATTAACTCTGTTTCTTTCTTTAAAAAGATAATTCATACCTGTAAAAAAATAACATCTCAAAGTAAGATTCACGTTCCATTTTATTTCCCCAAATTAAAGTATATGAATCTGTAAACTTCATATTTTTTTAACAATTTCAAAAAGCAAAAAGCCGGTGTCAAAAGATACGGATTTTTTTATATCTTTTATTATTGACGATATTACTAATAACATTTGGGTCACTTAACAAAATATCAATATTTTTGTAACTTTTTATCTTTTTTTCTATATTTCACACGTTGACTAATCATTCTATAAATTTCTTCATCAATTTTCATATAGTTCCTCTTTTCTTTAGTTTGTAATATTAGTATAACATATTATTGGGTGGTTTTTTTCAATTTTTTTATATGATAAAATAGCCAATTCAAACCCAATATTTAAAATTATAATAGATTCATGATAGTCGATAGCTATCAAAAATAATTAAACAAAGGAGGCCTTATTATATGGCATTTTTTAAAAAAACTAACGGCTACAGTGCTAGACTCGCGGAACAAGCTCTTTCAGATGAAGTTGTGAAGTTAGCTGGTAAACAACTAGAAATTCAATTCGAATTTGAGAAAACTGGGGAATTTGTTAATGGTAAAGAAAAAATGAAACGTACGGATAACATTCAAAGTTATCAAGTCTACGTTGCAACTGACAATCACAATCCTTTCAAAGTCAAGTTTTTACCTGAAGATAAACCAGTTCTATCTAAGATTGATATCGGAGATGTCGTTGAATTTGAAGGGTTAGAAGCATTTGAAAATAAATACGGACAGCTTTTTTTCAGAGCATCAAGTATCAAGAAAGGAAAATAACTGATGGCTTTTCTAATGAATAAAAGTCAAACTCATGCTACATCAGCAACTTCTGCTGATGTAGTTGAGTTTGGCAATAATAAATACGAATTAGCTCAATTCATTCTAAGAAATTTGAATAATGCGCTTAATATTAATGATGAATCATCCTATCTAAATTCATTTGACATCAAGGTTCTAAGCAACGATAAAGGGTTCTTATTTATACCTAACTTGCCGGTATCGTACTCAATTGATGCTAAATTATACTTTGAACTATATGCAATTTGTTCTGGTATTTTATATCCTTTCAAGACCTTATTAGCTCAAAATAATGCTTATTTCGTTTCATATGATACAAAAAATGAAAACCAAGCACGAGCATTCTTCTTCCCTTGGATTGATGGGGTTCCAAATCGCTTAAAAATAGGTAATTTACAAACTTTTATTAAAGAAAAAGTATCAGAAAAGCATATTCCTATCATGTCGAAAAATATTGCAATTGATATGACAAAAGTTGTTCATGTTGCAATAAGTGGCTCCAGCGGTTCTGGAAAAACTCATTTTGTTCAATATCTCATTTATTGTTTAAAATCAATTACAAATCAAATCGTTTGTATTGACCCTAAATTATCAGATATCTATTTATTAGCTAAAGAACTTCAACTTGAAGTTTTCTCACCTCAAAAAGGCTCTAACTTAAATAGTTTTATTACAGAAATTAATGAATTACTTGGTCGTATCATAAACAAAATATACGAACGGCAAGAAATATTATTAAAACAACCAGATAAAAGTTTTGAACGCATCTATATTGTTATTGATGAACTATTGGCATTGGTACAAGGTAGTTCGAAACAAGCAAGAGAAACCTTTGCTCAATTATTAGGAACGATTGCTCTATTGGGCAGACAGACAAATGTGAGTCTTATCCTATTAAGTCAACGTTTTGATGCAAATGCTTTTGGAGGTAATACAGCAGTACGTGAACAAATCAATTGTATTTTTATCTTGGGTGAAATAAATGCAAATATTTGCCAATTTTTGTTACCAAATTTCAACGTAGAAAATATTGTAATACCCGCTGGAATTGGTACAGGAATTATCAAGTATACAGATAGCGAACACAGGACACATATTATGCCACTGCTAACACCCACATATACATATAATAGAAAGGAATAAATTTTATGAAACATTATTTCAATAGGTACAATATTCTTAATTTCATCATGTTCACTTTATTGATTTTTCTTTATTTTAGAACGTATATCTACTTTCTTAATTTTTTTCAAATTCATCTAGATACTATCTTTTTATTTTTTTAGTTTATATTATAAGCTTGCGTTTCATTTTACTGTTAGAATTTTGCATTTTTTATTTACATGATTATAATTGATTTAATTTTTTTCGTATTGTAGAACGTGATTCTTTCAATAATAGCATGAAATCATATATCGCAACATGGAAAATTAGACGCTTTCTAAGTCAGACAAATGTAGATACAACATTTAACGAACTCGCTTCGATTTTAAATAGAAAACAAATGATTATTAAAAAAGCAAATCGTTCTCTGTTGACATTAACTGTTGATTACTATGAGAAAGGGGCTATTGCAAAATGGACTTTACCAGATAATTGTGAAAGTTATAATATTATGGAAGAATTGTTGGCGCAGGCAAAAAGAGAATTAAATCAGTTAGATAATAGATATTTATTTAATGATTTCATTAGATTAGAAAATGGTAGAACATTTATCTCAACAACTGCTAGAAAAAAAAATAAAGGTGCGGTGTACTGCTACTGAAGGTAAGCAAGTACACCAGCACAATAAGTTTTAAACAATTCACGTCTAATGAATAAGATTTTTATGTTGTGATGTGTCAAGAAAATATGATGTTTATTTGGATGAGGACGCACAGTTTTCTCCGTCTGTGCGTCCTCATCCAAAACCATATCACAACAACACAAATAAACACAAATTATTCATTTTGTGTCAAAATCAGAAAGGATTTTTTATGAAAAATTAATCAAAATGATAGAAAAAAAGAAAAATTTTTTTCGGTCAAATTTCATATGAATATGAACACAATGCAAATTCAAAATTAACTGAAAAAGATTTTTCGTGAATCAGTTATTCAACGTATTCATGATTATTGTAAAAATGAAGAAGATAGGTATCATATTATTTTTCACGATAAGGATTTGAAAGATGACGGCAGTTCAAAACCATTACATGCTCATTTTTATATTGATTTCAAACACGCTCATACTTACTCATCAGTATTGAAGGCTCTATCAATTTCAAGAAAACAAAATTTAGAATTTGTTCGTAGTTCGATAAAAGCATGCCGATATCTTACACATCGCAACGAACGTAACATGGAAGAACATAAATTCCCCTACGAAGTCGCAGACGTTATTTCATCAGAAAATGCAAACTATATCGATGATATCATGGGAAAAATCAAAAATCACAGCAAAGAAAAAGCTGACAATGGTCTAGAAATAGACGATTATTGTTTAGAATTAAGCTATCTAATCTCAGAAGAAGGCCTACTTACAACTGAAGCAAAACAACAATTGTTTGAGCAATTCACTCAACGTATAGCACAGAAAGCGTGGAATTCAAATAAAAGACAATTTGAGGAGAACAGACAAGAATTTATTCAGAAGGAGTTTATTCGAATGAGCAAAGGGGAACGGAATCATACAGGTATTTATATTCAAGCTGAAGGGGGAACAGGAAAATCATATCTAGCACGTTTACTTGCAGAAGAACATGATAGGTTAGGAGCACATACCCCATCAATAAATAAAAAAAGATTTGATTTAGGTTCAGGTTATAAAGGAGAAAAAACAATTGTAATCAATGAATTAGATGCAAGTTGTGGTATGACTTTTCGAGAGTTATTTCAGATACTAGAACCAGATTCAGCAACTCAACTAAGTTCACGGTTTAAAGATGCGTATATCATTAATGATTTAACAATTATCACAAATTCAGATACTTATTGGGATTGGTGTGATTCGTGGTTTGGTAAGAAAAATAAAGAATATCATCAGCTAATGCGAAGAATTAGATTTGTAATTAAAATGGTTCATGATGATAAAAAAATAAAGGAATTAATATTGAATTATGGTACTACAATGCAAATCGGGATTTAAAAGAAAAAGGCGAAAAAAAGAATTCAAAAAAATACAAACGTATACACTAAGTAGCGTTAAAAAAATGAAGAAGAATTTCGAAAAAAATTGCTTCAGATATATTAGAAAAAAATTAATAAAGAAAAATAATATTGATAATAAAAGAAAAGTTATCGCTACAAACCCTAACCGACCAAAAGCAAGGGTAGCGATAACTAAAACTAGTAGAAATAATTAATACTATTTCTGCTTCTATTTTATCATAGAAAGAGAAAAATTTATATGACAGATAAGATTTTAATCAAAATAGACAATTTAGAAGTAAAGTTACCTGCCACACATATCATTGTTGAAAAAGAAGAATATCTCAACTTAAAAACACAAGCTTCAGATGGGAAATATATGAGCTTATCCGAGGTTTTAGAGATGATTTCAGTATCTCGACCGTGGTTATTAGAAAATGTTCTCTATCGTGCAGATATTCGCTCAAAAATTGATATTGATAAAAACAAGGATGGTTTTGTGAAATATCCAAATAATCAGGGTGGACGGTACTACTTCTTAGCTAGCAAAACGAAACAATTTTTTGAAGAAAATTTTGCAGAAATTTTTAGTTTATGATACGATAATCAAGATAATATCTTGGTTATCGTCTTTTAGAAAGAGGTAATCATGTCAGTTTCATACAGAAAACGAGGAAAAAAGAATTTATGGGATTATAGAATTTTTGATAAAAATAAAAAGGTAGTTGCTTCAAATTCAGGATTTAAGACAAAAAGGGAAGCAGAAATTGAAGCACTCGCACTTGAACTCAAATTGATTAACGGAGCAATAATTGATAAAAACATTCCATTCTATACTCTATGGGAAAAGTGGTTAGAATTGACTGTAAAACCACTTGGAAAAGCAGAGGCTACATTTAATAAACATTTATTGCGTGGTAAGTTTATCAAGGAATATTTTAAAGACAAACCAGCCTTAAAAATCAAAGCGAGTGAATATCAGGCTTTTATAAATAAGTACGCTGAAACAAATTGTCGTGATAATGTTAGTAGAATGAATGCGGAAATTAGAAACGTGATTGTGTTTGCAAAACGAGATAAACTTAATATAGAAGATTTTACTGAGGGTGTAATTCTTTCAGGACGACCTCCAAAGAAGCGAAAAGATGAAAAATACATTCATAGCTTTGAAGATTATCAAAAATTAGTAACATATTTAGAAAATAATCTTGATTTAGCAACTTCCATAGTACCGTATTTACTATTGATTCAACTGAAAACCGGAATGCGTGCAGGAGAGGTTGCAGGTCTTACATGGGATTGTATCTTGTGGGAAAATTCAGAAATCAAAACTTATCAACGATATGATACAGCAAGAAAACGGTGGGCAAACGCTAAAACAGAAGAGTCAATCCGTACAATTCCAATTGATAATGCTACGTTAACAATTTTAAAAAAATTAAAACAAGAACAAACTGTATTCATTGAAAATGGGATGATTACAAATAATGAAAATATGATTTTTTTTGATTTGAAGTATAATGTTGTAACAAATGCAGGAGTGAACAAGCATTTAAAGCAAATTTTAAAGACCTTAAAAATTCATCCTCAAAATATGACAAGTACAGGTCTGAGACACACGTATTGTTCAACAATGTTAGCAATGGGTGTTGATATTTGGGCAGTGTCAAAGTTAATGGGGCATCGAGATATTAAACAAATAACTGAAACTTATGGACATCTTATAAAAGAAAAAGCTGATATTGAAAATAACAAAGTTCGTGCAGTTTTGACGAGTCTAGTTAAAAAATAGAATCACTGACCAGAAGTTGACCAAATCAAAAAGAAACGCTGAATTATCAACGTTTCTAATGCTATTTTATACCGGC
>BNJU01004126.1_pt1 | contig 10700 bp, 15 predicted proteins | sample 8539281 | NCBI WGS metagenome assembly BNJU01 (sample SAMD00202456, study PRJDB9452) | human saliva metagenome | isolation source: human saliva | place: Japan
GTTTTCTTTGGCTTCTTCAGGTAGCTCCGGCTTTGTGTACGTGTCTGCGCCGAACTCGGCGGGGCGCACGAGGACTCCGTCGGGGCCGATTTCGTAGCCGCCCGACATCGGAGGTTCACTCGATGCTGACGGCACGGGTGCAGGGTGCACGGTGGGTGTTGCCGCGGTGCTGGGGCGATCGTTCCACGGCCTATGCTCGCGCCCAGCGTGTAGGCACCAACAGCTGCCACAGCAACTAGCACAGTGAGCCCAACACCGATTGCCCATGGGCGTAGTGCTGCGCGAGTGGCTGCTAGGGAGCGCTTCTTGCGGCGCGATGTTGGGGTGGGGGAAGTCTTGCTCTTCTTCCTCGGTGACGGGTCGCTCGGATAGGGGTGGGACCTTCATGGTGTGTGTGCCTCCACGGTGAGGTGTCGTCCGACGTGCCCCCACCCTTGGGGCTGCGTCTTTTCTCATCAGGGTACGCGCAGAACCGACACGAAATACTAAGAATACTGCGCAGCTATCACGCAAATCCTCCCACCCGTATTCCCATAACCGCACGGATGTGCATGCCCGGCCCCGGCCTAGTCGTGACCTGTGGGTATGGACGTGTTCCCAGATTGTCACCGGTCGGCGATACCGAGTTATCGGCCTTGCAAGTGGGCACAGATGCGAGCCCCGTGTGATATGGTTATCGAGAAATGAAGCGGTGTTGTTCATCGGCGCTCGGGAACGACCGTCTCGTGCCAGCGCGATCGGCGGTCGACCTCTCGCATCCGAATCTGCGCGCATAGGAACCGCTGAAACAACGAGAGCTCTCGAGGAAGAGAGGCCTTCCGTGGAGACACAAGGAGAAAAGTATGGAAGCCATCGATGAGTTGATTAGTGCTGCGCAGACTTTCTACGACGATGCGCGCGCGAATGAGAACGGGCGCTCCCGCTCGTGGGAGCATTGCTATCGCGTCTTTCAAGATGCGCGGACCGACCCTTCCGCGGACTATGACTACCTGAGCCTGCATCTCGCTTTCTACCTGGCGAGCTGGGGGATGTATCGGGGCTCGTGCTTCCTGCTTCAGAAGGACTACAAGGTGCTGTCGCCCATTGTCGAGAAGGTCCTCAAGCCCGAATACGACTGCCTGTTTGGGGTCGCGTGCACGGATCTGCGAGAGCCCGAGGTTCAGAAGAGGTTCGCGAAGCTGTACGAGGACATCGTCGAGTATTTCGATCCGATCCGCGAAGAGGTCGCAGGTCGTCAACGTGCTACTGCTGTGTCGCCGGTCCTCATCACGAAGATCCTCATGGGAACGCTCGGGTGCGTGCCCGCGTACGACAGGTTCTTTCAGGATGGCGTTGCAAATACAAAGTGACAACGCAGGAATATAGCGTGAAGTCTGTCCTCAGACTCGTGGACTTCTACGAGGCCCACAACGACCGCCTCGAGGAAGCGCGGCGCGGAATGCAGTGCGAGGACCTGACCTATCCGCAGATGAAACTCCTCGATATGGGATTTTGGCAGGTTGGCTACGACCAGGAGACCAAGGAGTCTGCGTAGCCGCGTGGGAACTCCTGCTCACTGTGTGCAGACAGACCTTCGGCCGCGAATATGGGACACCGTACTGCCGTTGTACGAAACCGACCGCCGAATATCCCGACATATGACAGTGGCGGTGAGGTTCTCAGGCCTCACCACCACTAGTTAGTCGCTGCCGCGTGGGCTTCGCTCCCTCCAATCGGCGATGGAACAAGAAGTTAAACGATCAAGAAGCAGAGGAGTAATGATAAGAACCTGCTACGATTTATTGTGAAAGAAGCTCGTCGACAAAGGCTGACTGAAGCGCGATCTCCAGCAAAAAGCTGGCATCAGCACTGGAACCGTTACCAAGCTCGGACGGAACGAGAACGTCACCACCGCCGTTCTCGTCAAGATCGCCGAAGCACTGGACTGCGGACTGACCGACATCGCGGAGATCGTCGAAGTCATCGAGTCTGTGAAGGGAGATAACGATGCCAAAGCTCACTGAAGAGGATGTCAAGCTCAGGTTCATTACACCTGCGATCACAGAGACGGCTGGTTGGCGTAAAGAGCAACTTCGTATGGAGCTTGTCATCGCTCCTGGCCAAGTCATTGTTCAAGGTACCAAGACCAAACGGGGCGAGATCAGCAAAGCGGATTACGTGCTGCTTGGTTCGAAGTCGCGTAAGCCGCTTGCGGTTGTTGAAGCCAAGGATATGGAGCACACTGTCCGTGCGGGTCTGCAGCAGGCACTAGGTTATGCCGCGAAGCTTGACGCCCCGTTCGCCTACTCGTCAAACGGCAAGGGCTTCATCGAGCACGACTTCTTCACCGGCGTTGAGCGAGACATCGGCTTGGATGAGTTCCCTACCGAGGATGAGTTGTGGCAACGCTATCTGGTTGGCAAAGGACTTGACGCTCAGGGTGCGGCACTGATCGCTGAGCCATACCATGTTGACCCGTTCAAACCGCAAGAAGCTCGCTATTACCAGCAGGTAGCGGTAGACCGCACGCTGGAAGCCATCGCACACGGCGACCGCTTACTACTCCTGGTGATGGCCACCGGCACCGGCAAGACATTTACGGCCTTTCAGATTGTTGGCGGCTCCTCAAAGCTGGAACAGTGAAACGGGTACTGTACCTTGCCGACCGCAACGTGCTGATCGATCAGACCATCACCGGCGACTTCGAGCCACTCTCTGGCCGCATCACCAAGGTCAAAGGCAAGCACTTGGATTCCTCTTACGAGGTTTACATGAGCCTGTATCAACAGCTCGCTGGTGAGGAGGGTGGAGAACCATTCCGGCAGTTCAAACCAGAGTTCTTTGACCTCGTCATCATTGACGAGTGTCACCGTGGATCGGCACGCGAAGAATCGCTGTGGCGACGTGTCCTCGACTATTTCTCTAGCGCCATCCACATTGGTATGACGGCAACACCGAAAGAAACCAAGGAAGTGTCGAACATCGACTACTTCGGTGAGCCTGTCTACACCTACAGTTTGAAACAGGGAATCGAGGATGGCTTTCTCGCTCCGTACAAGGTGATCCGTGTTGGCTTGGACGTCGACTTGGAGAACTGGCGACCGTTCGAGGGGCAAGTCGACGTTGATGGCAACGAAGTTGAGGATCGCGAGTACAATGTCAAGGACTACGATCGTAACCTCATCATTGATGAGCGCACCCAGATGGTTGCCAAGTACGTGACGTCCTGGCTGGAGAAGTACGGCACTGATTCGAAGACCATCGTCTTCTGCGTCGATATTGAGCATGCTGAACGAATGCGCCAAGCCTTAGCGAACGAGAACCTTGAACGGGTCATCGAGGACTACCGGTACGTCATGAAGATCACCGGAGATGATAAAGAAGGCAAGGGTCAGCTCGACAACTTCGCTGCCGTCAACGAGCAGTACCCGACACTGGTGACCACATCGAAACTGCTCACCACAGGCGTCAATGTCAAAACGATCAAGCTCATCGTCTTGGAGTCCAACATTGGATCGATGACGGAGTTCAAACAGATCGTCGGACGCGGCACCCGGCTCGATCCTGAGCATGGCAAAGAGTTCTTCACGATCATGGACTTCCGTGGATCGACCCGACTCTTCGCCGACCCGGATTTCGACGGCAACCCAGCAGGCAGCATAGACATGCCTTTGCCCGAGCCTGGAGATGACGGCGAGATCCCCGAACCCGAATGGCCAGAAGACGACGAAACCGTGGAAGACCCCGGGTCTGAAGATGACATCGAGGACTTCGGCCCAGATGATGTGACCATCTGCGATCCGCCTTGGATCGACGACCCAGACCCTGAAAAGCAAGGCAAGGTGCGAGTTCGCGGTGTCGAAGTCAAACTGCTCAACGAGCGCGTCCAGTACGTCGATCCCGTCACCGGCAAACTCGTGACCGAATCGATCCGCGACTTCTCGAAGCGGTCATTGCTGAACACGTACTCCAGCCTCGACTCGTTCCTTACCGCTTGGTCGCAGGCCGAGCGAAAGGACGAACTCATCGGCCAGCTCAGCAGCCGTGGCGTCTTCCTTGAGGCGATACGCGAAGAAGCTGACGGTAGGTTCTTCGACGTTGACGATTTCGACCTGATCCTCCACGTTGCCTTCGACAAGCCTCCACTGACCAAACAAGAACGTATCGATCACGTTAAGAAGCGCGGTTACCTCCACAAATACTCAGACACGTGCCGCGAAGTGTTGGAAGCGCTCTTGGATAAGTACGCGGATATCGGTATATCTGAAATCGAAACAACCAGAGTCCTCAGCGTTGACCCATTCACCCAGTACGGGTCACCGCAGAAGATTGCCCGCCTCTTCGGAGGACGCGATGCCTACCTCAGGCTATTCGTGAACTCGAAGACGCCCTCTACGAAGCTGCATAAGGAGCACAAGTAGCTAATGAGCCTGAACTCGTTCATCTCAACCTCCCGCAAGATCATGCGCGGAGACGCCCGGGGTTGACGGCGACGCCCAACGCATCGCCCAACTCACCTGGCTGTTGTTCCTCAAGGTCTACGACGCGAAAAGAAGCCGACTGGGAGTTCCACAACCCCGCCTACCAGTCGATCATCCCCAAACATCTCCGCTGGCGATCTTGGGCGCCCGACCGAAAAGACGGACGCTCCAAGACCGGTGAGGAACTGCTGACGTTCCTCAACACTGAACTCTTCCCAGTCCTCAAATCGCTGCCGATCACCGCATCGACGCCGCTCAGTCAATCCGTGGTTCGGGCAGTGTTCGAGGATTCGAACCAGTACATGAAGGACGGCATTCTCATCCGTCAACTCGTTAACCTGATCGACGAGATTGACTTCGAGGACTATACAGACCGGCATGCTTTCGGCGAGATCTACGAGACCTTGCTGAAAGAACTCCAAAGCGCGGGCAGCTCAGGTGAGTACTACACGCCGCGCGCGGTCACCGACTTCATGATCGAAATGATCAACCCCAGGCTCGGAGAGACCGTCGCGGACTTCGCAGCCGGAACAGCCGGGTTCCTCACCTCAACGCTCAAACACCTCGACGAACAGGTCGAAAGCGTCGAAGACCGCGAGGCATATCGCTCCAGCGTTTACGGCATTGAGAAGAAGCCAATGCCGTACCTACTGGCGTGACCAACCTACTGTTACATGACGTCGACCGGCCCCAGTTCATTCACGGCAACTCACTCGAACGCAACGTGCGCGACTTCAAAGACAGCGAGAAGTTTGACGTCGTCACCATGAACCCGCCCTACGGCGGCACCGAGCAAGAATCGGTCAAAGCGAACTTCCCGCAAGCCTTCCGTTCCTCTGAAACCGCAGACCTCTTCATCGCGCTCATCACCTACCGGCTCAAACGACACGGCAGAGCCGGGGTCGTTCTGCCCGACGGGTTCCTCTTCGGCAACGACGGCGCAAAGTCGCACTGAAGGAACGGCTCCTCAAGGAGTTCAACCTCCACACCATCATCCGCCTGCCGGGCTCTGTGTTCTCTCCCTACACCTCCATTGCTACCAACCTGCTGTTCTTCGATAACACCGGCGCAACCAAAGAAACCTGGTACTACCGAGTAGACCTCCCCGAAGGCTACAAAGCGTTCTCCAAGACCAGACCAATGCTGAGGGAACACCTGGCCGACGCCGCTGAGTGGTGGATGGATCGCCGAGAGATCGAAGACGCTGACGGCAACCCCAAAGCCCAGCGGTTCACCGCCGATCAACTTATCGAGGGCGGTTACAACCTTGATCTCTGCGGCTTCCCGCAACAAACAACCGTCGTGCTCAGCCCAGAAGAAACAATCGCTGATTACAAGACCAAACGAGCCGAACTCGACGCGCAAATCGACGCCAAGATCGCCCAAATTGAAGCGCTCCTGGCGGTGACCGAATGATCGCCGACCGCCTCCGCGCTGCCATCCTCCAAGCCGCCATCAGTGGCAAACTCACCGACCAACGACCAGAAGATGGTACCGCCACAGAACTCCTTGAACAGATTAAGGCAGAACGCGCCGCATTGGTCAAAGCGAAGAAACTCAAAGAAGCAGAAGCCACTTCCACCCATCACGGATGAAGATCGGCCATTCCCGATACCTTCCAATTGGGTATGGGCGCGTTTCGGGGAGACCGCGAGGTACGCGCAACGAGGCAAGTCCCCAACGTATGCCGATGTCTCCCCGTATTTGGCGGTCTCTCAGAAGTGTGTGCGCTGGACAGGATTCGACCCTGCGCTGGCACGCCCGTATGCGTCCGAGGCGTTCGCTGCGCTTCCACAGGATCGGATTCTGAGTGCGGGCGACATTCTTTGGAATTCAACAGGCACCGGCACAGTCGGTCGGTCAACCGTCTTGCCAGAGTCAGGTGACTTCGGCAAGATGGCTGCAGATTCGCACGTTACAGTCATACGAACCTTTCCAGAGGTACTTCCCCGGTTCATCGACGCCTTTTATCTCGTCGCCGCACATTCAGCAGAACATGGACGACCTGACAAGCGGAACCACCAAGCAGCAAGAACTTAATTTGAGAACCATCCTTGAGCTGCCTCTTCCCATCCCGCCTCTTCCAGAGCAGGAACGGATCGTCGCGAAACTTGATGAGGTTCTGCCGCTCATTGACCAACTTGCTGAACTTGAGAGAGAGAGAGCATCTAGACCGCGAGTTCGCCAAAGCAATCGAACGCGCGATCCTCCAAGCCGCCATCAGCGGCAAACTCACCAAGCAACTCCCCGAAGACGGCACCGCCGCAGAACTCCTCGAAACCATCAAAAACCGAACGCCACCAACTCGAAAAAGGAGGGCAAAATCAAAAGCAGAAACCACTGTCGCCAGTGTACAAAAGCAGACGAACCCTTCTGAACTGCCAGGGACGTGGGCGTACCCGCTTTGGGCGAAATTGTCACACTGATTCGTGGGATCACCTTCCCGGCGTCAGCGAAACACAAGGAATCGTTTACTGGGGCTGTCCGGTGTCTGACCACAGGGTCGGTGCAAAGTAGGTATTCAGACAGCGCTGATGTGTTCGTAGACGCCTCGTTCGTTAAGCGCTCCGATCAGTATCTATCTCGCGGCGATGCCATCTTGTCAACAGCAAACTCAACCGCGTTAGTAGGAAAATCGATCTACTGGGATGAGGCTCATGAGCGCACATTCGGCGGGTTCTTAACTGTTGCTCGTGCGATGGATAGCCGACCCGCTGCCACTCGATATCTTCATACAGTCCTACGAACGCTGTTTCTTGGCGGTGCATTCGCCGAGAAGTCGACTCAAACGACAAACATTGCAAACCTCAGTAATAAGATCCTCTATGGGGTTCGGATCCCTCTGCCGCCTGCGGCTGAGCAAGAACGCATTGTTGCGAAGCTTGACCGAGTACAGCCCCTGGTGCGAAGCATAGAGGAGCTGGTGTCGTGATCACTAAAGTTCATATCCGGGGCTTTCGTTGTTTCAAGGAGCTTGTCCTCACACCAGCTGAGATGACGCGAAGTTCGGTTTTCGAAGATCAGACTGCACTGCCTGAAGCGGTATGGGTGGGCGTTGCGCAGATACTCTGCTCACCAGCGACTACTGCCAGGAGGCGAGAAGGCGATGGGTGACGAAAACCGATTGTTTCGACAATTCGAAGCGAATCTCCGCATGACTCCGGCGACAGTTAGCGCGGTGCGCAATCGATACCATGCCATCACGCGGCGCATCAATGTGGACTTCTGGGGAACGTCCTCAGACACAGATCACTCCTGGTACGCCGGGTCATATGGTCGCGGTACAGCGATCTCGACGAGTGATATCGATATTCTCGTGGAGCTACCGCCCGGTGAATACAACAATGCTTGGGCGCGATCCCTGTTTGGTGGGAACGGGCCCTCCGAGCTACTCCAAAAGGTAAAACGAAGTCTCAGTGCGACCTATCCCCAAACCAAGCTGCGTGGGGACGGACAAGTCGTCGTCGCCGAGTTCACAGATGGAGTTCGATTCGAGATAGTCCCCGTGTTTCGGGCAGAAACGCCCGGCACGTACCGTTACCCAGACACGCATGACGGCGGCTCTTGGCCAACAATGAACCCGCGCCGTGAGCTGGAAGTGTTCAATGGCCTGAGCAAGGATCACCCAGGTGGCCTGAAGAAGTTCTGCCGGATGCTTAGGCGTGGAACAAACAGGGGCAGTACTTCAGCGGGCAGGCACTGGACGCAATGGCGTTCGAATACTGGGAACAGAGCCAGTGGGCTGACAACCTGCCATACCTATATTTCGACTGGCACACCAGAGACTTCTTCGAATACTGGAAGAACGAGTTTGCCCGTGGTGGCGTTGTTGTAGCTCCGGGTACACGTCGACGAATTGACACATTTGCTCCACCTCCTATGGTGGATCTTCTAGCGCTTTACGCGGACAATGCCAAGACTGCGATCGATGCGACGGACACATGCCAAGCAACAGAGTTTTGGAGGCTGATCTTCGATGACCGATTCCCGAAGTCCTGAACGCGACAGACTGTATTCCCAGATCGAGAACGAGTATGGGAATGTGGTCTACACTCACGCCGCGCAGGAAGAACAGCGTACGAGGCTTGCGCGCTCGGAGTGGAGAATCAAGACTTTCCAAATCATTCTTTCTGCGGCTTCAACTGCTGGCATTGTTGGTATCTTTGTGACGCAGCAGCAATGGGCGACGGTAGCTACGGGACTACTCACTTTCGCGCTCCTTGCGCTTAACTCGTATAGCTTTCGGTTCGAACTGGGAACGCAAATAGCGAACCATCAGAAGGCTGCCGATCAACTTTGGTATCTCCAGCGGCAGTACTTGGCTTGTTTGACTGACTTCAACTCGATGAGTGATGAGGAAGTCCGCAAGGAAAGAGATAGGCTTGTAGAACAAACCAAATCGATCTATACATCCATTCCTAGGACAGATAACACGAGCTTTAACATTGCGCGTGATCGACTTCAGAAGGAAGGACTGAAGGAGTTCAGTCGAGACGAACTAAACCTGCTACTGCCCGAATGTCTGAGACAGTGACCTCGCGGAACCATTTGACGCGACGAATACCTTTTGGCGGAATGCACGTTGGCACTGGCTTCGTTGGTGCAGGCGATACCTTGGCGACGGACTGCTCAACGCTGAAGCATCGGAGGGGCGGCACATTCTCTTGTCGGTCAACAACTCCCACGAGCGCTTTTGCCCCGAAACCGCGCGGTTCTCGCCGTATCTCCAGGAATCGGCCAACTGCCGTTGATACGCCCCCGTTATGTGCAACATGACCGGTTCCGCTACCCGCTTCACAGCGGGAGTCCAGGGCCGGTCCTTGTCGTAGGAATGTTCGACGGGATCTCTTGGGGGTGTCGGTGTCGGGGGTTGCTCGGGTAGGGGAGTAACACGCCTGTCCTGACGAGGTGCCCACATCATGGGAGAGTGGTGGAGAGGCAGTCGTGTCGGTATGTGGAGGGGACAACATGAAGCTGACTCACTTTGCCGCGGCGAACTGGTGCAACTTCGCCCATATCGAGTTTGACATGTCCTCGCGGGTCTTCATTGTCGGCCCCAACTCTTCGGGAAAGTCCAACCTCCCTAGGAGCGCTGCGATTCCTGAGCGATATCGCGCGGTACGGGTTGGCGGCCGCCACGGAAGACTTGGGTGGCCTCGACCGCTACGTCCACTCGGGTGCTGACTCAGCATCATTTGTCGCGACATTCGACGATGCTGGGAGTTCGGTCGAATACGTCCTTAAACTTCAGCGCTCAGCATCGGACGGTGAAGGCTTGACGCGAGAGGGTGGGGCCAACGAGGCATCAACGCTTCTGCCGGAGGATCCTCTCTCCGGCAACCCTAGCTGGCGTGTTCTTTCTGTACGAGAAACGGTCATCGTTAATGACAGGGATGAGCTCGAGGGAGAGAATGACGGGCAATCAAAACTCCGGCAGATCCTAGCGGGCATCCGCTACATTCACCCGAACCCCAAGAAGATGCTTGAGCGGGCTGATCGCTACGACCCTGATCACGGGACCGGCTTCTTTCAATACGCAGGCCGATTCTCGGACCAGCAGTTGAACGCTGCCCTCGACCGAATCCGCCCGATCATGGCCGCGGCGGTGCCGGAGGTCCCGAACCTGTCCTACCTGCGCATGGGACTCGGCACGGAGGTCGTCTTCTACAGCGACATCCCCGAGCGCGGAGCGCGTGGCGTTTACTCACACGAGCAATTTTCCGAGGGAACGCTCCGTCTGCTCGGCATGCTCTTCGGCCTGGCGACGCTGCCGCGCACCACGAGCATCGTGCTCATCGAGGAACCCGAGGCCTTCCTGCAGGCCTCTGTCGTCCGATCTATGTCCTCATTCCTGGCAGAGGTTGCCATGACCCATGACGTGCAGATGGTCACCAGTACCCACTCGCCGGAGCTGATCGACTCCGAGTTGGTGCTCCCCAGTCAGGTCCTGGTTCTGCGCCCAGAGGATGGCGAGACAGTAGGTGAACTGCTCTCGCAGTCGAACGACCCGCGCATCCGCGCTGTTATCAGCGCTCGCCTCCCAAAGTCGGAGGCGATCGACGCGGTTGTCGGGCGAACGATTCCGCTCGGGTGCTGGTCGCGCGACCGGCTCGCGTAACGGCACATAAGGTCGCCCAGACGTGCACGTATGAGACGTGTCACCTGACGGATGTGCATGGTTCGGCGCGCACGTATGCGGGTTGGTAAGGGTTCGAGGTGGAAGATGGGGGTTCGTGTGCG
>BNJU01004411.1_pt1 | contig 10676 bp, 16 predicted proteins | sample 8539281 | NCBI WGS metagenome assembly BNJU01 (sample SAMD00202456, study PRJDB9452) | human saliva metagenome | isolation source: human saliva | place: Japan
AACTCTCTGTCAACTGTAGTGGGTTGAATAAAAGCTAACATCTGGAGAGGACAAGCGTTGTCCTCTCCATTTTTTATATTCAGAGCGATGAAAAATTCGTTTCTTAAAGTTATCAAAGTTCCGAAATCCAAAGGCATTTCGTTTGATAAGTTTGATGAGATTATTAGTCGCTTCCAATTTGGCGTTGGAATAAGGTAATTGAAGGGCGTTGACAATTTTCTCTTTGTCCGTGAGAAATGTCTTAAAGACAGTCTGAAAAAGAGGATGAACCTTTTTTAGATTGTCTTCAATAAGTCCGAAAAATTTCTCGGGCTCTTTATTCTGAAAGTGAAAAAGCAAGAGCTGATAGAGATTATAGTGGTATTTCAAGTCTTCTGAATAGCTCAAAAGCTTGTCTAGAATTTCTTTATTCGTTAAGTGCATACGAAAAGTAGGGCGATAAAAACGTTTATCACTTAGTTTACGGCTATCTTGTTGGATGAGCTTCCAGTAGCGTTTTATAGCTCGATATTCATGGGTTTTTCGATCAAACTGATTCATGATTTGGACACGCACACGACTCATAGCACGGCTAAGATGTTGCACGATGTGAAAGCGATCAAGTACAATTTTTGCATTAGGAAAGAGCTGTTTAGCTAAGTCATAGTAAGGACTAAACATATCCATTGTAATGATTTTAACTCGACATCGAACAGCTCGATCGTATCGAAGAAAGTGATTTCGGATAACAGCTTGTGTTCTTCCCTCAAGAACAGTGATGATGTTGAGATTGTCAAAATCTTGTGCAATGAAACTCATCTTTCCCTTAGTGAAAGCATACTCATCCCAGGACATAATCTCAGGAAGTCGGCTAAAGTCATGCTTAAAATGAAAGTCATTGAGCTTACGAATGACAGTTGAAGTTGAAATGGCCAGCTGCTGAGCGATATCAGTCATAGAAGTCTTTTCAACCAACTTTTGAGCAATCTTTTGATTGATAATACGAGGAATTTGATGATTCTTCTTGACGATAGAAGTCTCAGCGACCATTATTTTTCGAACAATGATAGCACTTGAATCGACGCTTTTTAAGAAGAATTCTGGTAGGCATACCAGTCGTTTCGAGGTAAGGAATTTTTTGACGGTTTTTGAAAATCATATTTCTTCATTTGATTTCCACAATCAGGGCAAGACAGAGCAGAGTAGTCCAGTTTAGCGATGATTTCCTTGTGTGTATTCTTATTGATGATATCTACAATCTTTATGTTTGGGTCTTTGATATCAAGCAGTTTTTGTGATAAAATGTAATGGTTCCATATGATTCTTTCTAATGATGGTTTGGTCGCTTTTTCATTATAGATCTTATGGGACTTTTTTCTACATAAAATAGGCTCCATAATATCTATAGGGATTTACCCACTACAAATATTATAGAGCCTTTTTACTATGTTAGAACTCAATTTCCAGTATTGGTTGTACAGTTACTTAGATCTTTGAGAGTAGAAAAACTGTATTTGATGGGAGAATTAACACTACTATAAATCAAAGACATTTTTCATGATCCATTTTATTCTATAGTCATTGACCAAAATATAATTTTTTTGGTCAAAATTTGCATGATTTGGTCAAAAAGACAAAAAAATACTAAATTATTTTTTTAAAAATGAATGTCAAAATATGGGCAAGCTTCTTTATTAGATTGCTTCAAAAAAAACAAAAACAGAGCCAGCAGCTATTTCTAGTTGCTGGCTCTTTCATTTTATTTTACAGTTGCTAACTTCACTTTAGGGACAAGGAAATATAGTGGAATGATATTCAAGATAAATACTCCAATGAAGAGTGCTACATCTTTGACATCAATACTCGTTGAAGTAGTTAAAGCATTCACGATATTGGTGTAATAGTATCCTGGGAAAATCATTTGAGCTTTACTAATAAATTCCATGAATCCTCCTTCGGCACCAAGAGATGCAAATGGAATAATTGTCATAGAAGCTAAAATAATTACTGGGAAGCTAACCGTATCAATAATTTTCTCATCGAGTCTAACTCCAATCACAAAACCAATAATACTAAAATAAATTCCCATAATGGTTAATAAGAAAAATTGAACGACTAATTGGCTATTTAGCGGAAAACTAAAGAAGATAATCCCAACAGCTAATACTACGATAAAAATTAAAGTATTTAGCACCAATTGTACGAGAGTTTGATCAAGTAAATAGTTTTTCACTGTATATTTAGAAAACTTCGATTCGAATGAGTAAAAATCGATATTTGACGAAATTCGTTTACTAAAGGTAGCCAGACTATTCCCGATAATCCCAATAAAAACGGCAATCCCGAGCATTAAATTTGGTGTGATTCCCTGTTGGATATTGTATAAAAATACATACCATGCAACTGGAATAAAAATTGTAAATAATAAAAATCTTTTATTATCAAGGACTTGTTTTAATTGAATGAGTTTCATAATCATTATCCCTCCATTTTCACTTGTTCTCTATAGAACTGTTCGATTGTTTGGCCCTTACGATGAATATCTTCTACACTTTCCTGTGCAGCAATGCGACCATCCTTTAAAATCAGTACTTTCGTAAAGAAATGATCAATTTGGTTAAAGTCGTGAGTAACGACCACCGACGTAAAGTTTTGCTCTTCTAAAAGATGCCAAAAATTATCAACAGACTCCAAATCCATTCCGGTAGTTGGTTCATCAAGAAAGATTAGTCGCGGTTCATTTAAAATCGTTAATAATAATGAGAGACGTCTCTTTTGTCCGCCGGAAAGCCCCAACACATATTGATTCTTAAATTCCTCTAATTCCACCATTTTCAGTAATGCATCGATATCGATATCTTCTAATTGATTCATATAGCATTTGAGCAATACTAAATCTCCCACTTTCAAATCATCAATCAAAATATCTCCTTGTGGCATCATGCCAATTTCCGTTTGAAAATCAAGGGGTGTTTCGATGCGCCCTGCATTTGCTTGCAGTTGACCTGCTATAATCTTTAGTAGTGTACTTTTTCCTGCCCCATTATTCCCAAGTAAGGCAACTTTATCTCCTTCATCTATCGTGAAGGAAACACCTTTTAAAAACCTCTTTATTTCTTTAAATGACTTTCTTTGATTTCTGATTACTTTAAACATATAAGCCTCCAGGTGTTTGATTTTATTTGATGAAATTTAGTTTACTACATCTGCTTTCACAGAAAATCAAATTATCAAAAAAACGGTCACTGAAATGTCGCGAACGGTCTTTTTTATGGTGAAAGCACAAAAAAACTAAATAGCAATCACTATTTAGTTTAGATAAATTCATTTATTGAATAAAAGTAATTGTTTGAGAAAATTGGTAGTTTGCACTTTTAGTGCTGATTGAACACTTTGGATAACGATCCATGATTTGTTGTACATTATAGAGTCCAAGACCGCGATTATCTCCTTTTGTAGATATGCCGCATTCAAACAAATGACTCACATCTACCTTCTCAGCTTCGGTCATATTTTCCATCACCAAGATCAATGCCATTTCACTCTTAATCAACGCCACAGAGAGTTTTTTCTGTTGGGCTTTTTGACTTGCTTCAATCGCATTATCACAGAGAATGGATAAAATCGTTATGAAATCTAAAATTTCTATCTGGAAATCATCTATCGGTTCTTCAACCTCAACTGTAATATCAATCCCTTTATTTTGTGCCTCTAACAATTTCGCAGACAATACACTTTTCACTGCATCATTTTTAATATTGCTAAGTCGTGCGATATCAAATTTTTTATCGTAAAATGATTTCCCACTTTCTTTGAGAACATCCTCATAAATACGTTGAATCGCAGGCAAATCTTGATTTTCAATTCCTAGCTTCAAACTCGTTAAAATATTGAGATAGTCATGTCTAAAACTGCGAATTTCACTGTAAAGAGATTCCACATGATGACTATAATTCGATAATTCTTTTAACTGACGGTCTTTCTGCGCTACAATTTCTTGTTCGAGTTTTTCTTTCGAAGTTGCATTGACATATAAGAGCATAATGAAAAATAAAATAATATATAGATTATTAAGCTGTCCCCTCCACATATCTGCATCTGACCATTGATTTCTTAAAACAACAAACAAAGAAACTAGTATGATATAGAGTATCATCGATAGATTAATAATCAGTAAAAATCATATTAAAAATATTGGCGTTTAAATCCTTCTTTTAAATCTTTAAAGTCAATTTTTTTAACGAATGAATAATGAGTAGATATGCTGGGAAAATGAGCAATTCAATAAGAATATCATATCCGCTAATCGTCGCTTCATTAAACACTGTAATTCCTATCATTGGAAACACATTATAGCCTAGCATACGTCCAAATAGACTTTCCACAATAACTGGATACAATCCCATAAAACAGATTCATCATCCGACTCTGATTTTTATTAATATAAAAGCAATATGCAATATACATAATAAAAGAACTAAAATAAGCAATCGGTGGCACTACGATAAAGAGACACACAAAGGCTGCTGGTATTATCAAGAACCATTTCCGTTTTTATCGGCAATTCACTAATCTGTTTAAAAATCAACATCTGTGCCAGTATTTTTTTAAATAAACATTCGCTACATTTAAAAAAATAATTCCATCAAAATCATCCCTAACAATTTTTAGTGTCTTTACTTTTTTTCAAGAAGTCCTTTATATTTCATACGGGAAACCAAGCAACTATCATTATTTTCGAATAAGGCTATTTTTTCTTCTTTATCGATTTTCACAATATTAGCAGGATTTACTACAAAAGACCGGTGACAACGATATAAGCGTGGATCTGTTTTCTCTATCTCCGTAATGGTTGCATAGAACTCTAATCGCTCATCTTTTGTATGTAAAATCACCTTATGAATCGTTGGTGAAGTCTCAAAGTATAAAATATTGTTGAACGGTACTTGAACATGGGCCATCGCGGTTTCAAAAGTAAAAGCATCTTCGGAAACTGTTGTTCCAGATTTTTCAATTGTATATTCGATAGCAGAACTGATACGCTCTGCAAACTCTTCTTCGGAAAGTGACTTGTCAATAAAATCAAGTGCAGCTACCTTGTATTTGAAAGTAATAGGCATAAACTCTGAATGAGTCGTAACAAACACAATTGTCGCATTTGGGTCTTTCTTTCGAATTTCTTTCGCGATATCCAGACCTTTCTTTTCTTCCCCTTTAATTTCAATATCTAAGAAGAATAATTGATGTGAGCCTCTTTCAGTGATTGCTTCCACTAATTGATGAGGTTTGCCAAAAATCTTCAGAGGTTTACATTGTAATGATTTTTGAGCAATCAGTTCCTGTATTACATTCTCGATACGAGATTGCTGCAACAACTCATCTTCTAATACGAAAATACTTAACATTGACTTTCCTCCTTTAGGATAGATGCCGAATATGACAGATTTCTATCCTTTTATGACATTTTCAAAATGAATACTTTCACTCCATGTACAATAAATTCGATTGGAGGAAAGATATGATTCAATGGATACAATATCATTGGTTACTTCTGGTTCTGAAAAAATATATCAGACAACATAAACTACCTGTAACCATTCATTCTACATTCCCAATGATACAACTTCACACCAAAAGGAATTGGTTTTATTTTATCACAATTACTGCTCCTTGTAAGTTGTCAACCACGGTAAATCGAATTCGACGACAGCATCTTCATGCAAAAATCATTCTAGTTGCTCCCAACGTTAACTACTCTGAAATCTTTGAAGCTCATCTAGAACTATTTGGAATTGTGGATACAAAACAACCACTATTTATGGTGATTGATGAATTGAATGAGTATTTAGAGTTTTTATTTCAACCTAAAATTGATTAAATTCTTGAAAAAGTCATGGAGAATCTAAACTCTTTCCTAAAGACTTTTCACTTTTTGGGGTATAAAAAAGTTGAGAAACACTGATAAATCAACATTTCTCAACTTTAAAAGCAACAAAAAATGCCCCCTGCAGGAATCGAACCTGCAACTACTCCTTAGGAGGGAGTTGTTATATCCATTGAACTAAGGGAGCTAGAGAAAAACTCTGCCGAATGAGCAGAGTTTTTTGATCGAATTAACGACGGATTTCTTTGATACGAGCTGCTTTACCTTGAAGAGCACGCAAGTAGTACAATTTCGCACGACGTACTTTACCGTAACGAACAACTTCGATCTTTTCAACACGTGGAGTGTGGATTGGGAAGATACGTTCAACACCTACACCGTTAGAGATTTTACGAACTGTGTAGTTTTCTGAGATGCCAGCACCTTTACGTGCAATAACAACACCTTCAAAGATCTGAACACGTTCACGGTTACCTTCGACAACTTTCGCGTGTACACGAACAGTGTCACCAGGACGGAATGATGGGATATCAGTACGAAGTTGACCTTCAGTCAAGCTTTGGATTAATGGATTCATTTTATTCTCCTATCTTTGTCAATCTTGAGGAAGCTTCCTCAGCGGATAAACTGTATTTTTGTGCGTCCATTACACACAAGATACAGTTTACCAAATTTCTAAAAAAAAGTAAAGAAATTTATAGCAAAATTCCTAAAAAAATTGCTACTAAACCACCTAAGTAGGTTAAGAGAAAATATCTGTAAAAGATCTTCTTATCAGTTAAGAGTTTTTGGAGTTCATCATTCAAGGTTGAAAAAGTGGTTAGACCTCCACAGAATCCTGTAGCAAGGATAAGTATAGAGCTTCTTTAGACTTCACATGATTGTAAAATAAACCAATCAAAAAAACAACCCTAAATAGATTTGCTAGAAGTGTTCCTAGAGGCAGTACTGAACCTCTTGATTGTAGGGTGAAAAGAAATAACGAACAAGCGCTCCAACGTCCACAAGCAAGTGCTAAATACATGATTACCATTTCTTCCTCCCTAAACAATAAGCCAATAAAAGCCCTCCACCAATGCTCAGAACTAGATAGATTACCAGACTTGGATAAGAACCTGTATCCAGCAATTTTACGGCATCTAACATGAGGCTTGAAAAAGTCGTTAAACCTCCACAAAAGCCAGTTCCAAGCGCTAAAATGACACCTTTACTGCTACCCTTATAAACTAGATAACCTTTTACAAGATAGACTAAGCAAAAAATCCCTAGATAGTTGACAAGAAGCGTCCCCCATGGAAAATCTGGGCTAGCTGGCAACCATCTCGAAATCTGATATCGGACAAGTCCTCCTAGCATGGCAGCTAAAAAGATTCCTAATGGGTAAATTTGTTCTTTTTTCATTTGATATTTTTATCCTGATAATCGCGTGAACGTTTGAGAATGTCTGAAAAAGTCGCGACAATTGTCTCCTCGTATTTTTTATTGCTGACACGACTTCTGACTTTTTCAAAGATAGCTTCTTCTCTTTTGGTGTCCAAAATCGGTTTTCCTGAAGCCTTTTTATAAGCAACTACGCCTTCCACAAGATGCATTCTTTCTTCCAAGAGCTTCACGATTTGATCATCAATTTGATCGATTTCTTGTCTAATAATATCTAAATCCATAGATACTCCTTTCTAATTTGAATCAATTTTATCAAAAAAAGCTTCTAGATGGAACTGGTACATTTTTAGGAACAACTAACAAAAACTGCACTGACAACTTTCATCAGTGCAACTTCATGCTTATCCTACTTTAGCAGCCAATTCTTCTGCAAATTGTTCCAAGCGTTCGATATCTTCTTCTTCTGCAGAGAGATCCACTTTGACGCACTCTGATCCCTTTTCAGCTCCTGTTGCCACAAATACACGATCAAAGTCATCAACAGCTTTACAGAACTCATCGTAGAAAGTATCGCCTGATCCTACCACACCGTAGATCTTACCACTCAAATTAAGATCTGCTAGGTCTTCGTAGAAGTCCATCATCTCATCTGGTAACTCTCCATCACCATAAGTGTAGGTTGCAACGATTGCGATATCTGCTTCAAGAAAGTCAGATGCGTCAACAGTTGTACACTCATCAACATCTACCTCTAAGCCCAACTCACGCAATTTATCTGCTACAATATCTGCAATTTCTTCGGTATTACCGGTCATACTGGCAAATACAATTTTTGCTAATGCCATATCGTCCTCCTCAATTTATCTTCCTCCATTATATCACATCTTTTTCATTTTAAAAAAATAAAAAAACTCTTGTGCTACAATGAAATAAGAAAAGAATTGAGGTTACTTATGGAAATTTGCCATCAAATTTTAGAAAAAATTAAAGCATACGATACCATTGTCATTCACCGTCACATGAAACCCGATCCTGATGCCTTAGGAAGTCAGGTTGGACTCAAAAGCACTTCTGGAACATCATTTCCCAGAAAAAAAAATCAAGGTAGTCGGTTATGATGAACCGACCCTAACATGGCTTACAAAGATGGATCAGGTAGAAGACTAAAGATTATCAAGGGGCGCTTGCTATCATCTGTGATACAGCAAATACTGCTCGTATCGATGATAAACGTTATATCAATGCTGAAACCATTATTAAAATTGACCACCATCCAAATGATGAAGTATACGGAGATCTTGTTTGGGTAGATACCAACTCGAGCAGTGCCAGTGAGATGATTGCTCTCTTTGCTGAAGCAACTAATCTTGAATTATCTGACTATGCAGCTAAAATGCTATGCGCTGGAATTATTGGCGATACCGGCCGTTTCCTTTATCCGTCTACTTCTGCTCGTACCCTTCGAATTGCTAGTAAACTAAGAGAACATAACTTTGACTATGCTGAATTAGCACGTAAAATGGACACCATGAGCTTTAAAATTGCTAAACTTCAAGGTTATGTCTATGATCACTTAGAAGTTGATGAAAACGGTGTTGCGCGTGTCATTCTGACTCAAGAAATTCTAAAAACATATCAAGTAACAGACGCAGAAACAGCAGCTATTGTTGGTGCTCCAGGTCGTATTGATACTGTTAACCTTTGGGGAATATTTGTGGAACAAGCAGATGGCCACTATCGCGTTCGACTTCGCAGTAAATTCGTTCCAATCAATGGTGTTGCAAAAGAACATGATGGTGGAGGTCACCCACTTGCAAGTGGTGCTAATTCCTATAGCCTAGAGGAAAATGAAGTCATCTACCAAAAATTAAAAAACTTACTGAAAAAATAGATAAAAAGCTTGCCAAACTTAGCATAATCTGTTAGACTAGTATGGTAACAATCTATGGCTCGCAAAGAGACCATGGCAGAAAGGAAATATTGCAAAATGAAAAAAGATATCCATCCAGAATATCGCCCAGTTGTCTTCATGGACACAACTACTGGTTACCAATTCCTTAGCGGTTCAACAAAACGCTCTAACGAAACTGTTGAGTTCGAAGGTGAAACTTACCCATTGATCCGTGTGGAAATTTCATCAGACTCACACCCATTCTACACTGGACGTCAAAAGTTCACTCAAGCAGATGGACGCGTGGATCGTTTCAACAAAAAATACGGTCTCAAATAATCATAGAAAGAACAGCTCTGGCTGTTCTTTCAGAACGAAGACAAACGTCATTTTTGGCGTTTGTCTTTTTCTCTTTCCAAAAATAGTTTATCTCATCACCTACTAATCTATCCCAAAATCTGAATTTGAGAAAAATATAGCCGATTGAAACAAAAACAGTATATAACGTGGTATAATCTTCTTATGGCATATTCAATAGATTTTCGTAAAAAAGTTCTCGCTTATTGTGAGCGAGCAGGTAGTATAACAGATGCATCACACGTTTTCCAAATCTCACGTAATACCATTTATGGCTGGTTAAAACTAAAGAGAACACAGGAAAGCTAAACCATCAAGTAAAAGGAACAAAACCAAGAAAAGTTGATAGAGATAGGCTTAAAACCTATCTTGCTGACAATCCAGATGCTTATTTGACTGAAATAGCTTCTGGATTTGACTGTCATCCAACTACCATTCACTATGCTCTTAAAGCTATGAGGTTCACTCGAAAAAAAGAACCACACCTACTATGAACAAGACCCAGAAAAAGTAGCTTTATTTCTTAAACATTTTAATAGTTCAAAGCACCTGTTTATATTGATGAAACAGGATTCGATACTTATTTTTATCGAGAATATGGTCGCTCATTTAAAGATCAGTTAATAAGAGGTAAAGTATCTAGAAGAAGATATCAGAGGATTTCTTTGGTTGTTGGGCTAACAAATGGTGAGTTAATAGCTCCAATGACTTACGAAGAGACGATGACAAGCGAATTTTGGGAAGCTTGGTTTTCAGAAGTTTCTCTTACCAACATTAAACAAACCATCGGTTATTAGTATGGATAATGCAAGATTCCATAGAATGGGTAAGATAGAGCTCTTATGTGAAGAGTTTGGGCATAAACTTTTACCACTTCCTCCCTACTCACCTGAGTACAATCCTATGAGAAAACATGGGCTCATATCAAAAAAGCACCTCAAAAAGGTATTACCAAGTTGCAATACTTTTTACGAGTCTCTGTCGTCTTATTCTTGTTTCAATTGACTATATTTTTGAAAAGATAAAAAGACAAACGCTAAAAATGACGTTTGTCTTCGTTCTGAAGAAGGCTTTTGCCTTCTTTTTTATATATCAGTTAAAGGTGTCGCAGTATCTGGCGAAGTATCATAAACTTGGAAGTCTACTCCTACTCCCAGATCTGCTTGAGCTAACTGATTGATC
>BNJU01003035.1_pt1 | contig 10675 bp, 13 predicted proteins | sample 8539281 | NCBI WGS metagenome assembly BNJU01 (sample SAMD00202456, study PRJDB9452) | human saliva metagenome | isolation source: human saliva | place: Japan
TTATTTTATATTTATTTGGGATGGTCTCGAGATGGAACTACGTCACTGTTATGCTGGTCATTTCTACTCATAAGAGTTGTTTCGGGCAACTGAGAGGGTCGAGTTAGCAGAGATGATGTAATTCATCTCTTAGATAGTTCAAGAGATGATGGTGCTTTGCAAATACCTACATGGGACATGATTTATGTTGTTGTTATGGCTATATAGTTTAGAATTGCAGCTTGGTTTGTTAGTTAAGGTGGGCTTATGAAAATATATAAATCAAGGGGAGGCTGAGATTCCTCCTCAATGAGCTCTGCGAGATAAGGTTGATTCTGCTGTGGGTTTGCATGCGCTGAATCACAAGCATGGAGAGAGAGATTCACAGCTTATCTTGGAGAAGTTCTTAGAAAAATATCGTGATGAAATTGAATGATGTTGAAAAGCTAAAGTTTATACTAATTTGGCTTTTTATTATAATGATGAGGCAATATAAAAGAATATGAGTATCTATCTGCAGCTGTAAAGCTAAACTCTCCATATAGAGACCTACCGAGGGCTGGCTTTGTATCATTTACATCTTATGCAGATAAGGAGATCAGTAGAGAGAGTTAGAAAACTTTACGTGCCTTATGAAAAAGGGACATGAAGCAGTATCTAGATGATTATGAAATGAACTTTGGCTATGCGGTATGTTTTATTTGGACTCAAAGAATATGAAAAAGCAAAAGACCATTTTTGTACAGTTACTTGAAAACTGTCCAAATAGAATGCGATTACTGCTTTGTATAGCTTAGTTGTGATGTGTATTTAGAAATAAAATCAATCCCTTGATTATTTGAAAGAAAAATTAAGATTGGTGGAGATCCTGCATATCAGCGAGAGTGATGATGAATTTGGGGAGTTTGATATCTTTAATGCCTATTATGTATTAGATGAGTGCAAGTTATTCTTGAAGAATGTGAAAAAGGCTAAAAGCTCTTGTGACTTAAATTACGGCCCTTATTATTTTTGGTCTTTGGACTATGAACCAACATGACCAATTCCATCTAGAAAGTGGACAAACAACGAACAGAAATACTAGCATGTATTGAAGATGTAAAAATAGATGATGACTTTACAGTGAAAAAGAGAGGCAAGAGGATCTCCAATGTTGGGAAGATGATTTCGAAAGCCTAAATATAGTTAGAGCATAAGATTAAATATGAAAATTACAAGCCTACGGTGAAACTAAAATTGTGGCCAATATGTGACTGTTATTTGATAGACTAATTCATACATGAACTCTTAGGATAAATTTTTGATATAACCTTATGCATGCTTTGTATGGTTCTAAATCGGCATAAAATAAAAGAGCAACGTCGTCGACGTTGCCTTTTATTTCTTGATTTTATTGTCAGCTAACAACGAGTTTATATCCGTTCAAGCAAGAAGCACTACAAGCCTTATGCCAAGAAATCGCTGATATCATCGGTAGAGAACAAGGGTTAGCGGATTAAGATTAAGAAATATAATTTATTAAATCCTGTATAGGTACTATCTTTGTAAAAAGATGAGATAGCATCTATACAGGATTTTTTTACATATAAAGTTTAATGAAACATAGATATGTAAGTTTTGTCTCATCAAATCTAGAGCATGTTGACTGATAGTATTATGTAATTTATAATTTAGCCATAGAGAATTCATGAATTTAATATGAAGGAGCGCGGAGACATGGTAATTAGTTATAAAAAGAAAGAAGAAGTTTTATCAATTTATAATGATATGGAAAAATTTTTTTGCAGGAGGTTTTTGGAATATTATAAGAATATAAATATAAGTAATCCATTAAAGAGAAAAAGAGGACTTATAAAAAAATTCGGGCTGATATAGAGAAGATTAAAGAAGATAAGTTTAAAATCATAGTAGCAGGAGAAGCGAAAAGTGGGAAATCTACATTTATTAATGCATATTTAGGCATAGACTTATTGCCTGTAGATGTGAAGCAGTGTACTAGTGTCTTACTTGAAATAAAATATGCTAAAAATTTTTAAAGCTTGTAGCAACTTATGCCGATGGGCGGATAGAAGTAATTAATGAACCAGAAGCTGTTAAATCTTTTTTGAAGAAGAATGCTTCCTTGGATGATGACTATAGAGATATTCCGGTACCTACGATTAATGAAGAAATATTGGTAAAAAGCAGGTAGAAAAAGCTAATAATAAGACAAAAAAATAAAGATATTTGAGGAAGATATTAAAAATTTGATTGCGTCTGAGTCAGTTCAAGCGACTAATATATATCATTTATCTTTAGAAAAATATGAAAGTAAGATTAGGCAATATATATCTAGTTATATAGATAATTGGTTTAATATAGTAACTAAAATTGAGATTTTTTTATCCTTTAAGTGATTCTTTAAAAGGAGTTGAAATTATAGATAGCCCGGGTGTATGTGCAAGAGGCGGTGTTTCTGAAGTTACAACAGAGTATATAAAGGATGCTAATGCTATTATTTTTTTGAAACCTATAACAGGACAAGCCATAGAGTCAACTCAGTTTTCTCAATTTATGAATAATACAATTGTTGGACGAAATAAAGAAGCTCTTTTTTTAATATTCACTCGAGTAGCACAAATGAATGAGAATGATTTGATGCGTTTGCAAGAAGAAGCTTATAAGCAGTTCAAACAATTGAATAAAGAAAATATACTTTTTGTAGATAGTAAAGCTGAAATGTCAGCGAAAGTATTTGATTCATTGGAGTCGATAGAAGCTGTGACGAATAAGTTGAAAAGAATTAGATGACTCAAAAAGAACTTGAGGATTTTATAAAACTATCTTATTACGATACGATAGGCGGCTTGGCGAATGGGAGTCTTAGTGACTTTATTCAATCTTTAGAGGCGAAATCTAGATTTAAACGAGTATACAGTTTATTAGAGAAATTTGGTCGAAAATCGCATTATATATTATTGAAAGATGTATTAAACACAATGATTCGTTTATATAATAGCTTAGATTTAGAATTTAGTGATCAGATTGAGTCATGGAGACAAAAAAATCAAAAAAACCCTAATGATATAGAAGCTAAAATAAAAAAAGTTAGAAGCAGAGAAAAATTTAATTTTTAAATAGGATAGCAGTTGGTATTGAAGATATTCGCTATCATTATACTAGTAATGAAAAGGGAAAAAAATAAAAGAGGTTGCTGATACTATAGTTTGTAATTATAAAAGTAAGAAAGCCTCATTAAATCCAGATAAAGAAGGGTCTATTGATAGTTTAAAATCTATTTCTTTGGAAACTATAGAAGAATGCAAAAGAGATTTCTAAGAAAAATCCAACAAGAGGTGATAGAGGATTGTAATGATTTATTAAAAATCAATCTCAGAAAAAAATTAGATTTGATAGATTTTTATAAAGCCGGATTATGAATCCATCGATTTTTGAAAAAAAATAGAAAAAAACAAAGTAAATCTAATGCTGAAGAACGTGTAAAAAAATTAAAGAAGCAGGAACATTTTTCAGATGCAAAAATATGCATCAGTATTTTTCGCAAAAAAAAATATTTTTAAAAAAATTATTCTAATAGTATTGATAAACGACTTAATTTGATAAGAGCTGAATTGGAGAATGAGTTAATTGATTTTGTTTCTGATGCGATTATAGAGTATAGATTTGAGTTAAATAATAATGCTGATAGTAAGATTAAAGAGTTGAAAGAGATTAATGAGGTAAGAGTAGAAAATACTGAGATAATGAAATATATTGAGAAAATAGAGGAGCTCTCTAGTTTCTCGAAGGAGGACAAATAAAATTAAAAGCTATTGAAAAGGGGATATTATAATATGTATAGTGATATTATAGCTTCTAAAATTAATGATTTATTTACTGATTTAGGGTGAAAAAAATCATGCGAAATAGTAGATTTATCTGATGATTCAAAAAAACTTAGTGAAGAGATTTATAGCTTGGTTTCTATGGAGTTATCTATACGGAGTAAATCAATATTAAGTGATTTGTTATATTTAGCTTCAAAAAAATACTTGAGTAATATGGATCCTAAGGATATTATGACACAGAATAAGTTTTTGAGCTTAAATTTGACAACTGTATTATTAGAGCAATTTAAATTCCAATTACCAGAGAGAACAGGTTTTAACTCTAATAATAAAAAAAGATATATTGTTGATCTTGGTGTGCTATTAGGGTTATCTGTAATAAGTGGAGGGCTTGTAAAATCTCTAACGGAGTCTTCTTTTATAGGGGGATATATTGTAATTACCACAGTAAGTTCTTTAGTAGCTACAGTATTATTAGATCAATTTATTGTTAAAAAAATAAACTAGAGAAACAGGAACTAAAAAAAGCTATATCAATATATTTATCAAATTTAAGAGAACAATTTATTAATCATTTAGACTGTGCTGAAAATGAATTTTATCGACGTATAGATGCTTTTTGAGTCTTCTATTGAATCGTATGAGGTTTAAAATGGCTGACAATGAAATAAATACACTATCCAATAAAATTGATATTCTTAGTGAGGATACTTTTTAAATATTTACAGTTAGTGTGCCCAGCATATACTATAAGCCAAGATAATATAGATCAATATTTAGAAGAAAAAAAGTTCTGTTCTAATAAAAAAAATATGACATTTTATAAAATTGTGTCTTGCACTACTGAAGAAATAAATTCTGTTGAGAGGAATTTAATGAAAAAAATAGAAAAAAATTATTTATTAGTTTGAACTCTTTAGCTGTTCCAATTACATATGGAATTATTAGTCAGGATGGGGTTGCTAATATAGTAATTGGTGTTTTTGGGGGATAGTGATACTGTAAAATCCATTACTGAAGGGTGTTTAACTGGGATTGAACTTGAGCATTATAGACCAGAATTTGTTGAGAATGTATCAGAAAAAGAATTATTATGGTGTATTAGCTGGAATTCCGACGATAAATATTGATGGTGAAAAAAACAAAAAAATTTAGTATATCCTCTATACTAAGAACTTTAAATGGAAAATCTTATACACTTTTATTTTTAGCAAAACCTATTCCTCGTGTATCGACAGAAAATAGGATCTCTAGTTTAATTAATATTCGCGATAGAGCGTTCGCTCTAAGTAAACATACGATGGCGGATTCATTTGGCACATCTAATTCTAAAACTGTAAGTACAAGTAACTCGGAGTCTGAATCTATTAGTAAAGCTAATATGAGTGGACATATATTGGGAGGGCTTGGAGCTGCTGGAGGTGCTGCTATAGGTTCAGTAGTCCCCGTAATTGGTACTGCGACAGGTATGCTATTAGGTGGTCTTATCGGAAATGCATTAGGTATTGTAGCGGGTGCTGGAAAGACAGAATCTTATAGCACTAGTAGAACAATTAGTGAAAGTATAGGACAAACTATATCTGAGAATAAATCTATTTCAAGAGAAATTCAAAATGGCTTTGCATTGGAATTAATGTCGTATGCCGATACAGCTATAAATAGAATGAAAATAGGCCGATCTTGCGGTATGTGGGAAGTATCAATCGCATATTCTGCGTTATCTTTAGATGCAAAAAAAGTTATAGAAGCTTGCTTGCTAGGGGAACTTTCAAAACCTAGCATAGAGCAATTACCTATGATTACATTTACAATTGATAAAGAGAGTAGAGAATTAATTCAAATACCAAGATTCTTGAACGGATATAAAGTTAATAGTTATGAAGAAAATCCACTGTGTTCTTCTTTAACTTCAACAGAGTTAGGCTTATTATGCACATTACCAACTGAAAGTGTTCCTGATTTTGAAGTGCGTTATGAAAAATCATATCCTTTAGTTCGCTCGTCTACTGAAAAAGATGATATTAAAGTTGGATATTTATTAGATGGTAGTCGTGTTTTAAATAATATGCCATTTACTTTTAGTAAACGTGATTTGAATAAACATACTTTTATTTGTGGACTGACAGGTAGTGGCAAGACTACAACTGTAAAAAAAGATACTACATGAAGCTGGTATGCCTTTTTTTAGTTTTAGAGTCAGCCAAAAAAAGAGTATAGAAGCTTTAGTGATGTAGATATAAATGGAATATATACGATGGGGAACCCACAGCTTAATTGCCCACAAATTAATCCTTTCTATATCATGCCAGGAGTTAATTTACAGAGTCATATTGATTTATTAAAAGACTTATTCAATGCATCGTTTGGATTATATGGACCTATGCCATATATATTAGAAAAATGTCTCTATTCAATTTATCAGAAGAAAGGTTGGGATTTAACATTAGGTTGTCATCCATTATTGGTAAATTTAGATTCAGAACTGTATTTATATGATGAACAATATTTTTTTGAACAATATCAAAACAGTGCACATCGCTATTTATTTCCAACTATGCAGGATTTAAAAAAATGAGATAATTCGTTATATAGAAGATGAACTTGAATATAAAGGTGAAATTTTTAGATAATATAAAGTCTGCAATGCTAGTTCGTATAGAAAATCTATGTTATGGGTCTAAAGGCTATACATTTAATACATCAGAATGTATAAATTTTTGATCAATTATTAAATAAACGTGTTGTATTTGAACTTGAAGATTTAGCTGATGATGCAGATAAAGCTTTTTGGAGTGGGACTTCTTATTATTTTTTTGTCAATGAATATAGAAAAAAATAAAAAAAGAGTTGCAAGGATTTTATAGTGAAGGCTTACAACATCTTTTAGTTATTGAAGAAGCTCATCGCTTATTAAAAAACACAGTAGCAGAAGTAAATTCGGAATTTAATGGGAATGCGAAAGGCAAGGCTGTAGAGCATTTTGTTAATATTCTTGCTGAGATGCGATCTTATGGTCAAGGTGTTATTGTAGCGGAGCAAATTCCATCAAAATTGGCTCCTGATGTAATAAAGAATTCATCTAATAAAGTAGTTCAACGCCTTGTATCAAAGGATGATCAGAATGTGATGGCTAATACTATTGGTATGCTTAGTGAAGATGCTATACAGTTAGGAACTTTAAAATCTGGGTATGGATATTGTCATAGAGAAGGCATGTCTAATCCTACGCGTGTTAAAATTGAGAATACTATAGTTGATGAATCAGGAGATTTTACAGGACTGAACAGATATATAACTGATGAAGATATATATAGTTATAATTATAATAGATTTAATTTATTGAATTTGAGTACTGTAACTAGAGCATTTGATGATGATATAAAAAGTGCGACGTTTGATTATTGCATTTTTTTAATACAATTTTAGTAGAGTCAAAAGAAAATATAAAATTATCAATAGAAGAAATATTTGTAAATTTAGTAAAAATAGCTAATCGGAAGTCGTTATCATTGTTATTCTGCGACAATATTAGAATTCTCATTAGAGATTATTTATTTATATCAATATTAAAGTTACTTGTAACTGGTATTTATTCAGTAAAACAATTACCATCAGATGATCTAGCTTCTGCTATAAAAAGATGTATTGAATTTACGTACTGATGAAGCCATTGTCAGGTTGAAAAAAACTTATTGGAAAAAGTCTTATAAACGAGATATTTTATTATACGGACGATTTATTGTGATGAGTTTGATTGCTAAGGATAAAATTGAAAACTTAGATTTAATGAGAACTATAGATAATTATTTTTATAGTTATTTCAAAAACGGAAAAGAGTCGTATATATAGAGGTTTAATGGAGATACGAGATGAGGTGTCTGAATATGATAAACGCTAATAATGTTAGATTGGATGATTTTTGAACAGACACTAACTGTTTCAGAACTCAATGAAATCGATTTGAGTAAAACTATTCAAAAAAATCGATAGGAGAGATAGATTCAGAATTTATTTTTTTACTACCGCACCTAAAGAATTAAACTATATCTTTGATGATGAGAATGTTATTTGGCAATCTGTATTAAATACTCAGAACGAAGAGGGAATAGTGGATAACGTTGAAATAAATAATATTGAATTTTTCTGATCCATTGCTTTCACAATTGACTGAAGAAGAAAAAGGTTAAAGTGAAATCAGAAACAGGTTGGTCTAATGAAATTATTGATAATATTGAAAATATGAGACAATATGAGATTTTAAAAGAAGCAGATCTTGTAGAAGTTGAGATTAATGGACGTCCATGTTTGATTAAGAAAGATATCAATTTAGATTATACAGATGCTGATGGAATTAGTAATAGAGATCGTATAAAGAGGGGATTAGCACCTATTGATGAAAAAACAGGAAAGCCATTAGAATTACATCATCTTGGGCAGAAAGTGGATTCTCCTCTTGTCGAATTGTCAATAGAAGAGCATCGGACAGGTGAATATGTAGATGGTAAGAAAAATCAGACTCTATGGCATGATAATACAAAAGTAACAGAAGTTCATGGTGAGGGTAATACTTGGGATGAAGAGCGTAAGAGTCATTGGAAAACAAGAAGTGAAAATATAAAGGAGTAGATTGATGAAAACTGATATAACTACTACAATTAATTCGTTGCCAGATCTTCTTTCATTAAAAAAAGCATCAGAAGAAATGATTAATAGTGCTGAAGAAGAATTGGATTTGAAGTTTGCTGATGAATTTAAACAGTATTTGAGGGAGTTTGGGGCAATTATTGCAGAAGGGATTGAGTTAACTGGAATTGCTAATTCAGAACATAGACATGTTGTACCAGTAACAAAAGAGGCCTGGAATTTAAATCCAAATATACCTCATAGATTTTATGTGATAGAGGATACACATGTAGATGGGATTGTTATTTGGCAAGAGAATTCAGGTAAGGTATATAGAAGTGCTCCTAATTCTCAACTTGTATTGATTGCAAACAGTATGAAACAATACATAGAAAGAAGATTTAATATAGTATAAAAATATGGCTAAATTTTTATCCTACGATAATAAATAGTTTTTCATTCTAGTGAAGGAGAACGCCTTGTATATGAGGCGTTCTCAAAATTAAATAATGAGTATGTTATTTTCCATTCTTACCACTGGTTAGGTGAAATAAACCAACGGCGGAGTGAAGGAGAAGCAGATTTTGTTGTTTTGCACCCTAAGAAAGGTATCTTATCTATTGAAGTTAAAGCTGGGGGTATCTCGTATTGCAATGGTAATTGGGTTCAAACGAATCGTTATACAAAAGAAAATAAAATAATTGACCCACTCGGTCAAGCTGCAGAAAGTCAATTTAGGATTCAGAACTATTTACGTAAACATTATCATGGGCCAATGCCTGTAATTGGGCGTGCGGTATGGTTCCCATCAGTATCTATTCATGATAAAATTACACTACCCTTAGAAGTTAATCGCGATATTATATTTGATGTAGGTTCATTAATTAACCCATCAGAAGATCTAGATAAAGCGTTTTTATTCTGGAAAGAAAATCTTGGGTTTAGGCAAACAGAGCTTTGTATGCATGATTTTAAAGATGTAATCAAGTTATTAATGCCTAATTTTAGAATTGCGGAGTCAGTTGCTAGTACTGCATTTGAGTCTAAGCGTAGTTATATTCTAATGAACAGACAACAAGCATCTATATTATATTTTTTACAGGAGCAACCTACGGCTGTTATTCATGGACCTGCTGGTACGGGTAAGACAATGCTAGCTATAGAGAAAGCTAAAATACTTGCAAGTAAGGGTGAAAATGTCCTATATCTTTGCTTTAATGAGTTTCTATTGTCTTATTTACAGGAGCATTATAAACAGAGTAGTATTATATTTCACAATGTCCGTTCTCTTGCAGAGGAGTTAATGCCACAACAAGAATATTCAATTTCAGAAATTATCCCGATGTTTATTGAGTATTTTTTTGACTGAATATGATGATTGTTTATGGCCTTATGATAATGTAGTTATTGATGAAGGGCAGGATATTCCGGAATCTATTCTTGAACATATTTCGATATTAACAGATATGTTAAATGGTCATTTTTATGTATTTTATGATAAGAATCAATATATTATGATGCATAAATCAACATGTTGGTTGGATACATATGGTGATTGTCGTTTAGTCTTATATAAGAACTGTCGGAATACTGCAGAAATTGCTCGTACTATTGGTACTACTGTCGAGAATATAAAGGAAGATATTTATGTCAATGATTTATCTGGTATAATTCCGAAAGGTTCTTTCTATCAAAATGCAAAAAGAGTTGATGCGGATTGTATCCAATTTTGTAATTCGAATGATACAAGATAAGTTAAAAAAATTGAGGATATTGTAATTTTGACGACTAGTAGTATTGAAAACAGTATATTGCAAAATGTTAAGAGTGTTGGGGGCTTTCGATTTCTACAACTCCAAAGAAAGGTCACATTTTATTTACATCTGTAAGAAAAATTTAAAGGATTAGAAGCTAAGGCAGTACTTCTTATTGATATTTATGTAGATAAGCTTTAATGATGAACTTCATAAGCGATTGGTATATGTTGGATGCTCAAGAGCAAGTACATATTTACAAATGGCTTTTTATGATAATGTAGAACCATCAGAATATAAAGCTATTATTAAACACTATTCTGATAAAGCGGTATCAGAAAACCCTAAATCTGATTTGTTAAATCTATTTAGGATTGATATAATATAATAAGAATAATAGGAGTCATCATTACTTTGATGACTCCTATTATTCTTATTATTTGTTTTTTTATCATGAGTTTATATCCATTCAAGTGAATGTTACTACCAGTT
>BNJU01004929.1_pt1 | contig 10665 bp, 21 predicted proteins | sample 8539281 | NCBI WGS metagenome assembly BNJU01 (sample SAMD00202456, study PRJDB9452) | human saliva metagenome | isolation source: human saliva | place: Japan
CAACCGGGGACGCCATTTTTTTGTTTTATGAGGAATTTTATAAATAAAGATAAACGAGGTTATTTATGTATGATTTTACAGCCTGTATTGTAACATATAATACACCAGCAAAAGCGATTTGGAAAAGGATAATTAAGTGTTTTCAAAAAGATTAAGTTGAATTTTTAAGTTGTGGATATCAGATAATTCAGAAACAGATAATTTGAAGTTTTTTTGAAAAAGACTGATGATGCTAGAATAGAATATATTTTTAATAATTCTAATAAAGGATTTGGGAGCTGGACATAATGTAGTTATTAATAAATTAATCAGTAATTCTAAAATATCAGAATTTCATTTGATTATTAATGCGGATATTTATTTCGAGGAGAATATAATTGAAAAAAATTGTTGAATATATGAAAAAAATCATAATGAAATTGGGCAAAATAGGGTCCAAAAATTAGAGATTTTGAAGGAAATTCAGTTATACTTGCAGATTGTTTCCAACACCTGCAAATCTTATTTTTAGGAGATTTTTTTGCCATTTAAAAAAATATTGTTGAAAAAAATGGATTATGATTATGAAATGAAATGGGCTAATTTTGATGAAATGATGGAGGTTCCAATTCTTTCAGGATGTTTTATTTTTTCTAGAGTTTCGGCATTGAAGGAGATTGGTGGATTTGATGAGCGATATTTTATGTATATGGAAGATTATGATTTGTGTCGAAGAATTGGACAGAAATACAAAGTTATTTATTTTCCGGAAGCTGAAATATTTCATGAGCATGGAAAAGCTTCGTATAAATCAAGAAAATTAATGATGTTTCACGTAAAATCGGCAATTAAGTATTTTTAATAAAGTGGGGATGGTTTTTTTGATAAGGAGAAAAAGTAAAAAAATAGAAATTGTATGAGTAAATATAAAAAAAATAAAAAAATTGTAGTTTATTTTGTTATTAATAAAAAAACAATTTACTTTTGCTAGAAGGAATTTATAATTAATACTAAACCTTATTTGAATAACGGATATGCTATAAATCTTTTCAGTAGATTAAACCTAATATTTATTTTTCAAATAATTAAAAAATAATTTAAATGGGAGAATAGTATAAATTTGACTGAAATGTTGAAATTCTTATTATTAAAGTGCTATAATAAAGTGTAATATATATTCAAATTTATCTAAAATTTAACTGTTAAAAATGTATAAACTTAAAGTTTGAGTAAAATAGTCATAGTTTTTTGAGTTCGATTCATAAATTAAAAAAGGAGATACAGAATATGAAAAAAAATATTTTTTTTAGAGCAGTTTTGCTTATGCTAATGGGAAATATGGCATTTGCTGCAGGAGATAGCCAAAATACAATAAGTTCTCAGCAAGTTGAAACAAGTGTGGTTCAGGCAAAAGAAAAAATTGAAGGGAATTTAAATAAAGTTGAAAATAGTGTAAAAGCTAAAAAAGGAAAGTTAGATAAATTCATTTCTAAAGTAAAAGGTAAAAGTTGGAAATTAGTTTGGGATGATGAGTTTAATGGAGATCGTTTAGACAGTACAAAGTGGGCTTACTGGGAAAATGGAAATCCTTGGAATGCTGGTAATTATGTTGATGAAAATGGGAAATTGGTAAACCAGTATGGATTTGATGCAAAACAGTATTATTTGAGAGATAATGTTAAAGTTGAAAATGGTAATATGGTTATAACATTGAAAAAGGAAAATGATAAAAAAGTAAATGTGGATGGGGTTGAAAGAAAAATTCTTTATAGTTCAGGAGCAATTCACAAGAAATCTTTATAATGTTAAATATGGTAAAATCGAAATGAGAGCGGCTATGCCTAAGGGGATTGGAACTTGGCCTGCATTTTTGGCTATGGCCTGAAGGATATTCTCAGGCTGCTGGAAAAGCCAGCAATGGGTGAAATTGACATAGTAGAAACTTACGGATACGAAAATGAATCGTGTTACTGGTACAGCTCACGTTTTGAAAAAGTGATAACACTTATAAATCATTTGGCGGAAATGCACTATAGAAATAAGTAGATGGTCTAAAGAAAAAAAGTTGACAGACTTTTAATACATATTCGATAGAATGGGATGACAAAAGAAATAAAATGGCTATTTAATGATAAAAGTGTATAAAAAGGTTATCTTATAAAGAAATTGAGAAAAAAATGGATTGCAAAATCCATTTAATCAACCATATTTTTATAATGATAAATGTGGCTTTGAGTAAAAAAAGACTGGAGAAGATGGAGATGTTGACTTTTCCAACAGAGATGAAAGTTGATTATGTAAGAGTTTATCAGAAAAAAAATAGATTAATTCCAGTTTGATTAATAGAAATAATTTAGACAGAAAGACTTTTTTTATTTAGTGAAGGAAGTTTTTTTCTGTCTTTTTTTAAAAAAAGGAGCATATCTCACTTATGAGATGGCTCCTTGCTAAACAATTATATCAAATTTTAATAGTAAAAATCAGAAACTCAATTTAAATCCAAGTCCGCCTCTGATATTTTTACCCTTCGTATCATACCCTAAATTTGCTGTCACACCAAATCCTGTATTTCCCACTCCAATATTTAAGTCAAATTTTCCATTTCCTTTTCTGTCTTCCTTTTCATTTCTCAAATTATACCAATCTGCTGTAGTATAACGAACTCTAGCCTGATTTAATCTATTAAGTTTTTCCAAGTTCATTTTCATACTGCCGAAAGTCCCGACTGATAAATTGGTATTTACTGACAATGGTTGAATATATTTAAACTCTGCTCCAATTTCAGGCTTAACTGAGAAATAATCATTTCCTTTAACTTCCAAGTTCATTTTGACCATTATCTTCTTTTTATGTCTGTAAATCGTCCATATTCCATTTTTAAAGCTCCATAAGGTCGCAAATGAATTTTTTCAGACAATCTTATATCATAGCCTAATTCATTTTTTAAAGCTGCTCCATAGGTGTAATAATTAGCTTTAGACTCAAATGTATCATCTACAACCCAGAATTTACGATGCATACTATTTATTCCACCAAATACATCTCCTGAAATTGTCCATCTTTAATGAACCATTTTGATCACTTTTTGGCGATATTGTTTTTAAATATTCCAGCTTTTAATCATTGTATCTTGTTCAGTCGATTTTTCCTAAATCTTTAAATTTAAATTGATTTGTGACAGCTCCAGCATACCATCCGGAAGAATTTCCCATTTTTGAAGTGCTTTTCACCTTCATGAACATAGGCTACTCCATAAGCATTGCTGTCATAGTCTACAACTCCAGCTGTATCTGTTTTTATACTCATCTTTTCGTTCCAAATATCTTAATCTTGTCATTTTTGTTAACTGAATTTTTTTCCATTCGTTTCTGTAAATATCCAATTTCCTTATCTAATTTATTTCCAGTTGAATTAATTCGTTCTTGAGTATTTGAATATTCATAACCTTTCATTTCATTTACAGCCTGTGTAAATATCTGTTTCTCATCTTTTTCTCAAATCATTTCAAATCTTATTAAAAGATTTGTTTTTCTCTAGAATTTATATCTTCAATTCCATATCTTTGTTCAAGTCCATCTAAAAAAATGTCCAGTATCCGTGTCATTTTTCATTTGCAAAAATCAGTATAAGGAATTTTTTTATCATATACTGTTTTTTTATTGGTGCTGTCACATTTCCTGATTCCACTAGATGTGCTTTCCAAGTCAAACTTGCTGAATCTACATTTACCTTAGCTCCAGTTGGTATATCGCTTCCCTAAAGTATTGTTGTATGGTTGTAAAATATTATCTCCTATTTGGATCGCTTTTTGCATTTAAAGAATTAGTAACTTCTGTTCCCATTATTAAATTTATGTCTGTAATTCCTGATAAATTACTCAAACCTTGTATAGGATTTGTATAATTTATTCCTGAAGTATCCACATACATTTCTACACTTGAATCATTTATTACATAATTATGATTATCACCTGGTAAAATTTCTTCCTGGTACTTGTGGCAAAAATTACATTTCCATCATCTATTAATGGTTCAACTTGTACAGCCGGTATCGGTATTGATACTGGACTTGGATGCGCTGGAGTTTTTTTACTACTGATTTTTTCTGCTACTGTCATACTAACTGCCGTTCCAAGTGAAGATGCGTTTGTTGAAGTATTACTGCTTCCTCTTGAATTTGGTATGCACTAGCTACGTCAGTATACACCCCAGTACTACCACTTCCAACAATATTTTATTGTTCCATAATTTTTAATAATTCCTCCATTTTTTTGACGACTACACCTTTTTTTTATTCCAGTTCCACTTGCAGTTGGCGTTGTCTGAATTGTTCCATAATTTTCTCCAGTAGCATGATTGTCAATGTACATTCCAACTGTATCATTGCCTTTCAAATTAATAGTTCCTCTGTTTATTGCTTTTTGCACTAGAACCTGAAGCATACATTCCAACACTGTTATTTTCTGTAACATTGATATTTCCATAATTTTCTACTGTTCCACTTCCTGTTGCCATTCCAACTCCATATTTTCCAGTTGCCACATTACTTGGACCAACTTCAATTGTTCCATAATTTTGTCCAATTCCTTGAGATGAATAAATTCCAATATTTCCAGCTCCTGATTTTCAAATCAATATCTCCACGATTTACAAAAATCTTGAGATGAATAGATTCCCATAGCTGTTGCTTTCCATCTGTCACAAGTTTTGATTCTGTTTCAATTTTTTTCCACCCTAAACTTTTGTGGTGCTTTTGAATAGATGTAAACTGAATTTTTCTCCTATATGAATATCATTCGATGCTTTTGTTTTTTTATATCCGTCTTAGTATTTGAAGCTGTTATCAAATATCCAACTGAATCCGTCCCAACTTTCATATCTAAATTTCCTTTAACAATCGTAGGTTTTGGAGCTACAGTAGCATCGTCAATGTATATTCCTACTGCATTATTGTTTGCCACAATAATTTTTTTCCTCAGTAAGATCGACATCAGTCCTTGAGAATAAATTCCTACTCCGTCATTTCCTACATTTATCGTACCACCGTTCATTTCTATGTTTCTAGCAAAAAAATACCATATGAAGATTGTCCAATATTTATTATGCTATCTCTTTCAATTCTTCTTCCATTTCTCAAATTTCCAGCATATATACTTTTCGTCTTTTGGATCATCTCCATACATTCCTATCGATTCATTTCCAGGAGAAGTTGGAGCAACATTTATTATCCCAAAAATTTTTTTCAAATCAGTATTATTTGTTCCATACATTCCAAATGATTGTGTACCAAGTACATTAATTATTCCAGACTTGAACGACATGAGTATTAGGATCTTCACCTTCATAATTTGTAACAGCTCCAAAATTAGATCCCATTCCAATTGCATGATTGTTTCCTATATTGTAATAGTACCCTTCATTTACACCGACAAGCCAGGCTTTAGATGTAGATGGAATAGATCTTTATTGTCGGATCGATACTGTTATTTTTTTGTAAATATTCCAACTGCTCCATCACCCATACATTGAAATTTCTCCCCATGGTAAATTCATAATATCTATTTTTCCCAAAATTTTTCTCGATGTACAGCACTATTAAAAATAAGGTTCATTAGATGGATCGATAGCTAAACCTGTAGCAGCGTCTATTTCTATACGAAAGTCCCTAAAATTCCAAATGAGTTTTTTTACCACGACACGTATTGGACCAGAACTTACCATATTTGAATTATTTGTTCCATACATTCCAACTGCTTTCATCATTAGGTGTTACTGTTACTGCTTTATTACTGCTATACTCTACTTCCAGCGATCCAGCATTATAGTTATTAATCCATCCATAATCAGCCAAAAATCCTACTCCACCTTGCCCAGCATCTGTTCTGTCAACAAAAACTTTACCTTTATTCCCAATTTCTGTTGTACGGTTATTAATTGACCTTGAACTTCCAGCAATTGCAAGTCCCACTGGTGCTAAAAATCTATCGTCTATCGCATTCATTTGAGCCGTATTTAATTCAGCTTTTACTGAACCAAATGCCTCCACATGCAATCTTGAATTTTGATACAATGATCTTTTTGTAAATACCTCGCTATCTGAATCACTTATTAAATTTGCCTTATCAACTGCTGATTTTATTTGAATTGTAGCATCATCCACCAAAGCATATTTATAATTTGTTTTTCCATTTGAACTTGTAACATTCACGTTTCCCCCAAGAAGCCGGCTTTTCAAGCTATTATTGCCAGATTTATTTTCCACATCTATGACAAGTAGGTGCTGCTAGAATTTCTTAAATCTGAAATAACTACATCATCAGAAAGCACATCAATGTTTATGTATTGTTAAAAGTTACAACATTTGGTCTAGCTTGGTCATAAAACATATCCAATAGCTTTTCCATCTAGAAACCAATGTCGCATCTTTTCATATTAATTGCATCTGAGGAACTGCTTGTACTGTCGGTATAAAGTGCATACCCCTTTCCTTTATATTCAATTTTTTTCCACCTTCCAAATCAATTTTTTGCACCGTTAATTGAAGCAATATTTGTGGCTCCATTCGTCACTTTTTATCCAGTTCTTTCCGTGCATTAATTTTACCGCCATTATCGGCAAAAAGCCCAAATCCTGTATTTTTATTAGTCTGAGAATCAATTCCGCCAGTTATGGAAATGTTTTGTGTTGAAGGGAGAGAAGTTCTGTTCATTGTTATTGTTGCGCCATTGTCGGCATAAGCTGCTCCGGCATTGTCTGCTGATACATTTCTTAGCATCAACACGGCTTGGATCATAATGAAATTCCAGTCCAGATATTTGCACTCCTGCATTTGTTATTTTTGTCGCATTTGTACCAATTATTGAAGGAGAAGAAATAGAATCATTTACAGTAATTTTCGCCCCTTTATCTGCAATAAGCGCTACTGAATTTGTGGCATCCTTTGAAACAACCGCATTTACAGCAACTTCATTATTTGCATTATTTCCAGCATAAATGGCTATATTTCCCCTGTCATTTCTGCTGTCGCCTTCAATATTGACAACATCTCCTTTTACTTTTCCATCCGTGCTTTGAACTCCAGAAACTGAAGTATCGCTTCCGCCAGCAACAATGCCGATATTATCAAGTCCGCCTTTTAACGAGATTTTTCCAGCGCCAAGTTTAATATCGGCTCCATCTCCAGTCAATACTCCAATGCTGTCTTTTTACGTTTTTTTAAAAAGATTTATCTGATGTCCATTTTCTATATTTTTATTTGCAGTAGATGTTTCAAGGTCAACAGAGCTGGAAGCAAAAATACCGTAAGACTTGTCAATGTATCTGTCATTGTTTACTGTAAATCTGCTTGGAATACCAGCAGTAGTCTGATCATCAATATTTGTGCTGTTTTTTGATTCATAAATTTCTCTGGAATTTCCGCTGGAATCTCCTAAATTAACAGCAAAATTCCCAATAACTGGACCAGAATCCCTATTTGGGAATCAATTCAGTGATTTCTTTTTGAATCTTTTGTCAACTGGAACATATATCCCGATGCTGCTGTCTCCATACATAGTCAACGGTGCCCATTCTCCATTTGAAGATTTTTGTCTTAAAATCAAGATTTGCAGAACTTATATATTTTTCCTGTTTTTTACATATACTCCTACATTTTTCTTCACCGTATGTATTTATTTTTATTTCTATTAACAATTGTTATTTCTCTAGGATTCAACGTGTCATCATCATAAAATGTGCCACTAGGATTTGGAATTAAATTGCTGTATGGCTGTTCAAAAAAATCCTCCATAATTGTGGTTACTATGATTTCGTGTATAATCTCCATTTGGATTTCAAGAAAAAAATTGCAGATTTTTTTATTATACATTTCCACCGTTCCGGCATTATATAAAATTTGCGGATTCCCATTTCCTATAACCGATGGAGAAACTAAGAATACCGCTGAATTGGAGTCATATATTCCACCATTTCCCGAATATGGATGAATTACTATATTACCATTACTTGTATTTACAACAGAAGCAACTGTTGTATCATTTTTTTCCCTTCAACATGTTCATAATTATTAGAAAAAGCAACATTTCCACCTTCAATTATATATGTCCCCGAATTTATGAAAGTATTTCCTTTTGTACTATTTGTTGTTTTACCAGCAATTTTTACCACATCATTAAAAGCTGTATATTCAGGTGAAGTTGTTCCCAATTTATCTCGCAATTTACTTTTTTTCACCTTCAAGATCAGCCCCACCATGCATATCTAAACGGATAAATCCATTAACATAGTCATTGGGATTATTAGAATCTCCAGTATACAAAAAAAATTTTTCCCCATTATTTATTAAAGTATATTCTTGTTCAGTTGTATTATCATCATTACTTGTATTATGATTATCGTCATCTGTCACTGTTTTTTTATAAATCTTGTTTTTTTATATGAAGTATCCCTAGTAAACTTAATATCTTCTACTTTATCTCCACGACCTTTATAACGCCCTTGCCAACTATTGTAAAATCCGTTGATTCCATATTGCCAGCTTTCCCCAGGTGATTTTTACATTATCTTCTTCTTCCATAAGTCGCATTAATTTTTAAATTTGCATTTTTTTGATAATTTTTATTTTTCTTGTCTTGTCCTTTTAAAATCTTTTTTTCTGTTGCGTGAGTAAAGCATCCACTGCTTTTTGATTGTTCAACTTCGTTTCCATCTGAAAATAGATTAGCTGATGCACTTCTTCCTATCGTACCAGTTAATAAAAAAATGTGATAAGTGCTGAATCTGTATACTTAAAATCTTTCACTTTTTTTAGCAAACGACTTTAAATCTTGTCTTAATTCTTTTTAAATTATTTGTCATTTTTCCCCTTCTTTGTCCATTTATTTTTTAAAATCAAATTATTATCAATTCACACTGAACCTCCCACGACTAAAGTCGCAGGGTTCTAAAAATCTTTAAAATTATTTAAAAATTTTTCTAGAAGTTTGATAGCTTTACACTATCCTTATTCTTTTAGGTGTGTTCAGTTCACCTCTATTGTATAGGATACTTAAATCCACAACTTTACTTTTTCTTAATATATTTAATGCTCCGTTACAATCTGCATTTAATTGATAGCCTTTACTTGTTTGATATAGTCCTCTTTTTATTCTTCTTCCACTGAATATATATTCTTGTGGATTTTTCTTTATCATATACTGGAATTTTTATCTCCATCAAAGAAACTCGCTTTTTGATGTATAACTTTCTTCTTGTAGTTTGAATTCTATTCCATATAGTTTACATAGATATATTAATTTATCTCCTAATTTTTCCATATGGTATATTTACAAAAGTTTTGATTATTTATACTTCCTATATTTGAATTTCTTTGAAAATCTTCATTATATCCTAGAACTAGTTTTCCTATATCATTATTAAGACAATAACTTATAATTATTCTTGCTGCTTTTTGAAAGATAATCATTTATACGATTATTTCTCTTTCTAGCTATTCTCTTTTGTTTTAATGTTATTCGGGAGATGTTTTTGCTTATCTTTTATACTTTGTAATTTTGCATTTAGCTTATTATAGTATTGATTTATTGATTTTAATTTTCTACCATCTATTATGAATGATGCTCCATTATTAGTTACACAAGTACAAAGATTATCTATACCTAAATCAATTCCTAGTGCATTGTTTTCATTTAATTCCCTTTGAACTTCTTTTTACCTCAGTTGTTTTTGGTATTATTCTAATCTCTTTTATCTTCTTGTCTTTTTAATACTGGTGGTAGTTTTATTGCGATTTCCTTATGTGTCTTTCTAAATGAATTTGAATAAGGAATTATCAGAATATCATCTTTTAATCTAACAAAACCTATAACAAGAGTAGTAAAACCATCTTTACCAAGATAATCAGGTAATTTTTATTTTTTTATTATCATATTGACCATTCTTAGCAAGTTTTAAAAAGTCCAAAAAAATGATTTAAAACTTCCGTCTATTTCTTTTAGAATTTGTTGAGCCATATTAGAATTTAACTTCTTATAATTCTCACTATTTTTTTAAGCATTTTATAGTTTTTCGTTATAACTTAAATACTTTTTTTCTTATTAAAATAGTATTGTCTAACATTGTATATAGCCTGATTCTTTAAATTCTTAGCTATATGACACAAATATTTTTAAATTTCTAAACTCTTTTTTTACTAAGATGTTTTTACCTGTTGTTTTAATGTTAAATACATATATAATCACCTTCTTTTTCATCAGAGATATTATACCATGTATTCTACATTTTATCTGTCAAAAAAAGTAATATTTTTTTATTTATTTTTTTAAATATTATAAAACAAAATTTAATGCCTGACTCATCCCTTTCATATTCAAATCCTCAACAACCACAGCATTATACTCTTCAGATAATTTTTTTCCGATAATTTATGTAGAAAATCTACGACTTCTTGTTACCTTTTTGTTAAAAATAGTTTTAATATTAAAGGGCCTGTATTAATTTTTACTATATAACCACTTTTATATTATAACATATACAAAAAAACAACAAGTATTTTTTTCTAAAAAAATTTATTTGCTTTTAATATTTAAAATATTTGTTTTTATATACAATAAACTTGTAAAATTATATTATTTAAAGTATAATGTAAATGAAATTTAAAAATATAAAAAGAAAAAAAATACAAGATGAA
>BNJU01001712.1_pt1 | contig 10660 bp, 14 predicted proteins | sample 8539281 | NCBI WGS metagenome assembly BNJU01 (sample SAMD00202456, study PRJDB9452) | human saliva metagenome | isolation source: human saliva | place: Japan
TAGCAAATTTGTAGAAAGTCATAAAGATGAGATTCGAGAAATACAATCTTTCTAACGAATTACCAAAGATAAATGGCATCTATTTAGGACTTTTTAAAAATGGGGCGGGATAGAATTAGAAAAACCAAACCAAGCTTAAAAAGAAATTATAAACATGGTTGAAAAAGTAAAATAGTAGCTATATATTTTATATTATTGGAATCCCTTTTGCGTAAGCTTCTTTGGCTTCTGCAAGTGTCATTTTCATTAGGGCCGCCATCTATATTAGTTTCTCCTGTATTTTGCCACTGACAAACGTCACAGATATCATATACTGCTGTAACAGTACCACATACTGGACAATGGACATATTCGCTACCGTTAATGATGATTAAATTCTTTTTCCAGTCTTATTCATTTAAGGTTACTCCCAACACTATACAAATATATTAGCTATTTCTATACACTACTTTTTCAATATCATTGATTGTAATTGTTATGGTATCCCAGTCTTTCGGGGAATCTCCTATGTCAGCAATAAAAGTATCTTCGCTTAACTTCTCGACAATTGCTGCCGTTTGACCGTTTTTTTAACAACACTGTATCAAATTCTCGAATTTTTACGATTTTTCTCCTTGCGTAAGCTTCTTTTGGCTTCGGCAGAGTAATCTTATTTAGGGCCACCGTCAATATTTATAATACCCGTATTTTGCCAACGACAGACGTCACAGATATCATAGTCCATAACTTCAGTTCCGCAAACAGGGCAATGAAGCCATAAATATCCATCAATTACCCAAGTCTTTTGTGATTCATTTATGTCGTTTTTCCTTTTATAAGCCATTTTTGCTTCAGCAAGCGTCATTTTATTAGGACCGCCATCGATATTAAATGCTCCCGTATTTTGCCAATGACAAACATCGCAAATATCATAAGTTTCTACTAAAGTTCCACATACAGGGCAATGCACATGCTCCCAACCATCAATGAAAATTAAATTCTCTTTTTTAGTTTTATTCATGATAAACAACTCCTGTTATTTTGTAATACCGTCTTGAGTCAACTCTATTGATGCGATTTCAGATTCATTAAATCCAACATATGGATATTTATCTGTTCTTATTGTAATTTCATCATAGAGTTCATCTTCCGTATCAAGTTTTCCTGTAAAGCTATTACAATGACCCTCTAAAATTTGCCCGTCAACAAAAACAATCCTAATCTCTTTTCCTAAATATTGTTCTAAATTCATTACTGATTTCCTTTCCAATATTATACTTCAAATCAAGTGATATTACTAATGAATGAAGTATGGTAAATGATAAAACAGTTTATCTGACAATGCAAGTTTCTCGTCTACCGAATGTATTGATTTAGTAGCTTTTGCAAGTCTTTTATAAAAATCGTAATATAATTTTGGGTGATAATCATTTTTTAATGAAGAGAGGAGAAGTAATGTTGAGATTGAATCGCGCCATTTCTAGTGGGTCGAGAAAAGCAGAAACTCTGATAGTTCTGCTATCCGTTTATATAATGCTTCCTTAGAACCACATCTAGGATCTTTGATGGTATAAGAGAATAATACGTCTCATTCTTTACAATACGTGTAACACGTGTTATAATGGTGTTGTCAGGAGGTAAAAGCGCTATGCCTATGACACAAAAAGAGATGGTTAAACTCCTTACGGCTCATGGTTGGATAAAGACCAAAGGCGGTAAAGGCTCCCATATTAAAATGGAGAAGCAAGGGGAAAGACCTATCACAATCCCTCATGGTGAGCTGAATAAGTACACTGAAAGAGGGATACGAAAGCAAGCTGGGTTGTAAAATTCAGCCCCTGCTTTTTGATAGGGAGGTAGTGAAATGTTAGTGACGTATCCAGCTTTATTTTATTATGACGACACAGACGGAGCAGAAGCGACTTATTTTGTCCATTTCCCAGATTTTGAATACTCAGCTACACAAGGCGAGGGGATTTCTGAGGCTTTGGCTATGGGTTCGGAGTGGTTAGGAATTACTGTCGCAGATTTAATAGAGAGTGATGGAGAATTACCTCAGCCATCAGATATCAATAGCTTGTCTTTGATTGAAAATGATCCTTTTAAAGATGATGAAGATTTTGAGTCAACCTATGACCTTGATAAATCTTTTATTTCTATGGTATCTGTTGATGTATCAGAGTACTTAGGAAGTCAGGAACCAATTAAAAAGACCTTAACCATACCAAGATGGGCAGATAAGTTGGGACGAGAAATGGGACTTAACTTTTCTCAGACTTTGACAGACGCTATTGCAGATAAGAAAATACAAGCATAAGATTAAGTGTGACATCGTGGGAATAGTCAATAAAAAAAGCACTCCTAATTGTGCTGGTTACTTGTCTATTGATCCTATATATTTGCTAGCCCTTTCGAGGGCTTTTTGTGTTGAGTTTTTGGAAAAAATAAGGAAATCAACCGTTTAAGAAAATCACTGATACCAAGGGTTTAAATGAGGTAATATGGTATAATTAGGACATAAAAATAATTTTTGTGGTAAGATGGTAGTATCTATTTTAGCATATTTCCGAGCAATCGGGGCGATTTAAGAGTCGCATAGAAAGAGGACAAAATGGCAACATATGGATTTTTAGATGTTTTAGAGGAAGAGTTGGAGAAGAACTTCCCCTTTGACTTTGAGATTAGTTGGGACAAGCGCAACCACGCGGTTGAAGTGAGTTTTCTATTGGAAGCGCAAAAATGCTGCAGGTGTGGAGATGGTGGATGAGGACGAGAGGTTTCATCAGATGATATCCTCTTTGAGGAAGCAGTGCTTTTTACAATCCCTGCTAAGTCAACCGTCAATGCAGAAGACTATTTGACGGCTATTCCTTACCTACCTAAAAAAGGATTTTCTCGTGAATTTTTAGCTTATTTTGCGCTATTCCTTAAAGATACTGCCGAGGTTGGATTAGATGCTCTCATGGACTTTTTGGAAGACCCAGAAGCAGAAGAATTTGTTATGGAATGGAACCAAGAAGTCTTTGAAGAAGGAAAAGTTGGCTTGGAAGAGGGAGAGTTTTACCCTTATCCGAGATACTAGAGTTGGTTGGAGATTTTATGAAGAAAAATTGGGATTTATTTGGTTTATGTGCTAGCTGTTGTCTTTATTATGCTGGCTTGTGCTTGTGGAACAATCGCATTTGCAGAGCTGGGATATTCCGCAGTTTTAGTCTTTACTTTTGGTTATGCCTTCGCTCTTCTAAGTATGTATTTAATCTTGATTCTTCATGAGCTGGGACATGCTTTTTGTGGCTATCTGACAGGCTATCGGCTGGTGGCTTTTTGGATTAGGAACTTTCTTTTAACCAAAAAGTAAAAGGCAGGTTTCATCTTAGTAGAACAGCCATTCTGAAAAATGTTGGTGCTCAATACATTGGTTTTGAAAAGAGGATGAAAGGATCAAAGAATCATCCTGATGCTTTCAGGAGGATTGATAGTTCATCTTTGCTTGATATTATTGGCGATAGTGTTTGGATTTTTTTGACAAGAAGCTGGTATTTTGCAGGGACTTGGATTTTTCTTAATTTGTCTTTTCTTCCTAAATAACATTTTGCCAGTCGGCATCACCGATGGAGCAAAATTTTGGAATACTACAACACCCTAGAAAATACGAAATACGCCTACCTGATGTTGAGGGCATTCTGCCCAGACCTTGCTAGCACCTCAGAATATGATTTAAAAGACTCTATCATGCCTGTTGATGAGGAGGCGAGAGGGAGTTTTTGCAGAAAGTGTTCAGACTCTTCAGGGGTTGGTATTCATATTGGATGATAATATAAGAGCTTGCAAAGCAACAGTTTCAGTCTGTGCTAGAAAAGACAGATAATCCAATGTCTAAAATCATTTCTCAATTATACCTTCTTCAAATTGCTCTGATGGAAGGAGATAATGAAAGCGGAAGAATATGCAAGTATTCGAGGGGTCAAATCCTTTTTATCTCTAAAAACAGCAGATATGCAGGTCATTCAAGCTTAGTATCAATTTAAGGTAAAGAAAGATGTAGTTCAAACTCCACAAGGCTATGAAGATTGCTAGACAGAAAATGAATAGTAGCCGGATGTTACGGGATGAGAAAAATCTATTATCAAAACTGGTTAGCCGAGCTGGAAAAGGAATTAACCGAAGGAGTCTAACATGGAAATAGAGATTTCTGATTTCACAGGCTGTAAGATTGCTTTTGTTTTGTGGGGATAAGCTTTTGACTATCTTACGCGATGATAAGGCAAGCATTCCCTGGCCCAATATGTGGGAACTACCCGGTGGTGGACGAGAGGGCGATGAAACTCCTTTTCGAGTGTGTGGCTCGTGAAGTTTATGAAGAACTGGAATTCATCTGACTGAGGATTGTCTGTTTTGAGTAAGGTTTATCCAGTATGCTTTTGCGGATAAACAATCTGTATTTCTAGTCGGTCTGTTGGACACAGGCCCAGTTTGACAGTATCGTATTTGGAGATGAAGGCAAGCCTATAAACTGATGAACATTGAGGAATTTTTGACATCCAGTCAAGTAGTTCCGCAGTTGCAGGGTAGATTGAGGGATTATTTGGAGGAAAGTTTATGATAAGACTTGAACGAGCAGGAGCAGAGGATTTGGAGACCATCATTGCGATTCAAAGAGCTAGCTTTAAGGCTGTTTATGACAAATACCAAGATGAATACGATCCTTATCTGGAGGACAGTGAACGAATTAAGTGGAAACTAGTCGAGCGTCCCAATAGCTATTACTACTGTGAAAGAAAACGAAAGATAAAATCAGTTTCTTCGAATTCAGACCAATGACGAGTTAACGAAAGCTTGAGTTAGGAACGGCAGGATTTTTGCCCCAGTATCAAGGAAAAGGTTATGGCTCTGAGGGATTGCGCTTGCTAGAAGAGGAATTTTCAACTTTTTAGACAGTGGGATTTGTGCGGTATTACAGGATGAAGGTATGGTTGCTTTCTATGAGAAGAACGGCTACCATCAAACCCATATTGAACCTGAAAAGAAGGCATGGATATGGTATACATGAAAATGCATAGAGAAATAGAAAGGATAGTTCAGTTAAATTTTAAACTGAACTCGCCCTAAACTACTGTGCCAAAAAGATAAACTTTTCTTAGACACAAGCGTCTTCAGAGAGTTTCTATTTTAACTTTGTGTTTTACAGCTGGTATCTTAATGATGGAAACATGGCAGAGTTAAAAAGTTACAGTGAAGCGTGAGGGAGGAACTAGTCTCTAACCTCCTGATTGAGCTGGGAGCGCAAGGCGTTGCGATTGAAGACAGCATGGACTATGTGAGAAATGTTGACCGCTTTGCGAGAGTTTTTCCCAGAGGTTGAGCAGCAGAAGAAATCGTAGTGACAGCCTATTACCCTGAAACGGTGGATGTGGCAGTGGTTGAAGCAGATTTGCAGGCTCGCCTAGCAGAATTGACAGATTTTATGGATTTGGGAGAGGTCAAAGGTTGGCACGACTGCCTTGGCTGAGGAAGACTGGGCAGACAACTGGAAGAAATACTATGAACCTGCTCGCATCACTCATGATTTGACTATCGTGCCATCTTGGACAGACTACGAGGCGACTGCGGGAGAAGATTATCAAGCTAGATCCTGGTATGGCCTTCAGGACAGGAACCCACCCAACTACCAAGATGAGCCTTTTCGCCTTGGAGACAGGTTCTTCGTGGTGGGAAACAGTGCTAGATGTAGGAACTGGATCAGGCGTCCTCTCTATTGCTAGCTCGCTACTTGGTGCTAAGGAAATTTTCGCCTATGACCCTAGATGATGTGGCAGTTCGTGTTGCTCAGGAAAATATTGAACTCAACCTGGTATGGAAAAACATCCATGTAGCACAGGAGATTTGTAAGGGAGTTGAGATTGAGGCAGATGTGATTGTAGCTAATATCTTGGCGGATATCCTCATTCATCTGACGGAGGATGCTTATCGCTTGGTCAGGATGAAGGCTACCTGATCATGAGTGGCATTATCAAGGACAAGTGGGACATGGTGCCGAGGCGGCTGATTCAGCTGGATTTTTCCTCGAAACTCACATGGTTCAAGGGAATGGAATGCCTATGTCTTTAAAGAAAACCAAGGATATTTCAGGTGTGATTGGAGGCTAGCATAGCAGCAGTATTTTTGTCAAGGGAGTGCAATCTCTCCCTGTCACCATCGAGGACAAGGAAACCAGCAAGCATATGTTTCAGGTTATGCGCTTGAAAGAAGATGATGAGTTACTTTTGGTCTTTGATGATGGAATTAAGCGCTTGGCGTGTGCTGGATGTGGAAGCCCGTCAGTTTGAATTGGTAGAAGAACTAGATGACAATGTGGAACTACCAATCCAAAGTGACCATCGCATCCGGCTTTCCCAAGGAGACAAGCTGGAGTTTATCATTCAAAAAGTGACGGAACTGGGTGCTAGCCAAATCTCGGGGCTTCCCTGCCGACTGGTCAGTTGCTGAAGTGGGATGGCAAGAGTGAGCAAAAAGGGTTGAAAAACTAGAAAAAAATCGCCCTCGGAGCAGCAGAGACAAAGCAAGCGTAATCTGGTCCCCAAGTATTCAGCTTTTTGAGAAGAAAGCAGATTTTCTAGCCCAACTTGACCAGTTTGACCGCATCGTAGTGGCTTATGAAGAGTCGGCCAAAGAAGGTGAACTGCTGCGCTCTTACAAGCGGTCTCTGGTCTTGAAAAAGGAGCCAAACTGCTCTTTATCTTTGTGGTCCAGAAGGTGGCCTGTCACCTGCAGAAATTGAGAGTTTCGAAGCTAAGGGATCAGTCTTAGAGGACTTGGTCCTCGCATTTTGCGAGCAGAAACAGCACCTCTTTACGCCTTATCAGCCCTTAGTGTTTTATTAGAATTAGAAATAAGAGGAAGAAAAATGGAACAAAAACACCGTTCAGAATTTCAGAGAAGGAACTTTTGGGATTTAACAGCCCTATACCAAGATCGTGAGAGATTTCTTGCAGTGCAATCGAAAAGACTCACGAAGACATCAACAATTTAGCCGTGATTACAAGGGCAATCTTCATACTTTTTGAGGATTTTTGAAAAGGCCTTTGCGGAATTGGAACAGATCTACATTCAGATGAGCCATATTGGCAACTATGGTTTTATGCCGCAGACGACAGACTATAGCAATGACGAGTTGCCAATATTGCCCAAGCTGGGATGAATTCGAAACAGATGCCAGTGTAGCCTTGACCTTCTTTGACGATGCCTTGGTGGGAAGCTGATGAGGAAGTCTTGGACCGTTTAGGGGAATTGCCTCACTTGACGGCAGCTATTCGTCAGGCAAAAATCAAAAAAGCCCACTATCTAGGGGCTGATGTGGAGAAGGCCTGACCAATCTCGGTGAAGTTTTCTACAGTCCACAGGATATTTACACTAAGATGCGAGCTGGGGATTTCGAAATGGCTGACTTCGAAGCTCATGGCAAGATCTACAAAAAAACAGCTTTGTGACCTATGAAAATTTCTACCAAAATCATGAGGATGCTGAGGTTCGTGAGAAATCTTTCCGTTCCTTCTCAGAAGGACTTCGTAAGCACTAAAAATAGGCTGCCGCAGCTTATTTAGCCCAAGTCAAGTCTGAAAAACTCTTGTCAGATATGAAGGGATACGACTCAGTCTTTGACTATCTTCTAGCTGAGCAAGAAGTGGACCGTGCTATGTTTGATCGTCAGATTGATCTCATCATGAGAGGACTTGTGCCAGTTGCTCAGAGATACCTCAAACATGTTGCTAAGGTCAATGGTCTTGAAAAGATGACCTTTGCAGACTGGAAATTGGACTTGGATAGCGCCCTCAATCCTCAAGTGACTATTGACGATGCCTATGATTTGGTCATGAAGTCAGTAGAACCCTTTGGGACAAGAATATTGTCAGGAAGTTGCTCGCTATCAAGAAGAGCGCTGGGTAGACTTTGCTGCCAATAGTGGCAAGGATTCTGGTGGTTATGCGGCGGACCCATATCGCGTGCACCCTTATGTTCTCATGAGCTGGACTGGTCGTTTGAGCGATGTCTAGCATTAATTCATGAAATCGGTCATTCTGGTCAGTTCATCTTTTTCAGACAATCACCAAAGCTATTTCAACGCTCACATGTCAACCTACTATGTCGAAGCACCATCAACCTTCAATGAATTGCTGTTAAGTGACTACTTGGAGCACCAATCTGACGACCCTCGTCAAAAACGCTTCGCTCTTGCCCACCGTTTGACAGATACCTACTTCCATAATTTCATCACCCACCTCTTGGAAGCAGCCTTCCAGCGTAAAGGTATACATTGATTGAAGAGGGAGACCTTTGGGCAAAGTAAGCTCAACAGCATTATGAAGGAAGTTTTGACGGATTTCTGGGGAGATGCCATTGAAATCGACGATGATGCAGCTCTGACGCTTGGATGCGCCAAGCTCACTACTACATGGGCTTGTATAGTTACACTTACTCAGCAGGACTAGTCATCTCGACTGCGGGTTACCTTCATCTGAAACATTCAGAAAGCTGGAGCTGAAGATTGGCTCAATCTCCCTCAAATCAGGTGGTAGCAAGACACCGCTTGAGTCAGCTATGATTATCGGAGCAGATATCTCTACAGACAAACCACTCCCGTGATACCATCCAATTCTTGTCTGACACGGTTGATCAGATTATCGCCCTACAGTGCCCAGTTGGGAGATGTAAATTAAAAGAGTCTGGGACAAAAGTTTAACCTTAAATATAAAAACGAACAAAACGAGTTATCTGATACTCAGAATTCGGTCTTGTTCGCTTTTTATCTAGTCTATTAGCTTAAAAATTTATAATAAAGAATTCCCAAAATCAAAATTTTTTGTCCTGGTCTCTTAAATTATCCCCTAAAAGCTATCTTCTCGACTTGATCTGAAGAGAAGACCAAACTTCTTTGATTTTTCCGTCTTCAATGCGGAAGAGGTCAATCCCATTCATATTGAGTTCAGTACCATCAGCACGTGTTCCAAGAAAAGTAACATTGGCTGCGATTAAATCTTATTGTCAGAAACCCAATTTGTTACCACCTTTAAAAGTTCCATTAGTTTTTCTCAGCAAATGTAGCTAGGTGAGTTCCTAGCTTGTCCTTACCAATAACTGTACCAGATATACTATGGTTTACCAGGTTGATGCCAGACAATATCGTCTGCCATCTTTTTCAAAGACACCAGGAAAGTCACCAGCAATTAAAGCTTGGTTATAAGCGTTGAAAATTTCTAAGTTTGTTGACATATCTATTCTCCATTTCTTTTTATGATATAATTGTAACAGTTACAAACAAAAAACAAGTAGATACTTTTTGATAGCTAGTACCAACAGTAGTACTTTTTATTGATACTAAAGATAAATTTAAAAATAGAAAGAATATATTTTATGACAAATAAAGTGAGTGAGTATGGTATTTGTCCATTTGCGACAACGCAGAGGGTTTTAACGGGAAATGGGCACTGGCATCATTTATCAGTTGAGTACAGGTACCAAACGATTTAAAAGAATTGCAGAGATTATTGCCTGGGATTACTCAAACTATTTTGACCCGTCATCTCCGTCAATTAGAAAAGGATAAGATTGTTCAACGAAAGGTCTATGCCGAAAGTTCCACCACGAGTTGAGTACAGCTTAACCGAAAATGGGGCAGAATTCAGAGTTGTTTTAGATGCTGTCGAGAAATGGGGTCTAGATTATATCAGTTGCTAGAAATGTAGAAGTATTGACCATGTATCAAAAGTTACTTAGAAAAATAGCGAAGAAAAACCAAGTTATCATGAGGAAGAAATCCAGTGGTTGCTTTGATCATTTGGGAGATTCTTCTCCAGAAATTCGCGATGACCTTGTTTTTACAAGCTTTGTTAGAGGGATTCAGGAAGAGCTATTTACACAGGAACAATTTTATTTCATTGCTGAAGAGATTTCATCTGATGGAGGGTTGAGATAAAGAGATTGATGAGGTGAGCCTGTCAACCATGAACGTTCTTTTAAGGCGCTTATTTATGTAAATCTCTTGTCTGCGGATGCCAACCAGCAATCGATTTTTATCAGGAATTAAATGCAGGAATTCGTAATGTCCTTTTAAATCACGGTTTGTATTATCTTTCAAAAGAAAAGGATACAACAGGTTTTTCAAGTCAGTATGGTTGGGTTCATGCTTTTGCACATGGAGCCGATTTACTGACAGAGGTGGTTTGTCATCCAGACTTTCCTAAAACCAGAGTTCATGAAGTATTTGAGATACTTGGCCAACTATTTAAAAAGAATTTCCATTCGTTTTACAGATGATGAGGATTGGCGTTTAGCAAGAGTGATCTATGAACCTATTTTACAAGGAGTTGGGGCAAGAGCAAGTAGCTTCTGGATAAAAACTGTTGATTTTCCGATAGAAGAAAGGGAGGATTTTTACAAATTTTCCAACTTTAGATCTTGTCTGTTGGAAGTCTATGTCCAACTTGACCAGAGAAATAGTTTACAAGATGACTTGAAAGAAGCTATCCAGTCTTTTCAATACTGAGGATAAGCTAATATTGCCTGATTGAGAGTTTCTATTGTATCCTCCTAACTAATGAAAACTAATAAAAGAGGTTGAATCATTTTCCACCTCTTTTTCCTGTATCTTAATGGAATTGCATACCACCATCAACGATAATGGTTT
>BNJU01002950.1_pt1 | contig 10660 bp, 14 predicted proteins | sample 8539281 | NCBI WGS metagenome assembly BNJU01 (sample SAMD00202456, study PRJDB9452) | human saliva metagenome | isolation source: human saliva | place: Japan
AAAATCTTATTTATAATCAGTAAAACAAAAACCTTCGACTTTCTTTTTGTATCCCACGTCGGTAAGAATCTTGTAATTGTCCATTCTCGTAAATCATATTATTCTATTTGTTTGTATTTTTAATTATTAGTTTCTACAAATATAAAAACTAATTTTACAAATCAAAAGTTCGATGCTTACTTTTTATTGCGATTTTTCTAATGACAAGCTATATACGCCCCAGTTAAATATTGTAAGGTAGTTTTTGATTAACACTGCCTATTGGAGCTTAGTTAGCTTAGAGGATTTCTCCTAATATTACTTTGGTAACAATCAATTATTCAAAATAATATAACGCAGAAATAATAAAGAGCTTCTTCATCATTTAAATTATTACCTTTAATATAATTCGTAATACTATCTGGAATGATTTTTTTCTGCCAGTTCTCAGATATAATGCTTGTTTTCTAAGTTTATCAACATTGTTAACCCTATGAATAATAAACCTCATCTTATCTCTTTTCATTAGTGAGGTCAGGTTTCTTATCGAAGAAATCACTACCATAAGTTAATCCGTATTCTGCAAATAAATACTTGTAGACACCAGATAAAATGGACTTTATATAACTGTTAGTTTGATGTTTTGAAGATAGAAAATGACGAAAAGCTTCCAAGTAATACACCTGTTGTATTCTCAGAGCCTAAAGCTTTCTATTGTATAAGGTGTATTATTACTTATAAAAGAAAAACTCTCGTTGGATAATGGGGTTGGTAATTTAATCGAAAAAGTGTACACACCATCATGTTTTTCCTTCAACACAACTTAATTTTTGAGATAGTTGATTTCAAGTTGTATTAAAAATGATACAGCTTATATAAACTCTTTCTTAAATTACTCGGAATAATATTATTCTGAGAGTATAAAGGTTCTGAGAATATTAACATACCAATGATAAATATCCCCAATAGGCATTTATGCTTTTATCTTATAATTTTTCTTTTTCTCATTTTGATTGTCTTTATTTTTTTCTTTAGTTCTTCTCTAAAGTTAGCTTCCATTAGCCTTGCCTTCCTTTCATAAATAAATTCTGAAAGATTTTTCAGAGCTGGTGCATTATAGGTATAGGACATAAAAAAATAATTATCAGCTGTACATGTGGTTCGAAGACTAAAACTCTTCTATTATCTTTGCTATTTCTTTATCAATCTTTTTCTATTTTTAGGACAAAAAGTTCTCTTATACATTTTTCTAAATATAAGCACATCTGTTATATTATTTTTATCCAAAGTTCAAAGACGACCAGAAGGTCTAATGATAGTTTTTCCTGTATAATCTGTGATTAGAACATCATAATCACCTATTCGTTTATACACTTGATTCCCATTTGGATATAGAGTATATCCATTATTATTAAAAACTTGATATTTCTCTTTATAAAATATGAATATTCCATAATAACGATTATTTTGTAGAAGGAACATATCAAGTCCTGGTATAATAAAAATAATAGCAGAGTCAGCCCCATGTTTTTATAGCATTGTCTATATTCTTAGCACCATTTTCCTAAGTTGGTAGAACAACTGGATCAAAGCCTAATCCCCATAGGGTACCATAATAGGGGATATATGGAGGCGTTTTTATAACTCCTTCTGTTAGATAGTATAATTGATCTTGGATAGTACTATAAGTGATTCCCTTATAAAGACTTCCTCCAATATCTAATGTTGTAAGTACAGCATCATAGTGGCGTGCACCATAATCATACCAATCCAATCCGTGCATATGGTCAAGTTCCTTGCCGTTGTACTTGTAAGGCTGTGCGCCTCCGCCTGTACTCTCACCCATCAGTCCACCAAAGGCATAGTAATGATTCACTTGTCCCACTTGTCCATGCTCATCTATCACTACACGGTTGTTTCCAAGGTGGTCCTGCAAGTAGTAATGGTATGTTGGAGTGGAATTTTGTAAGTGTGATGTATCCCACGTCAGTAAGAATCTTGCTTAATTGTCCATTCTCATAAATCATATTTCCACAGTAATCGGTTTTCAACGTTAAAGCTACATTAGTAGATAGAGGCGGAACGATGCTGCCCATAGGTACAAAGAGGTTAGTCTTCGAGGTTTTATAAGTGACAGAGGTTTACGTCCTATCTGGGCAAAAGAGTAATTATTCTATTTGTTTGTATTTTAAATTATTAGTTTCTGCAAATATAAAAAAACTAATTTTAGAAATCAAAGTTTAAGGCCTACTTTTTATTGTGGTTTCCTAATGATAGCCGACATTTAGTCCGATAAAGTACTTATAGGAGAGGTCTATGCAAACTCCTTCCTCCCAGCTTCCAACTTTTTGAGTTTCATCAGCGAAACAGGGGTGGTGGCATTCGTAATTCCGAGGATATTATCCACAGCATCATAACGTGTGATGTTACCATAGCCATCATAATTCATATTATAGACTGATGGCTTGTCACCGTTATACGTTGTTAAACAGAAGTATACAACTTTATTTTTGTAAATGGACCTTCAGGTCATGGGAAAAGTTATAAGTCTACAAATTCTATAGACATGCAAAAAGAATTCAAACTCGTATCACATTGTTTTTACAAACAATTACAAAACTCATCCTAAAGGTGAGGGTATTTCAAAACATAAGTTATCAAGTTAATAACTTGTATTTTGACACACCCCTTTAATTTTAAAGATATATATTACATCAATTAAAAATGATTTAACGTAATCCTTTTATATACCACTTTTTTTCCTCTTTCAAAAAAATTCCCACTTATCCTTATCTTTAAAGTATTTATAATTGATATAATCACTGTTACTTATAGTGATTTTTCTCTTTTTATTATAAAAAAATATATTTGCAATAGTTATTGTCAGAATATTATCATTTAACGAAAATGGAAGTAGTCTATAAGCTCTTATTCCTTTCTTTAATTTCGCTTTACAACATACTTGTTTCTCTATAAAATTAATCTTATAGAGGCGCTTTAAAGTATCCTCAACTTGAAAATCTAAAGGAAATTATCTTTTAAGAAGATAAATTCTTTAGAGTTATTATTTGTATGATGCTGATTAACAATATATTTTTCTATACTTTCATTTATTAATTCATTCAGCTGCGTAGATGTTTGTCCATAGCAAAAAGACAGCTGAGAAAAGAGGAAAACAAAAATAATTCTGATTTTCATTACTTTTATTTTTAGGAGTTATAAATCGTTTTTGAGGAATTGTTGCTTGTACCCCAGATCTATTATAAATATATACTATTCCGTCACCTCTAGAAAATTCATAATCTGTACCAGATGCTTTATTTATATCGTCAATTGAAGGAGCTCTTAGCCATTGGAATGTCTTGGTGACACCTCCAATAATTGTCCCACCGGCATTATCTGGACGTTCGATAATTTGACCACTTGGATGACTGTGAAAGGTTATATCTCCATACCTTATATCTCGATGTGTAATAGAAACATCCAGATCTTTTTAGGATTACCAACCTTTCCCATTGGTGATTCTAAGACTAAATTTCCTCTCACTATACCTCCATATTCTCTATTATTTCTATCTGCAGTTCCACCAGAACCATCATCTTGATTTACAATATTCACCATATTTTTGTCTTATACTAAGATTAGCTAATTCTACACTATTATCATATGCAATTCTGTCATCTTGAAACGCCTTAGTATTTCCACTATTTTTTTTATAAATGCTATAGTAGCTTTGAGTGTATTCTTACTAATTCCTGCTGAAGGGGCTCCACTATCAAATTCTGTTTTTGTCGTCTTTAAAAGATAGACCTTATTATCATTGATTCCATCATTCCCTATTACTTTCCCATCCTCATTGACAAAATCACCTGCCCATCTGCCGTCAAGGTCGATATATCGAATAGGGTTATTAAAACAAAAAACATAAGGACTTAATATAAGTCCATTCTCCGCTAACGGATCCACACACATCCATCTTCCCAGCACAGCATCATAGTGGCGTGCACTATAATCATACCAATCCAATCCGTGCATACGGTCAAGTTCCTTGCCGTTGTACTTGTAAGGCTGTGCGCCTCCGCCTGTACTCTCACCCATCAGTCCACCAAAGGCATAGTAATGATTCACTTGTTCCACTTGTCCATGCTCATCTATCACTACACGGTTGTTTCCAAGGTGGTCCTGCAAGTAGTAATGGTATGTTGGAGTGGAATTTGCAAGTGTGATATATCCCACGTCGGTAAGAATCTTGCTTAATTGTCCATTCTCATAAATCATATTTCCACAGTAATCGGTTTTCAACGTTAAAGCTACATTAGTAGATTGAGGCGGAACGATGCTGCCCATAGGTACAAAGAGGTTAGTCTTCGAGGTTTTATAGGTGACAGAGGTTTACGTCCTATCCGTCGAAAGAGTAATTATTCTATTTGTTTGTATTTTTAAATTATCTGTTTCTGCAAATATAAAAAACTAATTTTAGAAATCAAAGTTTGAAGCCTACTTTTTTATTGTAGTTTTCTAATGACAAGCGGCATTCACTCCAACTAAATATTCTAAGGTAGCTTCGATTATTACTGCTGATGTCTGTCATTGGGGGATTATAGCACACAGATACTAAGACAAAAAGAGGATGTGTATATTTTTGACACACCCTCTCAATAGTGTTAAACACTTTTGGGTGACAGTGTTAAACACCCTTGGAATGAGGTGCGATATACCAACGAAAGAAATTTATTTGACGCTGTGCTATTCATACACATAACGGTTGATGTAGCTATTGAAGTCCAATTTTTCGGTAGCCATCTGACCGGAAGGTAGGCATAGTTGAGATAATACTTATTTATATTCAGCAAAGCAAAAATTCTTATTTATGTGGTATTGCTTTTTTTATATTTCTTTTTGAATATATTCCCTACCTTCAGGTGGATCCAATCCATTCGGAACTTTTTGTAAGTAGTCTCTATATCTATTATACCATTTTTATACTCACCTCTATTGTTAATGAATTATCATGACATCCAACTAACAAAGAAGAAGTAACTATATCCTGATTTGCATTATATGTATATAAAATAATTCTAGAATCATGAAAATTATAAAAAAACCTTACAAGCTAAGATATAGTAGCCTTTGTCTATTTCATATTTCCCTAAATAACAATACGTTGAGGGGTATAGTTCGCTGCAAATCCTAATGAATTAATAGGGAGTAGAAATTTTTCAGCTAAAATGTTATAGCTGATAGTATCTTTTTGTAGGCAGAGGCATATGCTTCAAGTTTTTGCCACAAGGAAACTCTGATAGGGACTCAAAATGTTCTATAAAGAAGATCCAAGATGCTCCCTTAGCACTACAAGAACATAATATTACACATAATATGCTCATTACGTATTTCTTTTTCATCTCTTCTTATTTGGTTTAACTTCTGTTACTAAATATTGAACGTTTGGATACTGTCTATGATGAGGACCAACAATAGGAGGATTTGTATCAAACAGCAATTGATGGAAAATATAAAACCTATTTTCTTTTTAAATCTGTACAAAAAGTTCTTCGTCTTTCTTCTGTGACATAAATATCAGGATCGGCATAATTGTCATAATATGAGAAATAATACCTATGTTTTTTTCGTCTGTGCCCATTCCAACAATATTTACATAATGATCTGTTGAAACATTATTATTACCTGAGATTCCTTTCTTTTGTAATTAACACCAACCATAACAGGTCTACCAGCACTAAGCTCATTAATAATCGTCTCTATACCTTTAGCTCTGTCAATTGGTGAAGTGGAATGTGGGGCCTGTCTATTATCATAATACATATTGATTTGTTGTCCATCATATACAGGATCTGCACCTTTTACTTGATTATTTTTGCATTCGTGCAGCTTTTACCACAACTACGTATATCTTTATAATCTATCCATTTCTTCCCTTTAAGAACATTTTTCAAAATTAGTAATTTTTCGACAAATCGGCTTGTCTACTCCCTCTATTTTTTTCTTGGGTTTACCATCAGCCATACCATTGTTGTCAATCAGATTAATTGAATTGTTGTGACAATATAAATAGGTAGATATATTAGCATACTTCTCCGCTAACGGATCCACACACATCCATCTTCCCAGCACAGCATCATAGTGGCGTGCACCATAATCATACCAATCCAATCCGTGCATACGGTCAAGTTCCTTGCCGTTGTACTTGTAAGATTGTGCGCCTTCGCCTGTACTCTCACCCATCAGTCCACCAAAGGCATAGTAATGATTCACTTGCTCCACTTGTCCTTGCTCATCTATCACTACACGATTGTTTCCAAGGTGGTCCTGCAGGTAGTAATGGTATTTTGGAGTAGAATTCGCAAGTCTGATGTATCCCACGTCAGTAATTATTCTATTTGTTTGTATTTTAAATTATTAGTTTCTGCAAATATAAAAACTAATTTTTAGAAATCAAAGTTTGATACCTACTTTTTATTACAATTTCTTAATGAAAAGCGACATACATTCAGTTAAAACGCTTATGATAGTACGAATGCAAACTCCTTCCTCTCAGCTTCGCCTTGTTGAGTTTCGTCAGCGACGTTGGGTTGGCGGCATTCGTAATACCGAGGATATTATCCACAGCATCATAACGATACCTGTTCTCCATCACAGTCTGATCATCCGCTGTAAGGTTCATCATCTGCAGACGTTCACGCTGCTTGTCGTAGGTATAGGTAGTCTCCGTGCCATTACCGAGCTTCGTATAGACTGTATGACCCTCCTTATCGTAACCTATCCTATCAACAATAACGCTCTGACGTCCCTGTTTATTGCTCGTCAGACTCTCCACCTGTCCGGCAGCATTGTAGTGATAAGTCACCACTTCACCGTCAGGATAAGTCATCGTCTGCACACGGTTCCAGCTGTCATACGTAGCACCATAGACATAAGTCCTGATATCCGCCATGACCGTACGAACAGTAAAAAAATTGTTTTTCATAGACGAAGGATTATATTTATGAAAACAAATCATGGAAAAAAAGAATAATAATTCATGATAGAAATGAGAACATCTATCTTTCCAACTCCAAGGTTTATAAATAGAATTAATATTAATATATTTAAGCAATTTATCATTCTTCATCGGAGAATTATAAAAATATAGTATGTCATCTACCATAAAAATCAAGATAAACGATAGCATATTCAACTCTTTTTCCCTATTAGCCGATATTTTTAGAAATATCTATTTCCACAATATATGCTCTTGGACTGTTTTGACCTGTTTCCTGTTTTTATCTGATAGAGAGGTAGATATATACTTATTATTTTTTTATGATTGGCCCTCAAAACCATCATAATCAGGGAATTGTGAGTTGTGTGTTATTTATAAATAATTTTTCCACACAATGGACCTTCTTTTTCCAAAAATGTGTAAATTCTTAAATTGAATCCTACAGGAAAGCAACTTCATAAGAAGATGGGAATCTCCAAGGATTTCCCATTTCCGCATATACAATACTTTTTCATTAGACTTCTATTTAACCCTATTTAATTTACCCACTGTAAAATATTGGGTTCTTCCTCCTATCCATTGTCCTCCCTGCGACTTTTGCTGTTCTCTTCATCATAATAGTTCCTTTAGGTACTTGTATTTCTGCAAGTCCTTCCATTGTATTATTCCATTCTGGTTTCAGTGCAAGCCCATGCCTATCTATAAATCTTCCAATTGGTCCATTTGAGAGATATGGTCCAATATCCTTTGCAGTTCCACCAAAATATCGATACAGATTTAAATCCTTTGTTGTTTTAATGACCTCAACCCCTTTTGTAAAATTAATTAATTGATTCTCCTGCGGCTGCTCCCATTAGCTCCTTCACAGCAATTTCACCTCGACCTAAAAACTACGGAATTTTTTTACTTACAGCCCTTGCAGTTTGTACTACTTTTAGCAACCCTTGAAACTTCCTTAGCTGAAACTTTTTGCTATCCCTTTAGTAGTTCCTGCACCTATTGCGGCTTGAGCTATGTCACCTCCCGTCTCTCCCCATGCTGCTCCTCTTTCATTTATATCGTTACTATTAATACCTTCCCATCTCTCTCTTGCTGTATGCCAAATATTTTTTGCTGTATTCACAGGATGAGCGGCAGCATGCCCCATCGTCTTTAGTGTGTTAATGGGATGCCTAACCATATTATAGGTATTCTTGAAGCTCTTGTATACTCCTTTGAAGAAAGAGCCAATACCAGACCAAATACTTTGATTGTCAGGATAAGAAAAAGATTTCCCATTGGCATCAATTAGTGTAATCGGATTGTCTACGCAATATACATAAGAACCTGTATTTACATACTCCTCCGCCAACGGATCCACCCCATACCAAATACTTGCCACAGGGTTCATGTACCTTGCACCGTAATAGTACAAACCTGTCTCTTCATCAAACTGTTTGCCATTGAACTTATATGGTAGTTCTTCACTGCTGCTATGCTCGTCAACTAATAGCTCCCCATACGGTAAGTAAGCATCATACTGCGTGATGTTGGCTTTATCATCTGTGATGTAAGAAGTACTGCCGAGGTGGTCACTGTGATAGAAGAAGGTTTCCTCTTTTGTAGTGTCGTTGGCAATGTAGCCATAACCAGCCTGAGGGTCATCAGGGTTACTTGGGTCATTCCAGCTTACAGGTGGACCGGGGTTGGTATTCGGGGTCGTGTTAGGGCGTGGAGTCTGAATCCAACCTTGTGGTACATCATGGTTACCAAGTTCGGTTAGGACAGCATTATAACCAACACCTGTGTTCTCCGGGTCACCATACGCACCCTTCTCTGTAGGTACACCTGGAGCTACACCCACCTTCTTATAGTATGCTTCCTTCTGTGTCTGGATCTGATTCATACGTTCAGCATAGTCCTGCTGACCAGCCGTTACGTATGAGCCGTTACGCCCATAGACATTATTGAACAGACCTGTTCCTATCCTTGAAGCAACTCGTTTGTCACCAAGGAAGTAATGTTTCGTAAAGCGATTCTTGTTTACAGAGAGGATACTTGCAGGATAAAGTGTGAAGTTGTCAGTCTCATGGAATGTAATACCCTGCGGTGCACCATTGATATACACACCCTCCATCGTACTGTAACTCTTCATGATACGCTCACCAGCAGCATTGTAGGTATAGCGGTTGATGCCGTTGTTGTCTTTCAACACCATCAGGCGGTTCTCCTCCTCCCAGTATAGCATATGATCATAAGATAAATATCTTTCTAATAGATTACATGCTATATTTATTTTTTAATTTATCGATTAAATTCCGATGAAAATTCTTAAGTAAAAAGTTTTTATATCTTATATTTTTTACCTTCTTTTTATCATTACATAAAGTAATTAATGTAATGTGCGTTATTTTAATTTTTGAATTAAAAAATCCAATATAAATGTGATACTCAAAAGTACAACTCTGCCCTTTTTCAAACCACAATTCAAATCCATTCCCATTTTCTTTAAGACTTTCGTTCCCATCAATATAACCATAAACGTCATTAGATATAACATTATCAAATCTATAAAAGTGAGAATCACGCTTAATCAAAAGAATCCTATTTTCCCCTTTATCAACGTATTTTTCACAACCGTCAGCTGTCATACTATAAGGGCTAAATATAGCTATTTGGGTATTCTGTCCATTTAAGGTAAGGCTATCAACAATAACATACCCTTGTGGAATTAAATATCCTTGCCATTTTCTTTGAGCTTTCCCATTTATACTAGGAGCTGAAAAAATAATAATGAATAAAATAAGAATAAACTTTTTCATATAAAATTATTTTTTATGCCAAAATATAGTTCTACCAAATGTACCTGTCGCTATTAGAGAGAATTTTGCTGTACTTTTGCCATCATGAATAAAAATTCCATTCCTTTTCAAAAAGCGGGTGACACTTTCCATCTTTGATTTTATCCTCTGTAAATAACTTTCATTTCGATAAACATAATCTTTTTCTGATATTATCTGGTATTGTTATTTTATTATACTGTCTAAATTTTGGATGGCTAAGCCCTTTAGTTGCAAAATCTGTTCCGTCCCACAACGTTGCACCATGAGTTGGATCAATATCTGATTGTAATGCATCTATTATACCTGCTCTTGCAGTAGTTCTTGTAGAACTTGTAAGATAATCTTTATCATAAGCAACTCTTGCTGATGCAGGAGTAGTCGAATAATTTTTGATCATTCAGTTGTTCATATAAAGAATGGTTCTTTACTCTAGGCCCTCCTTTTACTCTTACATGTGCGTAATTCACATCTTTTATCATCAACTGCATTATTAGCTGCATGTGCAATCCACAAGCTTTTCATTTGGGGCATCACTCGATTCTACATCTACAATATGAGCAGCAATATTAAACTGTTCATCTGTCATACCATTTCCATGATCAATTAACTGAGTCAATTTACCATCTCGTTCAATATATACAAGATTATCTTTTCCTTCTTTCCTTAAGAATTTTCCTTGAGCATTGTATATAAACTTCTGACCATCAGGATCAAATAAATTTATTGGATTGTCTGCACTGTAAACATAAGAACCTGACTCTTTATACTGCTCTGTAGCGGATGCCCATACGCAGACAGGTAACAGGGTTCAAGTGCTTGCAGCGTAGTAGCTACAAGCCGGTCTCTTCATCGAACTGTT
>BNJU01001780.1_pt1 | contig 10656 bp, 12 predicted proteins | sample 8539281 | NCBI WGS metagenome assembly BNJU01 (sample SAMD00202456, study PRJDB9452) | human saliva metagenome | isolation source: human saliva | place: Japan
TAAAATGAATATTATGCATCTAGCATTCTTGTTAGTAACTAATCCACTCTAAATTCTCAAAATTATTTAGAATTCGTTTATCCATTTTTACCACTTGATTAGTAAACTCTATTCGACCATGAATAAATGAAATATCTGTATACCAGTTCTTTTAAACCCGCATACACTTCATTCTCTAAATCAATAATGATGGTTTCAATGGGATCCCAAGTTTTTGCATCTTACAGACTCGACCATAACCATGCTTTTTACCTATGAAAGTAACATCCCTACCATAAATCCAAAAATGGCAATGCTTTTCCCCCTTATAGAAATAGAATATATAGCATCTCCATGAGGCGGTTCCGTTTCATATTGCGCTTTTTATATTGTACTTTTTCCATTATCTCATTACTAGCATTTTCTATATATGGCAACGTTGAAATCTTATAATTTTTTAGGTTCATAAAAACTCCGTTATTTTTAATATAAATCACAACAAAGAGGACTGTATATCGCTATTTGTGTAAAGAGTATTTTGCTATACTATAAGTGTTGCTAACCCTAATCTGGCAACAGAAAGGGGTGTAGTTATTGCACAACAACTATCAATTTTGGCTAGCCGTCATGGTAAATGTACTCGCCTACTACATTTGCAAGTGGTTAGACGCTTTCCTAGCCCTTTTTCTTTTAGCAACTAGCCCAACGCTCTAACATTAGCGTAATAATGTAAAAAATCCCTCGGAGTTGCAGCTCCGGGGGATTTTGTAGTTAATTGCACAACTATCAATTGCCTATCTATAATATACTACATTCAAAATGTTTTTTCAATAATCTACGCTCTTAATCATTTCTCTAGCCCGCTCAACAGAAATAGGCTCATTAAATAAGAACACATGGTTCTGCCCCGCATGTTCCCAAGATGCTAAGTATACAGCGTCATCCACCATTCGATAAGTCACGGTCATGCCATTTATAATCTCTGTTTTCTGAGGCACGTAATCCTTATAGTCACCTGCAATATTACCAGATACCGTAGATACGCGATACTTAATATACTTTGGCATATCATCTACACGGTCAAAATATGTTCCTTTTAAAAGCTCATGATAGGCATACACAACTTGTAATACATCGTGATCTACAATGGATACATGTACGGGACGTAATCCCTCTAAACCACTTGGCAACTGCGGTTTAAAGTTCAAATGTTGCTTAGCCTCATATACAGTATCAAATACCTCTAAAGCTTGACCCTTGCGAGTGCTTCTATAATCCTCATCAGTCATAGTGCAACTTCCAAGTCTATCGGGACATGGAAACTCATTTCTATCACCATAGGGCTGATCATAAATAGAATCGCCATTAAGACGGAATCGCATCAAATCATCTGCGGACACAACATTCATAGAACCTATGAAAGCTAATGTAACGAGTACACCTAAAAATTTTATCATCGTACTATCCTTTGTACTCTAAAAAGGTATATTTAGAATAAAAATAAAGTCTTTAATCCACAAACTCATTAAAATCAGCTAAAAATCTGGGCTACATCTTTTCCTAATATTACAAATAAAGACATAGTATAAATCTTATCATACCAAGATTCAATCTCTCGATTAGATAACCTTGTGAGCTTTTTGTTCCTCATTATTATGACGAATATTGAATTTATTATACATATAAAACAGTCTCTCTAAAGCTTGAATTTTTATCATTGTTCACCTTTTAACAACCCTTTTAATTCATCACATTTATTAAATGGTTTTTCTCCAGGGTTCTAATAAGTCAGCAATTTTTCTTGAGAATCTCTTTCTTTCTCTCAATATTACCTTTATTAGAAAAAGTGATTATACTCTAGAATACTTAATGCCTCTTTTTTTCATCAGTAAACTCTGTTACAACCTGAGCAGCCTCATTAGCAAATACATTATCTTCAACAATAATAATTCTACCATTAGAACGTATTAATTTATGTCCCATAGCGTTAGATACAATCTGAACCTGCTCTGAAAAATATCTTACTTGCTTATCTAATCTACTACCTCTAATTATATGTAGTGACGAAAGTAAATCTAAATACATCTCTGCCATAAGAAAAATATCGTTCTTTTATTGATAATTTCTTACTATTCAAAAAGTAAATCATCAATCAGTTCCTCTATCGTTAGGAAATGTTTTCTATTTCTATAATCCTTAAAGTTAATTTCTATTAACATATATAAAGAACAATTTGCTCTCATATCATCAACCCAAAAAGGTTCATGTATGATTTGTTCTAATTTACCAAGTTCTTTACTTAAATCTAGATTTAAACTAGATTCTTCCAGTATCTCAAAATAGCTTTTTTCTCATCTACCACTAATACTCCCCTAAATAACTATTTAATATTATCCTTATCTGCTACCAAAGTTCTCATTTCCGATTGCTCCAATTCAAACATCCCATGCATCATCTTATCCGGCAAAGCCATAATTCATGATATTATTTTTCTACACGACTATAAATAGCACTCCCAAGAGCATCACGAATGTCCTCAAATAGTTTTTGTCTTTTAACAACATCTTAAAGAACTTTTCATTAGCTTTAAATCGCTTTAACAGCAATTCTCATAAACTCTCGATCAAATAATATTTTAAAGGTTTTAAATCCGTTGTTATTGATATAGTCGCGCCATTTAGGATCTTTTTGCAATATCTTGTTCTATTTGCAATATTACTTTATCCATTTCTGTAAACTCAGTACCATAGCGCTTATTAAATTCTTCGATAATCTCGTTAATCGTTGTAATCAAACTATTTTTACGACCTACTTTACCGGTAATAGGTTTCAACCCAGTTTCTTCTGGAGCCAAATCAATTGACCCATGTGAGCCTTTTTCCAAACGATAATATTCAAGCATTATCTTATCATCTAAATCGACATGGTCCTGATGTTCTTTTGGCAGTTGAATAGCAAGGAACTTAGCATAGATACTGAAGGTATGGAGTTCTTTATCAAACAATCTACATACCTGTGTAATAAAGGAATATAAACGATTAAAATGTTGTAGAGTCCCTTTAAAAATATCTCGATCAGCTTCCTCTAAGGATTCAAAGCGTTTGATGGCTGGCACAATATACGATTGAAGTTTCCCTAAATCTCCCATCGTTTGATTTTGGCTTTGATAGAATAATTCTCCAAATTGTTCTATATCATGTACATCATAAACTTTGAACTTATCTAAAGTTGACTTAACATCATATAACGCATTAGGATCGGTTTCTTTATCTAACTTAGTTTCTTGATAGAATGGTGCGAAGGAACTCAAGATATCATCTTCACTATTAACAAAGTCTAATACAAATGTATCTTGTTTGCCTTTCATAGTTCTATTAAGGCGAGATAGTGTCTGAACAGCCTTTACCCCTGAAAGCTTTTTATCCACGAACATGGTATGCAACAAAGGCTCATCAAAACCAGTCTGATATTTCTCTGCAACGATAAGCATGCCATATTCATCGTTATGGAATGTGCCAGGTAAGGCTTTTTCCTTAATGTGATTGCCTTCTTTATCTATATTCAAAGACTCTTCCGTATAGGTTCTCCCATTATCATCAATTTCACCAGAAAAGGCTACTAGCACTTCCAAATCTGGACGTTCCATTTGCTCTATCTGACGACGAAACTCTTGAACATAGCGAACTGCATGTAATCTTGATGGTGTAACAACCATGGCCTTTGCACGACCACCAATCTTATGTCTAGTAACATCCATAAAATGGCGCAACATAACTGCTGTTTTTTGCGTAATATTATGTGGATGCAAGGTTTGGAATTTACGAATAGCTTTCATTCCAGCCGCTGAATCCAATTCAATATCTACATCAACGAGACTTGCTATTTTATAATACGTATTGTAGGTCATGTAATTTTTTAAAACATCAAGAATAAAGCCTTCATCTATGGCTTGTTGCATAGAGTAGATATGAAACGGATGGTATTCTCCCATTTCATCACGAGTACCAAATAACTGTAAGGTCTTTTCTTTAGGGTGTGGCAGTAAATGCAAAGAAAGACAGGTTATCATGCTGACCTTGTGTAACTAACTCCTTAACGAGTTTATCCTCTTCATCTAAAGCATTTTCCTCATCTTCATATGCCCACTCAGCATATTCTTGTAGAGGCTTTTCTGTATTTGCAAGTGCTTGTTTTAATTTACGAGCTGCAGATCCAGTTTGAGAAGAATGCGCTTCATCTACAATGACAGCAAAGTTACAACTTTGTGCTTTCACCTCTTCATAAATAACAGGGAATTTTTGTAATGTGGTAATGATAATAGGCGTACCACTTTCAATAGCCTCTTTTAACTGTTTAGAGGTCTTATCCACACGTTGTATAACACCTGGGGTATGGTCAAATTGAGATACCGTATTCTGTAGTTGACTGTCTAACACCTTTCGATCAGTTACAATAATTGTGGAACGAAAAATCTTCTTATCATTCTTATCATGCAAACCAGACAGACGATGAGCCAACCAAGCAATAGAATTGGATTTACCGGAACCAGCAGAGTGTTGAATCAAGTAATTGTGCCCTGCACCATTCTCTTTTACATGGTCTAACAATTTTGTTACTACATCTAATTGGTGAAAGCGTGGGAAAATCAGTATTTCATCAGTGATATTACCAGCACTATCTTTCACAACAGATAAATGCATATATTTTTGCAAAATTTCTAACAATCTATCTCGTTGAAGAACAGATTCCCATAAGTAGGATGTATCGTACGTATCAGAATTAGGATTGCCAGCACTTCCGACATTGCCAGCACCATTAGAGCCTTGATTAAATGGAAGAAAATACGTGCTACTGCCATTTAATTTTGTTGTCATATGTACTTGTGTTAAATCTACTGCAAAATGAACTAACACACGGCGATTAAACTTAAAGATTTGATCTTTATTAGATCTATCAAATTTATATTGAGAAATCGCATTAGTTGCATTCTGCCCAGTGAACTGACATTTCAATTCCATACTAACAACAGGGATACCGTTTAAGAATAGTACAATGTCTACACTATTGTTATTCGATACAGAATAATGTAACTGCCGAGTACAATGGAATATATTGGACTCATATTGTGCTCTTGCAGTTTCATTCATGGAAGTTTCTGGTTTCCAATACACAACCCGGAATGTAATGCCTCTATCCTTAAACCCATGACGTAAAATAGATAATAATCCATCATGCTCTACAGAGTCATTGAATCGCTTTTAAAAACTGCTGTTCACAAGAGTCTCCATATAACTTCGTATACCGTTCCCATTTCTTTGGTTGGCTTTGTTTTATAAAAAACAACAGTGTTTCGGTATCAAGGGCCAATTCACGATTAAATACCTTTGGACTGCCTTTTACATATCCGCCTGTAGTACATAAAAATGATTCGATGTCACTTTCAAATCGATTTTCTTTTACGTCAAATTCAGACATGAGGCACCTCCTTTTTACCAGTTACTACTTCATAAATTAGAGATTTTTGTATTCAGCAAGAGTATTAATAATAGTCAGCTTATGAGAAATTACTCTATCAATAGCGTCACATTTTTGCTCTAAATATGCAACTATTTTTAACTGTTCTTCAATAGGCGGTACTAAACAAGATACAGCCTTGAACATCTTTTGTGTGACACTATACACTTTTTGTTCCATTCGCATTTTTCCGCAATTGACTACGCCAAAATATCTGTCAAAAAAACAAAAATGCAAAATATTTTGTACATATACTTTTATCTAAACAACGCGCAACTAAAGTATGATAACCCGCGTATAATTCGTTTGAAGAATCTATATGAATACTATTACCTACACCCTCAAGATCTTCAGATGTATCAGCAAACACAAAATCTCCTTCTTGTAGTAGTGATTTTTCATCAATTAGATTTTCAGCTACATAACGAATTAATCCATCTTGAAGCGAATAACCGTTATTATTTTTAGCATGAACTTGTCCATAACTAACAACACCGGCACCACTATCTACTAAATCAGTTTTTTTAATGTTTAGACCTTTAAAAAATTCAAATGACTTAGTAAATCTTGTAGTCTTCCAATTTAGAGGAATGCTATCAATCCATTCGACGCCACTAGGAACCATATTTTCAGTTGGATCTAATCCATTTGTAACAATCTCAGTTATAATAGACTGTCTATATTCTTGCAGCTTCTCAATAACAGATTGCTCTTTTAGCAATGATAGTATCAATTTCAGCACATTTAGTATCAAGATGTTCTGCAATGGCCTGTTGCTCTTCTAAAGAAGGAAATGGAACCATAATATTTTTCATATTACTCCCTTGGTAGACCACAAGTCATCAACAATTCCATTTCCCCATTTATAGAATTCATCTGCAAACAACTCTGTCTTAAATAAATAATTATAATATCGGTTAACCATATTATTTTTTAGAGCCAATACTATATTTATCAAAGAACAGGAACCTTCGTATTCTGATATCCCACAAGATCATCGTCTATCAGAACGACTATTAATAACAAAATCATTCTTTTTAATTAGCTTTCTATTATCGCCATTATCAGTTTTTTGCTGCTGATTCTAATTGAGGTACAATACCTTGTTTAGTAACGGATAAAGCTGGGTAGTCTTTATCACTAACCTTAGTGCTTCTCTCACTATATAAAGATACAATTTTGTCTAAGTCCCATGACTTAGGAATCATTCCAAGCCATCGAACTCCACTATCTTTCATTACTCGCATTATTTAAACACCTCTGCCAAAGCTCCATCTAAATCAGCCTCTAAAGACTTAATCTCAGCCATGATTTCATCAGATAACCGTGGAGCTACATATTTGTAAAAATGACGTGTAAATGGAATTTCATAACCAATCTTATTCTTCTTGGTATCAATCCATGCATCAGGAGCAAACGGTAATACCTCACGTTTGAAGTATGTTTCTATATCTTCTTTAAGCGGTACAATTTCAGTATCGCGACGTTTGGTATCAGCCTTTGGCTTACCTTTTACTAATACAGGCTTACCATCTTCGTCGAGTATCGGACGCTCTACTGTAATTTTTGTATAGCCAAAATCCTCATTATCAAAGGTTTTACTGATTTCAGTTTCTCTAAACTCACCATAAATCTTCGTAATTTCTTGAATAGCACTTTCAGGAATATCATTCCGCTTATTACCTAATGACTTACGTCGTTTTTCATATAAATCATTAGCATTAATGAGTTGCACTTTTCCTTCTCTAGGTGTACCAGCTTTCTTATTTGAAAGTACCCAGATATAGGTTGCAATGCCCGTATTATAGAAAAATATCATTTGGTAAGGCAATAATGGCTTCCAATAGATCATTCTCTAAAATATATCGCCTAATTTCAGACGGTCCACTCCCCGCATCGCCAGTAAATAATGGTGAACCATTATGAATAATCGCGATGCGAGCACCTTGAGGGTTCATCTTTTTAATAGCATTTTCTAAAAATAGCATTTGTCCATCAGCTGTTGATGGCAACCCAGGGCCAAATCGGCCATCAAAACCTAGTTTAGCTTCGTTTTTAACAATGGCTTCTTCATTTTTCCATTCTCGGCCAAATGGAGGATTAGAAATAATATAATCAAAAGTTTCACCTGAAAATTGATCATCAGATAGTGTATTCCCACTTTTTAATACGCTCTGCATCATTGCCTTTTAATGAGCATATCTGCTTTTACAAATAGCAAAGGTCTGATCATTCAATTCTTGACCAAATGAAATCAATTTAGACGTACTATTTAAATTTGCAAGATACTCTTCTGCTACTGAAAGCATCCCACCCGTACCACAAGCACAGTCATAGATTGTACGAGCCACATTTTGCCCACTTAGCACAGCATTATCGTCATGGAATAGAATATTAACCATTAAACGGATTACCTCACGAGGAGTATAATGCTGCCCAGCATCTTCGTTATGAGCCTCTGAGAATCGACGGATAATCTCTTCGAACACGTAACCCATTTCAAGATTGCTGATGTGATCCGGATGCAAATTAGCCTTATCAGTAGTAAATTCTTTAGTACCATATACAAAATATGCTTATCTGCCATTGTTGTAATATGATTATCAAATTTGAACTTTTCTAATAATATCTTGCACATTATCAGAAAACCCATTTATATAATCTCTGAAGTTACTTTCAATATTATCAGGATCAAATCAAGCAATGTTTTTAAATGTATATTTACTGATGTTATAGAATTTATGACCGGCTACTTCATACAACAAACCATCTAATAAATCTAAATTCTGATCTTTTAATTTTATTATATATATCAAGCACAGCAGGTTTTGTATCTGCTAAAAATACAGTCAAAACGTCTTAGAACTGTAAGCGGTAAAATTACCTCGCCATATTCATGTGGTTTATACACGCCCGTTAATTTATCTGCAATTGCCCAAATAAGGGATGCCTTTTTTCATTCACACGACTACTTAAACTCATAATGCCTCCATACGTATACATCAAAGAGCAATAAAAACTACTAACTTTTTATTCAAAAACATCTCAAAAGCTGACTATTAATCATATACAAAATGAGAATTTTTACTTAACATCTAAATTTTTACCATTAAAGTTCGTAAAAATACTACTATACCACCGCTCCCTCTAGCTAGGTACATATGTTTGTAGTATAATACAAATAAGATATCAGCACTTTAATTAGGGGATTACAACATACATTGACAACAGATTGCAATATTTGTTATAGTAACTATACAAAGAGTAAGTAATGAACCTGAGGGAACATTACGGAGGCGAAGCAATCTGCGGATTACTTCGCCTCTTTTTTTATTGGGGGATGAACTTTATGGCAAAAACCATTTCCAAACTCATAATCAGCAACTAAAGATGCTCCGTAATCGTAATATTCTTATATCTAATGGTAGTAAGGCCAAAGCAATATTAATTAGAAAACTACTATCAATTAATTAATGGCTACAAACATATATTCTTAGATTTAGTCGAAAGCAAGAAACGACAGGATGATTACTATAAAAAAATGGAACTACTTTTTGAACAAATATATGCCCTATATGAATTCGATAGGAACCTAAGAAATATTCTCATGAAGTATATTCTTATGACAGAAAAATTCTATAAAATCAAAACTTGCCTATCAATTCTCCTCAGAACATCCAAAAGAAGCATTCAGCTATTTTTAATATCAATAATTATAGAGATACTAACCATCAGCAAACAACTTCACTAATCACAGCACTGTCATCGGTAACTAAGCAAAATACTGACTCTATCACTAAGTCAGGACCATTTTACCACTACTTTAATGAACATAAAGAACTTCCCCTATGGGTACTGATAACTAAGCTTACTCTGGGACAAACATGTAATCTTTTTTATAATCTAAAAGAGCCCCACCCAAATCGAAATTTTGAGATCCGTACTCCATGAATTCAAAAATAACTGTAATGTAGCAGCAACTAAAATCACTCTTCATAATTATTTAAATGATTTTATGAGTGCAATAAACTGTATAAAAGCATTTCGCAATGTTTGTGCACATGAAGATCGACTCTATGACTACTATGCTAAAAATAAGAATGGCAGACCCATTCAAACTAGCTTCTTTTATATAAGTATCACGACACCAGCATTCCAAGGTGGTATTTTTGACATAATCTTGTTACTACGCCTCTTCCTAACCAAGAGAGATTATAAACAATTACTCAGTCGATTATTCGATGAGTTAAATAACCTAGAAACTGCATTGCCTTCAAATCTTTTTTCTGAAGTCACTCGTAAAATGAAGTTACCTAAAAATTGGACATCCGAGTTAAATAAATTCATTTAATATAATACAACCTTATCACGATATATATTATATGAATCTCCTCGTTCAAATTATTTTTATAAAAGTATAATCAATTTTTCAGCTATTTAAAACAGCAGTCTTCATTTATTCATAAATTAAATCAAAATTTTTCACCTGCATTTATCGCAAATCTATCCTATTTGATAGTATCTATCGCAAAATCATTCTACTATTCAAAATTATTGTAGGTGCTATAATGAACTCAACAAAAGGAACAAGTGCTCATATGATACTAAATGCACTATTCCAAAACTATAGTTAGTAATTATATGGAGGAAATAATCATGACACATACACAATTAACACAACTCGTACAAGCATTATTAGATGCACCACAAAGCAACCCTAAAGTAAAAGAGTTCGCTCAGTCTTGGATTGATGCTGAAGGTACTCCTAAGCAAGAAGAGCTTACAAAACAACTCGTATCCGTAGCAGAACAAAATATTGCTCTTATCGATGAAACAATCGGCTTTGCAGGCTCTGAACTCGCTACACAAATCCTTGGCGCAGAAGGCGCAGCTAACCTCTTACAACACGCTAAAGACATTAAAGCAGAAGGCGCAGAATTCTGTGACTGCGCTGCCTGTGTAGCCGCAAAAAATATTATCGATTTGAAAGCAGAAATTTTATAGTACTATAAACAGAATATTACCTATTGAGTGGTTATCTACAAATTGTAGATAACCACTTTTCCATACAAAAAAGCCCCTGTCTGATATTGATATGTCCCACCTTTACTGGTTCTCCAGTAAAAAAATAGCATATCAAACAGGGCTTTTTCTTTTAAACTT
>BNJU01003977.1_pt1 | contig 10640 bp, 10 predicted proteins | sample 8539281 | NCBI WGS metagenome assembly BNJU01 (sample SAMD00202456, study PRJDB9452) | human saliva metagenome | isolation source: human saliva | place: Japan
TGTTTTCGCCTATCGGATTTTCATACAAAAGTCCCGGGAGTGAAATTGCTCCCGGGACTTTTTCGTGTCTGAATTCATGATTCCGGGCTAAGCGGACAAAAAGAGTTGGTGCTAGCTCCAGAGTTCGGGGTAGGGAGATGTCCTATGAAGCTCGCTCCATACTATTGCATCACCCCATGTCGGGATTGAACTTTCTATCTTTTTCTGCGGCGAGAGCCGTTTGTATATCTCCGCAATACTTTCATCCGTTGGCATTACCTTTAACAGTTCTTTTGCAGAAAGCGGCTCTGGTGAGTGCATGTAGCACCACCAGAAAGCCGCTTTTATTCGTATCTCTATGTTTAGACCTCTATGATCTCTAAGCATGGCTCTAAGCCTTGCATTTACACCCCCTTCGATCTGATTGTTTGTTGAAGGGATTTTTTCAATTGTACGCAACAACTCTTCATCCAAGTATGTAAATAAAGTCCCGTCACGAATCAATCGTATAAGCGAGTTTCGAGCCTTCAAAAGGCGTTCATGAGTCGGTCGACGTTGTCCATTCTCGTCTACTGTCATCTGGTTCAAAAAGGCTTGGTATCGTTCCATCCAGTCTATGAACCGATGAACCCATTTCTCTGCCTCGACTTTGTTTTTCAGATGCAACAGGTCTTTGGCTAGTATATATAACTCCATCGCAGCCAAGGTTTTAGGCCTGCTAGTCGTGTATCGTCTCACTTGACTGAACACATGGAATGTACACCGTTGAAGCTTGGCATGTTTCCAGGTTTGTCTCAAAGCTTTCGCAAAGCCGGTACCGCCGTCTGATACAACCATCCTAGGCTCTGCGATTCGTGATAATAACGCCTTATAAGCGCCTGAATGCTCGTATCTGCACAGATACCAACCAAGTACATGTTGCGCATCACAACAGATTAATACGCACGCTTTGCGCCCCATGTAGATACCATCTACAAAGACCACATCTCTTTCAGATTCAATCCGAGGAGGCATCGGCCATATATCCCAAAACTGTTTAGCTTTTCTTCGAAATGTTCTTCCTTCAGCAGGCATCTCACGTTGTGTCTGCTTGCCAAACAACCACTTTAAAAAGACTTGTAGCTGTTTTGCTGCGTTATCAAACTTGGGCGTAATAATCATTGAGCAGGCATTGCAACGCCACCGTTGGGTTCCGGACTTATTCTTCCCGTATTTAATACAAGGCCCACCACAAGAAGGACAAATAGCATGCTTCATGACGTTTTCCTCCAAACATACTGTTTCAAGGAAGATGTAAGCAGAGAAAAGCCTTGTATCTCAAGGGTTTGAAGCACTTTTCACCAACTCTTTTTGTCCACCCTTCATCTTGTTTCAAAGAAGATAAAAACCCCGCAACGCTTGATTCTACTAGCGTTGCGGGGTTTTTTACCAACTCTTTTTGTCCTATAACTCTGATTCCGCTTCGATTGTTTCGACTTTCACTTCCTCACTCGGTTCCGTCGCCTCGCTTTCCCGCTTGGCCTCGATGCGCCGCATCTCTTCCTCCATCAGCTTCCCGAGGGTCTTGGTATCAAGCTCAAATGTCTCCGCGGCCGAGGACTTATCCGCAAAGGCATCGAATACCGCCTGCTTTCCGCGAGCAGCTCCATGATGCGCTCATCGATGCTGTCCTCGCAGAGAAGGCGGTACACGAGCACATTCCTCGCCTGTTCCATGCGGTAGGCTCTCGCGATTGCCTGGCTCTCGAGGGAGGGCTTTAGCTGCGGCTCGCAGAGTATCACAACGCTCGCTGTCTGGATGTTGAGTCCCGTGCCACCCGCCACAATCTGTGCCGCGAGCACCTGCCCGGGCGGTGCCGCATCAAAAGCATCCAGCACCTCCTGCCGCCTTGCGGGCGTCATGGCGCCGGTAATCGGCTCCATACAGCGCGCGCCGAGTAACGCCTTCACCTTCTCTATGGTGTCGAGATAGAAGGAGAAAATGAGTACCTTACGCCCCTCCGCAGCTGCCTCCTCTGCGATTTCCAAAAGCCGCTGCGCCTTTGAGGACCGCGCGATATCCCCGACCGTCCAGGAAACCCGCCGCGCCGCGTGATAGTTTTCGCCGAGCACATCCGCCTCGTACTGCGCCCTTTCCGCAGCCCCGAGCTGACACCAGCTCCCCTGCTCTTCAAGTTCCGGAAGCTCCGTGAGCACCTGCTCGCGCTTCCGCCTATAATAGACCGGTGCCACCAATTCGCGAAAACGGGGCGCGGAGGCCAGCATCTTCATGCCCCCGATTTCTGCCGCGAGTTCCGGTCGCAGTACGCCGATGAGCTCCACCATTTCATCCACGCGGTTTTCAAGCGCCGTGCCCGTCATAAAGAGCAGGCGCTCCGCGCGGAGTGCTAAGTTTCGCACATGCACCGTGCGCCGCGCCCCGGGGTTCTTGATGTAATGCGCCTCATCCACCGTGAGCAGGGAGAAGCCAAAGTCTTCGGGGAGCTCCCAGTGCTGTACGGTCTCATAGCTTGTGACCGCAACGCCGCCCGATGTAATCCAGTCCGAAAGGGCCGCCTGCTTCAAAGAGCCGTGCACCTTGATTGCCTTTAAGTCACTGAACTTTGAAATTTCCCGGCACCAGTTGACCAGAACGCTCGCCGGGCAGACCACGGCAAAGTGTGTGGCTCCTGTATTGCGGAGTGTGACCATGGCAGCGATTGCCTGCACGGTTTTTCCGAGACCCATCTCGTCGCCGAGCAGCACCTTGCCCTGGTGCAAAATGTACTTAACCCCCCACGCCTGATAGCGGCGCAGTTCACAGCGCATCCCATCCGCAAAGAGAGGCTCTGCCTCCACCTCGCGCGCCAACTCTTCCGGCAGACCGTAGACCGCATCGCCGTTTCCGAGTAGGCCGGGCACCAGCTTTTCGAGGAGATTGCTGTATACAATGGGCTGCGTTCGGAAGGAGTCCCAAGCCGTCTCCGCGCTCGAAGCTTCCAGTTCCACCCGCACTTCGTGAAGCCTTGTGAGCTCTGCCCTGTACGCCCCGTTTGCGAGATTCTCGAGATAGAGAAAGGCCTCGCTCGCGGCATCCTTCTCCGCCTTTCCCGTGAAGAGCCAGCGGAAAAAGCCCTTGCCGCGGGACAGCTCTTCCATTGCCTTTTCGATTCCCGCGGCGTAGCGCGACGAAAGTGCCTGCGCGTCGCGGCTTAGCCCCTCCGCTGAGCGGTAGCGATACAGCGCCAGCACAATGTTACTCGTCTCCTCTGTGCGCTTATCCGCGCTCAGCCGAAGCTTAATGCCGGGTCTCAGCTGCGTTACCGTCTCGCCGACCGCATCCTTAATAAGCGCCGCGCCGTCCTCACTGATGCCGTTTAAAGCGGCAAGCTGCTCCTCCGAAGCCAGCATTAAATCCGCGTAATCCGCATACCCGCTCTCCCGGAGCAGACGCACACGAAGACCGCGCCGCTCCCGGTTCAGTTCCTCGACCGGGATATCCCTGAGCGTCTTCATGGTCTCCGCAGCGACAAAGTGCTCACAAGCCGCCTCGACCACCGCGCGGCAATCCTCCGCCTTTCCGGCGAGCGTTCCGCACTCTGTCTCCCAGCTCTCGTGTTTTTGCAGTAACTCCCTTGCTTCCGCAAACGAAAATGTGCGTTTCATTCCCCTGTGGACACCCCTCTGTTTTGATTTTGCCGATACTGAAAACTAAAATAGTTCAGGAATACAGTCGGAGTTTTTAGGCTCCCAAAGGTTGACAATTTCTTCAACATCTCCAGATCCGTGTTTATGCATACGACATAGTTCTTCGAAAACAGCGACATCGATTTGAGTCTTTACAACATCATATGCAAAGCCACTTCCCAAGAAATGTATACCATTTCAAGTTACAGATTTCACTAGTTGCCTAGTAAACCTATCGACCACTTTTCTTTATCATTGCACATCTCTGATTTGTTAGTATAGCAGTCGTAACCAAAAAAGAATACAAGTAAGATGAATACAAAACAAATCTATTAATTTAGTGACTCCTTGCTAAATCGTGCACTCATCCTTCTAATAAAACTTGTAATCTTATTGCCTTTCTGTCCTATGCATGTTTGCTAAATTCTACTCTAATGCTCAACGGTCCGTCGTAAAGTCGCAAGCCACTCATCAAAAGCAACACTCTTACCCCGACTAAAAGACATCTGTCGAATAGATTTGGATATCGCGTTAATCAACCGATATCTCTGAAGCATGTAAGTACTTGGTAGCATTCAACAGAAACATATTTGTGGTTGTTAACAACAAATACAACGTAAGCTTGACTAAATTTTAAGAAGTGCTATTCTGGAAATGGTTTATGAATGCACTCAGAGCACGTGCTAGGCTTTTACCTACCATCGTGAAACAACAAAAAATTATGAAAGGAATATTGCTGATTTGATTACATCAAACGGCATAGAAGCAAAAATGAGTTTTTCACCATTTGAAAAAAATGTTCGAACTTTACTCGAAGGAAATAGACTATATTCCATTCCAAATTTTCAAAGAAAGTTTTCTTGGGGCATTGATAACTTCTATGATTTCTATTGTGATCTTATTCTATCAAGTGGTATTGAGATCCGCGACAATAGAATTGAATTCACCGATAACGGTAGCAAATATTTCTTTGGTATGATACTTTTACTTGGAGATGAACCAAGCCCTAGTGTGGATAAGCCCTACGAAGTAATTGACGGACAGCAACGATTGACCACAATGACATTGTTTTATTCTGCACTACTTGAACATATTCGAGAAATTAACCCAAACTATGTTGTTGACTTTAGGGATCGATTGGTTTGTACTTCTACATCCAATGGCAAGCAAATGGAATCTCAACGGCTAGTAAATAGTGCTTTAAATCCTATTCTTTCAGTTAACATACTAGATTTAAATCAAAGAGGGACTCAAACAATAAATCAAGGATTTCCAGTAGATCCTGAGACATCTGAACAGTCCTGGTTGCTCAAATCATACGACTATATAAAGATGCTTTTAACGAAGAATAGTTTATCTTCACATCTGGCCAAGCTCTTCGACCCAAAATCTACCGATATTAACATAAATGATGAGATATATATTAAATGTCTTGAACAGCTAGGAAATCATCTTTCAGATTCGACAATGATTTGTATTTATCACAGTGATAGAAAAGGATTCACAAATTATTCAGAAATTTGAACTATAGAGGAGAATTTTAACACCGTCCGACTTAATCAAGAATGAACTCTTTGCAATGATTGAAGATGATGGTGAGTTTGCTTCAAAAAGCTTGGAGTATTATTAGTAATAATATCGATGTGTCAAACTGTGATCTTGATCAATATATATATCACTATATGCGTGGTAGATATCCAGGTGTAACAAAGGGAAATTTGTTCGAGGTGTTTTTAAATCGAGTTCCTTCTAACGATAATAGTTATGTGAATTTCATTAATTCATTGAAAGTTTCCTCATTCTACTATAAGACGATATCGTGCCCACAGAATAACGCTAAACTCTTTGACACCGAAAATTATTTTGCGATAGATGACAATCCTATTATTTCGAGGAATCTCATCTTTTTAAATCAGATTGACGTCGTCCAACCTAGGATCTTTTTACTCACACTATTTGAGTGCAGATATAAGAAAATTATAAAGAATAAGTACTTCAAGAAATTTATTATATTATTGGCTCAACATCAAGCTATACATGTTATCGCAAAATCATCCGCAAACAAGCTTACTTCATTATATTCAAACATGTCAAAGAAACTTTTAGAGCTACCAAGTTCACAAAATCCCCCCACGTTAGAAGATCTTCTATCAGAATTTAAAACGGCACTCAAATCAAAGGCCCCAAGTTTGTCAGTCGTAGAATCCGCAACTCTTTCATATTCCGGAAAGCCCATCAAGGATATGTCAAAAATAGAATTAAAAGAGTTTGCTCTCTGCAAATTTGTTCTGGCTACGCTATCAGAAAAGAAACAAGATCCCCTCTCTAATCGCGCGAATGATGCGCTTGGCTTTATTTGGAACGCTAGCATTGAACATATAATTGACAAAAGAGAAAATTCCCCTCAAGTCACAAGCCTAGGGAATCTACTGTTATTAGACAAAGATATACATCGTGATGTCATGAATCCTACGGAGAAAGCGCCAATGTATAAGGCGTCCCGCATCACATTTACAAGCATGTTTCCAGATAATTATAAAGGCTTTTCTAATGATAAAATTAACGATAGGAGAAAGGATCTATTACAGCAATTTTACGAATGTGTCATGCAATAGTAGTTGAGAATCATAATGCTTCATCTGACTTAGTGGGCAATAATGAAGCAAAAATTTAGCGTGAATATCCGACACCATACAAATCACATTCTAGTAGTCATCTTTGAATTATTATTGTTTAACTCACTCAGAATTCATGCAGAAGAATAACACGATGGGCTTATTCAAACGCTTTCTCGGGCAAACCCGAAAGCCTGAGGGCTTCTTCGGGAAGCTAATGCTAAATGCCATGAATCAAGGTCATGCAGCCCTCTCCGACTGGGGACTCTCGCATATCGAAGGGCTGTCTCCGCTTGTCATTGCGGAACTGGGCTGCGGCGGCGGGCGCAACGCGCGGGAACTGCTGCGCCGCTATCCGTTGGCCAAGCTCTACGCGGTCGATTATTCCGCGCTCGCCGTGTGCCGCACCCGCGCCTATAATAAGCCCGACATTGTGCGCGGGCGCTGCCGCGTCCTAAAGGCCTCGGTACAATCCCTGCCCCTCGCGGCTTCCCGCTTTGATTTGGCGACCGCCTTTGAGACCGTGTATTTCTGGCCCGATTTAGCGGAGTGCTTTGCCGAAGTGTACCGCATCTTAAAATGCGGCGGCAGCTTCCTTATCTGTAACGAGTCAGACGGGACAGATGCCGAAGGCCTTCGGTACGAGCGCATCATAGACGGCATGCGCTGCTACACCGCAGAAGAGCTCGAAACCCTGCTCCGGACCGCGGGCTTTCGGAGGTGCGGATATTCCGCCACGAGACCAAGCCCTGGCTCACGGTACTCGCAAGGAAATAAGAGGACTGAAAGCGAATCCGCAAGAAAGGAAGGAAATCAAGATGAAAGCCGATTATAAAAACTGGATGCCGCGGGGTCTCATTTTCGGCAATGCGGCTGTGAGCAGCGCTTTTCTTACCATGGGACTTCTCTGCCGCAAAAAGAAAGAAAGCCGCGCCCTACGCCTGCTTTCTTCACTCAGCTTTGTCGGCGCGGGTGTGGGCTTTTTAAGTTCCGCCTACCTGCTGATGCTCTACCGCATCATCTCCTACAAGGGAAAGCGTAAACTCGCGAAACACATCATAGACGGGGTCGCCGCGCAGATCAAAATTCCCGCGGGCGGCAGAGGACTGGACGTAGGCTGCGGAAGCGGCGCGCTCACCATAGCAGCCGCCAAGCGAAATCCGGAGGCAAGCTTTGTCGGCGCGGACCGCTGGGGGCTGGAGTATGCTTCCTTTAGCCAAAAGCTCTGCGAAGATAACGCCCGCGCCGAGGGCGTCAAAAATGTACGCTTTCTCCGCGCCGACGCGCGGGAACTTCCCTTCCCGGCCGAGAGCTTTGACCTTGTGACCAGCAATTATGTCTACCACAACATTCCGGGCGACCGTCAGGCCCTGCTCCGTGAGAGCCTCCGCGTCCTGAAGAAGGGCGGCCGCTTTGTGATTCACGACATCTTCTCCCCCTCTGCCTACGGCGACATGCAGGCCTTTTTAAAGAGTCTGCAGGACGAGGGCTATGCAGAAGTGCGCCTGATTCCCACCGCAGACGGGCTCTTTGTCAAAAAATGCGAAGCCAGATGGATGATGATTGCCGACTCCGCACTGCTCATGGGAATCAAATAAGCTTGACGCCATTCCCCGTCTGCCCTATGCTAACCCAAAACAGCAGGAGGTAAAATTTATGCCCGGCATATCTTCCGGAATCCGCGGTGATGCAAATTTATTGAACCTGCGGGAAATTCCCGTCGCCAACATCCGCCCCGAACTTACTATGTTTCTCATTCCGGGCGAGAACATCACGCAGGCCTTCCAAACCATACGCGATCAGGTGGTCTTCACAAATAAGCGGCTGATCGTCGCAAACGTGCAGGGCATCACGGGAAAAAAGGTATCCTATACCTCCTATCCCTACTCAAAGATTCAGTACTTCAGCGTGGAGACCGCCGGTTTCCTCGACATTGACAGCGAACTGCTCCTCGCCTTTTCGAACGGCGCACACCTGCAGCTTGACTTCACTTCGAACGTGGATATTAAGCGGATATGTGCGAACATTTCGCAGATGGTACTGTGATTTCTTTGAAATTGCTTTACATTGAGAAGCAAGCGCTATACAATGCATTTGAGGGGGTGATACGATGGCACAGGTAAATGTAAGGGTTGATGATTCAGTAAAAGAAAAAGCTGAGAACGCTTGCGCTGCCATGGGGCTCACAGTTTCTACTGCAATTAATATTTTTCTCACTAAGGTTGCAAATGAGAAACGAATTCCGTTCGAAGTTGCCGTTGATCCTTTTATGATTCGGAACACATGGCTATATTGGAACGTCGCATCGCTGATATGAAAGCCGGCCGAAAATGTACATGAGCACGAACTTATCGAAGAATCATGAAAAAGATTTGGCATGACGAAGCGTGGGAAACATATGTCTTTTGGCAAAATCAGGATAAGAAAACGCTCAAACGGATTAATCGTCTTTTGAAAGATATTGACAGAAACGGGTATCGTTGTACGGGAAAGCCTGAACCTTTGAAGGGTATCTCTCCGGCTATTGGAGCGTTCGGATCGACAGAAAAAAAGCGTGCTGGCTCCCACCGTTTGCGACAGCACGCTCAATAGCTCTCAGCAGGCAAACCTTTTCTGCGCGTCTGCAGGCTCAATGCGTCAGACAATACTGGCTTTCTAACTCTCTTCTGATAGAAGTCATCATTGCTGGCAGGTTTCCCGGTTCCTCGCTTCCACATTTCCCGCGCTGGCTGGTATGCTGGTAGCTACCGTCATATTTCGCTGATAGGCCTGATCCTGTCAGTCATCTGACCTTAATCTTCACAGAGAAGATTCGGGCCGCTCCCGGCTGGATTATCGAGGTACCAACTTCCATGAGTAAACAAATTTCTGCGTCCAGTCCGTATATCGCGTATCTTCCGTCCGGTCGTTAGCCTTCAGATTTTCAAAAGGCCCTGCTGTCTGCCTCATCCGTCCCTGTTTCGTATCGTCTGCATTGCGCTCTTCCAGACGAAAGCTGACACGCATGATGACGACACAGTCGGCCTTTCTCACCACATATCGTTACGGCGGTGAATGAAGATGTCAAATCGCTCCGCTTTAATCTGAACGCGGTTGCTGTCTATAACCACCCGTCAGCAGGGTTTTCGCCAGCCCGCAATTTGTTTTCCAATCTGAAAATGATTGACGCTCTCAATGGTAGCGGTATTTTCCCAAAGAACCTTTCAATATTAAAAATGAATAAAAAGGCAGAATCGACGGACCCAGACTTTACGCATTTGCGACGTCAAATGGCTGACCACAAGGAGACGCCAGCCCGGCAGGAATATGAGCACCCATAAGATATAGAACGTCCGTTGCCCATGCCATGAAGAACAAAGATTAATATTATAATATAATTAGATTTGTAAATGAGTACTGTCATATACATGAAGCGTCCAAAATTATTGATGGTTCCATAGCCACCAGGCTGATCAACAGAGCCGCCCAGATTTTCATCCATGTTGAATCACCGCTGTCGACTGGCATGCAATTTTGCATTATCCGGATTATGCTATATCTATATACTATCTGGCCATAAATCCAAAACAAAATTAGAGAATTAAATACTTTTGTCTTAGAAGCAGCAGCCCACAAGCTCACGATATAAGACGAAAATAAAAGCTGTCGATGTTCACCATCAGCTTGTCCAATACCGTCAGGCGCTGTGGCTTCCCGCAACAGGCCAGTGGTATGAACGCCAGAGATTAATAAACCATTCAACCCAGGATTGCCTGATTTTCACCCTTTCTGGGACGGTTAATGAACTTTCGCCTGCCTGAGAAAATTTTTAAACGATTTCGCGCGGATAGAGCAGACGTGAAAGAATAAATTTCGCCCGGTAGGTCTAAACCAACCAGAAAGAGTTGCTTTCATTAACGATAATCTATACTGTTGTCGTATGCTCTCGCTCAGATGGCTTTTTCGACAAAGAATGATTACCATAAGGCCCAGAATATAGTGTTTCCGCTGTTCCCCACCAGCGTTAGGTGCCCTGAGGAGAATCGCCTGATCACAGAGAAACACTTGAGATTTACACACTGACAGTCTGTGATTCACCACACTGTTCTAACCAGAGAAACAGCCTCCCGATTAAATATACGGTTCAAAAAGCAATAATCATAGATTTTTTCACACTGGCTCACATCTGATGGAGGTAGTGCCCATCCATGAATAGGAACCACACACACGGGCTGAATACCTGCACTGGCATTTTGTTTCATTAGCAGATCATTATCCATCTGGACGGAGCTAACTATCTAATTTAGCTTTTGTTGATGGGAGAGCCTCAAATAACTGAAAGAAGAACAATCATTCAACCACAATGATCGATCATTAACCAGTTTTAGATTGATGAGTAACC
>BNJU01004998.1_pt1 | contig 10582 bp, 20 predicted proteins | sample 8539281 | NCBI WGS metagenome assembly BNJU01 (sample SAMD00202456, study PRJDB9452) | human saliva metagenome | isolation source: human saliva | place: Japan
AAACTTGTAAACACCTTTTCAGCTTACAAATTAGTTAAAAAGGTTCTATAATAAATGTTGGGGGCAGCACCGAATAGGTGCTGACTTCAGCATTATTTTCCACATCCTTTGTTTCATGGAAAGGCCAGATAAAGTATTGAAACGAATAAGTTACGGTCTTAGACACTTTGGTCGCTTCCGAACTCGTATCCTATTGTTAAGCAAAAAGAACGGCACCGAACACCATTCTCCGTTAAAAAGCGTGTCGGAAATATTATCGACATTGCTAACAATGAGAAGGCACAATCAAGCAAGGGATATGAATTCTGGGCTGCCAAACACAACCTGCAAGTAGCTTCAGATACTGTTATTTTAATGCGTGAAAAGGCTTTAAGTCTCTTGCTCAGCTCGATGATTTTATCAAAAAAAGTGAGGATAAAAGGCAAAATCTACAGGACGAAATCAAGGTACTTGACAAGAAACTAACCACCCTATCCGCTACTATGGAGCAAGTCAATACTGTAACAAAATACCGCCAAATTTATCAGGCATATAAAAAAGAGCCTACTGACAAAGCCTTTGCCGGTGAGCATAAATTGGAAATTCTCTTGTACGAAAAAGCCCTTGCCGACCTTAAAAAATCGTATTCTAAAATGCCAAATTCCAAGCAGATTTTTGATGAGCTTGAAAAACTGAACGAAAAAAAGAATACCCTTATGCAAGAGTATTCTTCATCAAAATCTGAGATGACCGAACTATATCAAATCAGGAAAAACTATGAGAAATATATGGGAAAAGAGAAAGAGAGATAGAAAAAATATACCTCTCTTTCTACAATAGATGTGTATCAACAGTATTATTTCTCAATCGTTTTGTGAGCATAATTCGTTGACCGCCCTTGTCTTTGCGTGGTTTAACATAACCTGAGTTTATTAACGCTTTCCCAACTCTAGCTTTTATACTCATTATCTAATAACGGTTGTCTCCTATCCCAAACACTTGATAAATCAGAAATTTCTAAAACTGAAGATATATATTGTTTCAAAGCATTTACATCAGAGTTATTATTTATCTTTGTTTCAATCAAAGATACCTTTGTATCGACACTTATGGTTTGCGATTTTAATGCATAGTTCATAAAGCTTTCATTAAGATTTTTGTTTGATAATTTCTCCAACTTATCATTCCTATATAACGAATCAATAAACTCATCTTTGAACTCAAAACCACTCAAAGGTATTACATATATAGTTAATATTCTCCGAAGACAAATCTCCCTGCATGATTGCTTTAATAATAGATTTTTTTAGTTGGCTTTTATTCTTTCAATTAAAGCACTATCATTTATTAAGTTTATCAAATTCAGAGAGTTTTTCATCTGAAATCCCGCTATTAACTAAGCTGTATACCAACTCATCGGAAAGTTCATACTTTAATAGTATATTTACAACGGTTTCTTCTACATCTTTGTCATTACCATTTGCCAGTGAGGTCAATTCGCCATAATACGAGTTATTCAGCAATACTTCTATATTCTTTTCCGTCACTTCAATCAACCTATAGTCAACTAAAGTATTAACTCTATCTTGTGCAAGGTTATGATTGATATTGCTTATTGGTTTATTTGCAAATTTTTATGACGAACGCAAAAATTTTTATCACTTATCAACGGACTATTTATAAAAGGTATTACAAATCGATACATTATTTCTTAGTGTATCTTCATAGTTGTTTTCATCCAAGTTGTTATCAAGATATTCAATGAAATCATTACTGTATTCTTCAACCATATTCCAATATGCAGCTATGTTATCTGAGCAAAACTCAACCTTATTTTTTTACGCAGTAAGCAATCCAGTATTTTTTTGTAGTTACAGAGCTGTTCTGTAGATTATCTAACTTTGAAATCACTGTTTCGTTCTTCTCTACATACTCAAATTTATGTTCATCAGAAATATCGGAATTAAGAATTTTTAAGCAGTATCTCTTCGTTGTTGGAATAGTTTTTTCACTCTTATTTTCATCTATATAGTTAGATACAATACTCGAAAAATTATCCTCTATATATTCTTTTGCTCGACAATAATTGCAAAGATTTATAAATCTCATTCAGTAAACTTCTATAATTTATCGTCTTTTCCAATATTGCTTCAGTTATAAATATCAGATTCCCAACATTTAGCTTATACGCCTGAATCTGCTCAACAGCTACCAATCTTGCTCTATCACAATTTGATTCTGACACATCTTCAAATTTGATGTCCGCAGAACGAATATTATCGATGAAAACATCAAATTGCTCCTCGGGTATTAAAGAAATTATATTCTCATTTTGTTCTATATATTCCTTAAATACAACCATCTTATCTAAAAGCTATAGTTTTATTTGTTGCAACTGAAATCAATATGTTTTTTTGAAAGTTTCAATGTTTTTCATCCTCGCAGCATCCTAAAGTATTGACAAGTCTATCCACATTATATTCCAATAGTATATTGAATAGCTTTTTACCATATCCAAGCCAAATTCGTCTAAAATTTTTTAGTAAGTCCTTATAGCTTGCATTTGCATCAACAGAATCAGCAATAGCCACTACATTTTCAGTTCGGTTTTTGCTCTAAACAAGACTTTAGTACTTTTTTTATTCAATATATTGAAACGATTAAAATCAGATAATTTTAATCGATTTATTATATCATTAGGTGTTTCAACATCTAAAAATATCCAGTGCTTTTTCCTTCCTTTAATCCTTTTCAAATATATTGTGTCATTTCGCTTCAATATATTTGATGTATCTACATTGAAATTGCCTTTATAGTACCAGTATGTTTCATCCAACAATCCATCTACTATCAAAAATCTAATTAAAGGGAAATAGTGACTTTCTAAAATGTCAAATCCAGCTATTGAGAATAATTCATCCCTTTGTTCAGCGGTTAATTTAGAAATTATTTCTTTTATAACTATATATATCAATATCTTTGATTTGTTTTTTTAATTTTTCTCTATCCGAATTAAGTTTATTTACTTCCAGCGAAAAATCTTCTGGAAAGTGTTCAACGAATACCTTTTTTCATCAGTGTTCAAAATAAACTTATTGATAAATTCATTATATGAAAAAGATGAACTGCTCCCAGAATACTTAATATAAGCCTGCTCATCTGGCTTTTTTTACTCCATTCTTTTTAGATACTCAGCCCAAGTTCTTGTTTCCTGATAATAATTCCCTGATATCCGATTGAATCATCAATGCCATTACTTTGAATTTATCATTCGCAACTCTATCCCTAATAAATTCAAGCTTATCATCAATTTTTTATCAATTCCTGATTAAGATTGTTAACAACTTTTTCTTATCAGCTTCTAATTTATCAAATACAGTTCTTACAAATCCTTTATCTTCCTGCAAAAGATCAAATTCATTTGGGAATATATTCTTTAAAGTTATTAGAGCAAATAGCTTGTTGTGCTCCAAATCAATCTGTCCTAATGGTATAATTTTTAGAATACACAATATATTCATTAACTATATTTTTTTAAGAAGTCTCATATCATCTACATATAAAGAAATATCTGCTAATACGCTCCTATCTGGTGTATTTTTCAACAGCTTTAAAAAGTTCAATAAGCTCATTTTCTGATGTCTTTGAATCCACAATAGGAACAATAGGTAGAATAAAGTCAAGAATTTAGTTCTGTTTTTAGAGAAAAACAGACTATCTTTGAGCATGTATATAAACCGCACAGGCTTCTTATCTCCACTTATTTTTACATAGTGATTTAAGAGAAAATTTAGTTCTCGCAACTTCGTATAAATAGATGTGTTGTTATATCTATCTAAATCTTCAAAAACAACGATTTTTTTGTACCAGAGCTTTTTAGTAAATAAACTAACTCCTTTATATCTCTATCTAATACTGATTCATCACTCTTATCATCATTTACATTTGCTTCCGCACCTTTGAATGTTATTTTTAGAAATTCTAAACTTATTCCCTCTATAGAATATATACAAATAATAAAAACAATGGCACAAACAACAATAGCGAACATAAAAAAATATTAAAGATTTCCCATCGAAATTTTCATGCAACTCATTAACAAAAAGGTAAAAAAAGTATCTCTCGTTATCCAAAGAAGTATTGAACATATTACTGAAAGAAACGCCAATGACTGTAAGCATATATTCAAAATGCTTTTTATTTGATTTAAAACCATATTTACTAAGTGGTATTTTCTTTGATTCTATCTGAGATAGTATCTGATTAATGAGCTGTCTCTCCACTCTATTGTCATCATCTACATTCGCTGTTCTTTGATTTTCATTTCTGAGCTTATCTTTAGCACCATCAGTTTCTGAAGTGGCAAGCTTAGTCATCGATACTTCTTTTAGACGATCGTCATCATTAATATTATTTTTATATTTGCCCAAAGAAACAGTAATGACATTGCTTTAGACCCTTTTGATGAACATAAGTGTTCCATACGGTACTTTTACCTGCACCATATACACCAGTAATAGCGATATTTTTTTATATCGCTATTACCAAAAGCATAGTCAAGTGCTTCTGTATATATTTGCTTGTTTTCAGTCAGCACTTCCGGAGTAAGTGCATTAAACTTACTTTTTTCTTTTCTCATAAATTACACCGTCTCCATCCATGTGTTAATCGCTTTCTCAAATTCTTCCATTCTATTATCATTGTTAAAGAACGGAAAACCAATTATTTTGTAATCATCAGCAAATAATCCTTTAACTGAATGTTCCTTTTCAATCTGCATTGAAAAAGCTTCTTTCCAAGCATCATTTTCCAAGAGCTGATTGCCTTTAGGCTCAACATATCCCTGATAAGTGAGACTGCCTTCGCTTCTTTTCTTTCTTACAAATAGCAAAAAGTCAGGTTCAAATCGTTCTCCTGCTTCAAAAGAATATATAGCCAATTCAAGAATTCTTTCATTCCTAACAACATAGTATTCCAAATTCTTCTCCTTCAGCTTTGGCTCTATATTTGTTTTGAAATACTTTACAAAAAGCTTTTCTTCGCTCGTTCCGTAGTTGTCATTAAATACATACCAACTCTCATTTGTTAAGTCTAATCTATATTCTTCATTTGAGCAGTTGTTTTGAGAATTTCCTTTTCCACCATTTCCTTCAATTGCCCCTAAGCTGATTTTCTTGTCTTTCAAAATCACTTTAAGCTGCTTAGGTTCAAATTCTTTAGAGCCGACATATTCAGGCTTGATAGCCATAACATGCGATGCAACTTTCAGTAAAGCGTGCTTTACAGCTGAAAATAAAATCTTTCCATTGATCTCATCTTGAGAATATGTTATTTCCACATTAGAGTTTCCGAGAAACTCATCTGAAGTTAAAAACTCCCTCATTGATTTTAGAGATGGATATTTTTCTTTAAGTATGTCAAAACGAAGCTCCTCAAAGCGTTCTATAGCCCCAAGCAAAAATATTATAATCTATATCCTTGAATTTAATACTCTTCAGATTTGTCTTAATGGTACTTGTGTTTGCAGTATCATCGCCTATAAGATTTACAATATTACCTTTGCCAGAAAGAGCCGTGTAGTAATATGTTTTCGTTCTCATACTCGGTTCAAGAGAATGCACTTCATCTCGTCCCTTCAGCAATCTTTTGTTAGAAAACACAAAGCTCTTCTTATAAAAATCACTGTCCTTAAACTCATCTTTAAGTCTGTATTCCAAAATGATTGGATCAGGTGCCTGCAATCCTGTTTCTATAAGGGCATTCTTCAATTCCGATATATATCTGGAGTCGTTTTTACTGTGAAAGTACATTGTTTCCAAAATACGATTCGGATTTGATATATCCCCATCAAATTTTCTTTTGAATTTAAGTTCCTCATCATCTACAACGAATGGGCAATACCTCGCACCTCTTCCAATAAGCTGCGCTTCTTTAATTGTATAGCTTCCTATCTTCCCGCCAGATTTACTTTGTCTTGTATCATATAGACGAACTATATCAAAGAGGTTGAGTACATCCCATCCTTCGTTTAACATATCTACCGCAAAGATAAGTCTAATCGGATTATCAAGATCTTCCAGAGAATTGACTAACAACTGATTTTCCTTGTTATTATCCGAAGAGCCATTCATTATTATCGAAGTATTTTCAGTAAATGAGGTTTTAATTGACTGCTCCAAAAGTTCCAGAGTATCGTCCTTTTTCTTTGAAATAATTTATCGCTTTTCGTCAATTTTTTTCAATTTCAACTAATTCTAAGTTCTGAATTTCGTAACTTGTCAACTCCTTTACTTTCTTAAAAATTCATCATAGAAACTTTTTTTGACTCATCTATTTTTTTGTGATTTAAGCATAACCACAGGCTTAATATTGAGTTTTTAAGTCAGCAAACAAAAAAACCTCCTGTACTCACTCATTACGAGAGCCATAAGCGTTCTTTCCCACAAGTCAGTATCTGTTGCAACATTCTGAAAGTCTTTTGTATATCCGCTCTCTCTAAAAGAAATAAGCGGATAGTTAAAGATGATTTTGTCTTTATACTTTTGTAACACATTTGCATCTTTTAAATCGCAAGTAGCTGTGAATTCAAGCATAATGCTATCCCTGTTTCGTGATAAAGCATTCGTAACAGCGTATTCCCAGCTTTTTAGCGGCTTCCTCTTCGTCCTTAGTCGGTTTCTTAGTTAGTGAATTGATATGATGGCTTTCATCAGAAATAAAAACCACTTTATTATTTTCAAAATCATCATAAGTCAGCGAATTTTCTTTTGCTTCAAATAAATCCATATGAAGTTTTTGCGTAGTAGTAAACAATATTTCGATGTCATCATCTAAAACATTACCGCTAAAGTTTTTCTACCCTTTTTTATCTTGACATTTTTCCCTAAGAACTCTACAACATCATTGAATAGATACTTATTTGAAAGCGGATTAATAAAATTATCAATCGTCTTTTCAAGAACATTGGTCTGATTTACGAAGAATAAAAACTTTCTATACCCCTTTGTATACAAGTACAATATCAGACCTGCCATAATGACAGTTTTACCGCTGCCTGTCGCCATATGAAAAAGAGTATGGACTTGCTTATTCTTTCTTAATCCATCATTGTCAAAATATAAAGCAAAGTTTGTAAAGGCATCAATCTGATACTCTCTTAGAGAGATTTTCTTTGAAAGTCCGCTTTTAATAATTTCAGGTAAATCAATGCTCATACCAACTTCTTTTGCGACATCTAATTTTTCGTATAAAAACTGTTCCGCCATATTAGGCCTCCGCATAGAAAGATTTTGTGAATGCCTTATCCGACTCACTTATATCATAACTTTCATCGTCCATATCCGAGTAATTTACATATAGCTTGTTCTTATCGACTAAGCTGATAAGAGCTTTTTTCTTTTCTTGAAATTCAAGTGAATTAAATTCTTCATCAGCTTTCTTAAGCTCTTCCCTTGTAATATATGGAATTATACGCTCATCGGCATAGATTTCATTCTTTATTTCATTGATTGTTTTTTTCTGAAGCTGCTTGAATTTTTTTCAATGAGTGTACTTGCATTTTCAAGAATCTCGCAGTAAACAAATGAGCCTCCACCTTTCCAATCTAAAGCTTTTGATATTCCACTTTGGTCACCATCTATTACTTTTTTTATTCGCTCCACTGTAATATCTTCAATATAATCCATTTGCTCTACACCTATATATCTACGTCCCATTTTATGAGCAACAGCACAGGTAGTTCCAGAACCAACATGATAATCTAATATAATATCATCTTTTATTTGTAAATGCGCCAACAATTCTAGCTATTAATTTTTCTGGTTTTTGAGATAAAAATCTACTCTCTCAGGGTCTTTTTGCTGAAGGATAGGTAAATCCCATACATCATCAGGTGGTATAATGTCATCTTCATAATATTTATACTCTTTTTCCAGATGATTTTATTGAAAAGTATATTCTTCCATCTGAATCAATGTTTTTCATATTATCAGTTCCACGTTTTTCCCCCACCATCATATTATTAGGGAAAAATACATTACTTTCTGATTTAGAATAACTAAAAATAGTATCATGTTTTTTTGGCAAAAGAATTTTTTTATAATCACCACCAGATGAATAATGCCAAAATAATTTCATTATTAAAAATATTTCTCCCCAAAAATATCATCCATTAAAATTTTTCAGATAATGCGCTTGGTGCCAATCAACTTGAACTAGTATATTGCCTTTTTTTCATCTAATAGTTTTTGCAAGTTCTAACCTATTTTTTTCATGAATGTTAACCAAGAACTCCTCGAGAATTTATCATTATATTTAAAACTGTCTTTATCGGTATTAAAAAGGTGGATCAATATAGATACACTTAATTTTTACCCTCATATCTTTTTAGTAAGCTTGAAAGCACAATCAGGTTATTCCCTTTGATGATTAAGTTATCTCCTTCATTAAATGTGATATTCTCTTCAATACCATTTTTTTGTATCTCTTTGCATTTTGTAAAAACTTTTCGGAGCAAGCATTTTTGCTAATTTCATCGCTTTGCAATAGTCTCATTGTATAAAAATCTCTTTACGCTTTTTGGTCTTCCTTATCCTGTCCACCTACAAGCACACAATCCTTGTACGGAAAAATCTAAAACAACATCATTTAACTTTGAGAAGAAGTCACCATTATGAGTTAATCCGATTTTTATTTGTATATCTCGTATATGAATCTGGCAAGAATTCTTTAGACTCAATAAAACCAAGCAAAACCTTGTTTATCGAAAATAAGTGTTCCATTTACATCCTTAAAAAAATCTTTTCTTTAATTTTTTTGCATTTGATAAAAGCAAACACAACAATTCTTTATCCATTGTCATTACATCGCTATAAACCATCGCCTTGAGCAATTTACCATCATCAGAAATATATTTTTGAATTTGTCTTTAATATTTCCTCGACTATTTCAAAAATGTTTTTATTCATTTATTTATCCTCCAAGCTATTTTTCAATACAGATTAAATCCCCAATATCTGTTCCAAGTTCTTCACAAATTTTTTTCCGATAATCGTAAAGCGATACGGCATCTCCCCTAACCATTTTTTTGAGATTGTAGTAGGCGATACCCCTGTTTTTATCAATGAGGTCTTTTTTCTTCATATTCTTATCTATTAGAGTCTTCCAAAGTCCATTGTAGTTGAATTTCATTTTTCTTTTTCCTCTCTCCATATATGTGGATTTTTTTATTCATGATATTATAACATATTCTCCGCAATATTACTGTTCCATAAAAAGAGCTTTTCATACCGCTCTAATCCAAGTGATATTTCTCCACTATTGATTTATTGATTTTGTATGCGTCCTCTAAATCTTCATCCAGCATTCACTACCAATGGCTTTCATTGTCCTTAACAGCTCATATATCTTCTGTCTTGAAAATGGCTGTTTATTGTTTTTTAAGCCGCGATATGTAGAATAACTTATACCTGCTCTTTTACAGATAACTCGCATATTAAAATTCTCCGACTGAACAATAAGCAATTCTTCTAAGTTAGAGTCATCACTATCTGTTTTACCCTTATAAGAAAAGTTCCACGCTAATCCTCTAAAATTAGCCTTTGTTTCATACTTAGAATAATCAGAATAATCAAGTTTCCCTTTATTTATCAATTCAGTCCATTCTTTATCACTAATCTCTATTTCTCTCGCGGTAAGTTCGCAGTATTCATCATCTGCAAGGTCATCTTTATGTTTCCTATAAAAGCGATATGCCTCTGTAATACTTGCGGTTATAAATGAAGGGTCTTCTCCGTCAACTGATATAATCGGATTCATATCACCAGGGAAGTCATTTTCTTCGTCCCAGCTAACTATTTCACTAAATTCATGTCGATATTTCGCATCCTATAGGCGGAAAGCAAGACAGAAGGTTCGCTTTATTGTAATGGATATGTCTCCGCAATGTAGGCGCATCATGGAAACCTTATTTCCTCAGGCCCATATTGTGTGTGACCGTTACCATGTTTGCCGCTTAGTGGATTGGGCGGTAGAACGAGTTGGAAAACGTGAACAAAAGAAGCCGGTACGCTATTCAGTCATGCTAAAGAGCAACAAGAGAATCCTTATGAAACACCCCGGTAGATTAACGGATATTGAGCTTATTAAGTTAGAAGAGATCTTACGGGGTTCCGAGGACTTAAGAAAAACATATAAATTAAAACAAGAATTCATTCATATCTTTGAGAGACAGGGTAAAGAACGAATTACGTACCATTTAGAGCCGTGGTTAAAGAGTGTAAAGACAGCTCGGTTACAGGAATTTAGAAACTTTTCCACATCCTTTGTTTCATGGAAAGGCCAGATAACCAATGCGTTCTTACTACCTTTTTCAAACGGCTATACGGAGGGATGCAATAACAAGATTAAAGTATTGAAACGAATAAGTTACGGTCTTAGACACTTTGGTCGCTTCCGAACTCGTATCCTATTGTTGAGCAAAAAGAACGGCACCGAACACAAAGGTGTTCGGTGCCAAAAAGCTCGTTGATCAGTTAGACCCTAACATTTGCAAAAGAGCCAAAAAAAGATCCTGAATGACAGGATCCCGATAAAAAAATGGAGC
>BNJU01004217.1_pt1 | contig 10543 bp, 4 predicted proteins | sample 8539281 | NCBI WGS metagenome assembly BNJU01 (sample SAMD00202456, study PRJDB9452) | human saliva metagenome | isolation source: human saliva | place: Japan
GCATCGAATTTTCGATGCTTTTTTTAGTATTAATCTAATGAATTCCTATAAAATATCTTTTTCTTTTTTTCTTTTATTATTTTATGAAAACTGGTATAATAAGAAGCGGGATAAGAGTTTTATTTTCCTAAAATCCGAACATAAGGAGATAAAAAAATGTTTTTTAGACGTCAGGAAGGACGATATAGAGAAACAGACCGAGTAACAAGGTATAAATTGATTAAGTCAGGGAAACACTGGCTTCGAGCATCTACCTCTCTTTTTGGTTTGTTCAAGGTTTTTCGTGGGGGTATTGATACAGCTCAAGTTACAACAGAAGTCGTTGAAGATCGTGCTTCATCTTCCCTAACTGGGCTTGATATCCTCAAGGGGATAGCTGCTGCAGGGACTGTCATAGGTGGAGGGATTGCGACTCAATCTCATGTTCATGCTAATGAACAGACTGCTGTCGAAAAAGTAGTTGAAGGTAAGGAAGTTCTTGCTAATGCAGATCAAACTACCTTGGGAACAGTTGGGCAAGATAATCAAGAAACACCAACTTCAGATACAACTTCTCAGTCATTAAGTGTGAGTGAATCTGCGTCAGAATCAGTAAGCGCTTCAGTTTCAGCATCTGCTAGTACAAGTGTTAGTCAGTCAGCAAGCACATCAGCGTCTGAGTCTGCAAGTACCTCTGCTTCAGCATCTGCTAGTACAAGTATCTCTGCTTCAGCATCTGCTAGTACAAGTGCCTCTAAATCAGCAAGTACAAGCGCATCTGAGTCTGCTTCAACAAGTGTTTCTGCTTCATCTACTGCAGTAGGCTCTCAAACAGCTACAGTGACAACTATAACTGAGTCTAGCAAAGATACGAATTTGACAACTGAAAAAGCCGGTGAATCATCAGAAACACCATTGACAACTTTAGAGGGAAAGGTAACACTTAATACCCTAATCTCTAAAGTAGAGAAAGTTGCAGATTCAACTACCAACTTCTCAGCTTCTGCAACGGATCTTGTAGCCACAACTGTCTGCTACAGAAGCAACTGCTAAGAAGTTAGAAGAAGATCGTAAGAAACTTGCTAAACTTTCAGCTGAAATGGGTGAATATCTTGCAAAAACAGTAGATTTGCCAGATGCTGATTCAGCTATCACTAAGGTAAATTCGGCTATATTAGAAATTGAAAAAGCTTTAGCAGATTCAAATAGCGATTTGACCGTGGCAGTGCGTAAAGCTACTTTAGCTCGTGATTCTATAGTAGCTTTTGTTTCTCAAAGTACTTCTAATCAAGATTTGAAAGAAGGAGAAACAACTAGTCAAGGTTCGTCATCACCTGCTAAAGTTCTTTTGGATCAAAACTTATCAGAAGCAGAAATACTTGCAAATCTTGCAGGAAATTATTCATCAAAAGTAACAAACTTGGGGCACAAGGCTTCTTTGGATGCTGCTATTGCAAAAATTCAGTTTGAAATTTCTAATAGTGATCGCTTACTGAAATCAAATGCAACTTTGGAACAATATGCTCAACAACGGGAACAACTCGGAAGTGCAGTTGATGAGTTAATGTCAGCCTTGACTACTGCTGGTTTTTCGGGCAACACAACTGTTAATGGCAGTCCTGCTATAAGCGCAAATTTAAACATTGCAGTAGGTGAGTCAAAAAACTTCACGGGTGCAGGTACAGACACAGTCTATAATATTCCAATTTATTATAAGTTAACCGTGACAAATGATGGTTCAAAACTAACTTTTGTATATACAATTACTTATGATAATCCTGCAACCTCGGATGTTGAGAAGCCATCAGCTAAAGCAAATGTTAATCATACTATCTACAATACTGGTACCTCAAAACAAACCATGTTTACTTTGGGCAGTGGACTTGGTACTCCTTCAAATGTAACAAGTTATCTTACTGACTCTTCAGGAAATAAATACACCAGAAATGGTTTACTGAAAGATTACAATGCTCCTATAGAAGATCTCGATGGAACTGGTAATTACTCATGGAGAAATAATGCCCAGTTGACTGGTTTCTATTCAAAACAAGGTTATGCTTTAACGTCAACTTGGACTGTTCCGATAAATTCTGAAAGCGACACTTCCTTTACTTTTAGACCGTATGCGGGTAGTGATGATGATCCTACCTTTACTAATTACTTCAATGTAATTGTGGAAAACAAAGATGATACTAGCCTATCAACTTCGCAGTCAGCCTCAGCTTCAGCGTCAACAAGTGCAAGTACGTCAGCAAGCACATCAGCTTCAACAAGCGCAAGCACATCAGCAAGCACATCAGCGTCAACAAGTGCAAGTACATCAGCAAGCACATCAGCTTCAACAAGTGCAAGCACATCAGCAAGCACGTCAGCTTCAACAAGCGCAAGCACATCAGCAAGCACGTCAGCTTCAACAAGTGCAAGCACATCAGCAAGCACGTCAGCTTCAACAAGCGCAAGCACATCAGCAAGCACATCAGCTTCAACAAGCGCAAGCACATCAGCAAGTACGTCAGCTTCAACAAGTGCAAGCACATCAGCAAGCACATCAGCTTCAACAAGCGCAAGCACGTCAGCAAGCACATCAGCAAGTACGTCAGCTTCAACAAGTGCAAGCACATCAGCAAGTACGTCAGCTTCAACAAGTGCGAGCACATCAGCAAGTACGTCAGCTTCAACAAGTGCAAGCACATCAGCTTCAACAAGTGCAAGCACATCAGCGTCAACAAGTGCAAGCACATCAGCGTCAACAAGTGCAAGTACATCAGCAAGCACATCAGCTTCAACAAGCGCAAGCACGTCAGCAAGCACATCAGCTTCAACAAGCGCAAGCACGTCAGCTTCAACAAGTGCAAGCACATCAGCAAGCACGTCAGCTTCAACAAGTGCAAGCACATCAGCAAGCACGTCAGCTTCAACAAGTGCAAGCACATCAGCAAGTACGTCAGCTTCAACAAGTGCAAGCACATCAGCAAGTACGTCAGCTTCAACAAGTGCAAGCACATCAGCAAGCACATCAGCGTCAATAAGTGCAAGTACATCAGCTTCAACAAGTGCAAGCACATCAGCAAGTACGTCAGCTTCAACAAGTGCAAGCACATCAGCAAGTACATCAGCTTCAACAAGTGCAAGCACATCAGCTTCAACAAGTGCAAGCACATCAGCAAGCACATCAGCGTCAACAAGTGCAAGTACATCAGCAAGCACGTCAGCTTCAACAAGTGCAAGCACATCAGCAAGCACGTCAGCTTCAACAAGCGCAAGCACATCAGCTTCAACAAGCGCAAGCACGTCAGCAAGCACATCAGCTTCAACAAGTGCAAGTACATCAGCAAGTACGTCAGCTTCAACAAGTGCAAGTACATCAGCAAGTACGTCAGCTTCAACAAGTGCAAGCACATCAGCTTCAACAAGTGCAAGCACATCAGCAAGCACATCAGCGTCAATAAGTGCAAGTACATCAGCTTCAACAAGTGCAAGCACATCAGCTTCAACAAGTGCAAGCACATCAGCAAGCACATCAGCGTCAACAAGTGCAAGTACATCAGCAAGCACGTCAGCTTCAACAAGTGCAAGCACATCAGCAAGCACGTCAGCTTCAACAAGCGCAAGCACGTCAGCAAGCACATCAGCTTCAACAAGTGCAAGTACATCAGCAAGCACATCAGCTTCAACAAGCGCAAGCACATCAGCAAGCACGTCAGCTTCAACAAGTGCAAGCACATCAGCAAGCACGTCAGCTTCAACAAGCGCAAGCACATCAGCTTCAACAAGCGCAAGCACATCAGCAAGTACGTCAGCTTCAACAAGTGCAAGCACATCAGCAAGTACGTCAGCTTCAACAAGTGCAAGCACATCAGCAAGCACATCAGCGTCAACAAGTGCAAGTACATCAGCAAGCACATCAGCTTCAACAAGCGCAAGCACGTCAGCAAGCACATCAGCTTCAACAAGTGCAAGCACATCAGCAAGCACGTCAGCTTCAACAAGTGCAAGCACGTCAGCAAGCACATCAGCTTCAACAAGCGCAAGCACGTCAGCTTCAACAAGCGCAAGCACATCAGCTTCAACAAGCGCAAGCACATCAGCTTCAACAAGCGCAAGCACATCAGCAAGCACATCAGCGTCAACAAGTGCAAGTACATCAGCAAGTACATCAGCAAGTACGTCAGCTTCAACAAGTGCAAGCACATCAGCAAGTACGTCAGCTTCAACAAGTGCAAGCACATCAGCAAGTACGTCAGCTTCAACAAGTGCAAGCACATCAGCAAGCACATCAGCGTCAACAAGTGCAAGTACATCAGCAAGCACATCAGCTTCAACAAGCGCAAGCACGTCAGCAAGCACATCAGCTTCAACAAGTGCAAGCACATCAGCAAGCACGTCAGCTTCAACAAGTGCAAGCACATCAGCAAGCACGTCAGCTTCAACAAGAGCAAGCACATCAGCAAGCACGTCAGCAAGCACATCAGCTTCAACAAGTGCAAGCACATCAGCAAGCACGTCAGCTTCAACAAGTGCAAGCACATCAGCAAGCACGTCAGCTTCAACAAGTGCAAGCACATCAGCAAGTACGTCAGCTTCAACAAGTGCAAGCACATCAGCAAGTACGTCAGCTTCAACAAGTGCAAGCACATCAGCAAGCACATCAGCTTCAACAAGTGCAAGCGCATCTGAGTCAGCAAGCACGTCAGCTTCAACAAGTGCAAGCACATCAGCAAGTACGTCAGCTTCAACAAGTGCAAGCACATCAGCAAGCACATCAGCGTCAATAAGTGCAAGTACATCAGCTTCAACAAGTGCAAGCACATCAGCAAGTACGTCAGCTTCAACAAGTGCAAGCACATCAGCAAGCACATCAGCGTCAACAAGTGCAAGCACATCAGCAAGCACGTCAGCTTCAACAAGTGCAAGCACATCAGCAAGCACATCAGCTTCAACAAGTGCAAGTACATCAGCTAGCACATCAGCAAGTACGTCAGCTTCAACAAGCGCAAGCACATCAGCTTCAACAAGCGCAAGCACATCAGCAAGCACATCAGCGTCAACAAGTGCAAGTACATCAGCAAGTACGTCAGCTTCAACAAGTGCAAGCACATCAGCAAGTACGTCAGCTTCAACAAGTGCAAGCACATCAGCAAGCACATCAGCGTCAATAAGTGCAAGTACATCAGCGTCAACAAGTGCAAGCACATCAGCAAGTACGTCAGCTTCAACAAGTGCAAGCACATCAGCAAGCACATCAGCGTCAACAAGTGCAAGTACATCAGCTAGCACATCAGCAAGCACGTCAGCTTCAACAAGTGCAAGCACATCAGCAAGCACGTCAGCTTCAACAAGCGCAAGCACATCAGCAAGCACATCAGCAAGCACGTCAGCTTCAACAAGTGCAAGCACATCAGCAAGCACGTCAGCTTCAACAAGCGCAAGCACATCAGCAAGTACATCAGTTTCAACAAGTGCAAGCACGTCAGCTTCAACAAGTGCAAGCACATCAGCAAGCACGTCAGCTTCAACAAGTGCAAGCACGTCAGCTTCAACAAGTGCAAGCACATCAGCAAGTACGTCAGCTTCAACAAGTGCAAGCACATCAGCAAGCACGTCAGCTTCAACAAGCGCAAGCACATCAGCAAGCACATCAGCTTCAACAAGCGCAAGCACGTCAGCTTCAACAAGTGCAAGCACATCAGCAAGCACGTCAGCTTCAACAAGTGCAAGCACGTCAGCTTCAACAAGTGCAAGCACATCAGCAAGCACGTCAGCTTCAACAAGTGCAAGCACGTCAGCTTCAACAAGTGCAAGCACATCAGCAAGTACGTCAGCTTCAACAAGTGCAAGCACATCAGCAAGCACGTCAGCTTCAACAAGTGCAAGCACATCAGCAAGCACATCAGCTTCAACAAGAGCAAGCACGTCAGCTTCAACAAGTGCAAGCACATCAGCAAGCACGTCAGCTTCAACAAGTGCAAGCACATCAGCTTCAACAAGTGCAAGCACATCAGCAAGTACGTCAGCTTCAACAAGTGCAAGCACATCAGCAAGTACGTCAGCTTCAACAAGTGCAAGCACATCAGCAAGTACGTCAGCTTCAACAAGTGCAAGCACATCAGCAAGCACATCAGCGTCAATAAGTGCAAGTACATCAGCTTCAACAAGTGCAAGCACATCAGCTTCAACAAGTGCAAGCACATCAGCAAGCACATCAGCGTCAACAAGTGCAAGTACATCAGCAAGCACGTCAGCTTCAACAAGTGCAAGCACATCAGCAAGCACATCAGCTTCAACAAGCGCAAGCACGTCAGCAAGCACATCAGCGTCAACAAGTGCAAGTACATCAGCTAGCACATCAGCAAGCACGTCAGCTTCAACAAGTGCAAGCACATCAGCAAGCACGTCAGCTTCAACAAGCGCAAGCACATCAGCAAGCACATCAGCAAGCACGTCAGCTTCAACAAGTGCAAGCACATCAGCAAGCACGTCAGCTTCAACAAGCGCAAGCACATCAGCAAGTACATCAGTTTCAACAAGTGCAAGCACGTCAGCTTCAACAAGTGCAAGCACATCAGCAAGCACGTCAGCTTCAACAAGTGCAAGCACGTCAGCTTCAACAAGTGCAAGCACATCAGCAAGTACGTCAGCTTCAACAAGTGCAAGCACATCAGCAAGCACGTCAGCTTCAACAAGTGCAAGCACATCAGCTTCAACAAGTGCAAGCACATCAGCAAGTACGTCAGCTTCAACAAGTGCAAGCACATCAGCAAGCACATCAGCGTCAATAAGTGCAAGTACATCAGCTTCAACAAGTGCAAGCACATCAGCTTCAACAAGTGCAAGCACATCAGCAAGCACATCAGCGTCAACAAGTGCAAGTACATCAGCAAGCACGTCAGCTTCAACAAGTGCAAGCACATCAGCAAGCACATCAGCTTCAACAAGCGCAAGCACGTCAGCAAGCACATCAGCGTCAACAAGTGCAAGTACATCAGCTAGCACATCAGCAAGCACGTCAGCTTCAACAAGTGCAAGCACATCAGCAAGCACGTCAGCTTCAACAAGCGCAAGCACATCAGCAAGCACGTCAGCTTCAACAAGTGCAAGCACATCAGCAAGTACGTCAGCTTCAACAAGTGCAAGCACATCAGCAAGTACGTCAGCTTCAACAAGTGCAAGTACATCAGCTAGCACATCAGCAAGTACGTCAGCTTCAACAAGTGCAAGCACATCAGCAAGCACGTCAGCTTCAACAAGTGCAAGCACATCAGCAAGTACGTCAGCTTCAACAAGTGCAAGCACATCAGCAAGCACATCAGCGTCAACAAGTGCAAGTACATCAGCTAGCACATCAGCTTCAACAAGTGCAAGCACATCAGCAAGTACGTCAGCTTCAACAAGTGCAAGCACATCAGCAAGCACATCAGCGTCAATAAGTGCAAGTACATCAGCTTCAACAAGTGCAAGCACATCAGCTTCAACAAGTGCAAGCACATCAGCAAGCACATCAGCGTCAACAAGTGCAAGTACATCAGCAAGCACGTCAGCTTCAACAAGTGCAAGCACATCAGCAAGCACGTCAGCTTCAACAAGCGCAAGCACATCAGCTTCAACAAGCGCAAGCACGTCAGCAAGCACATCAGCTTCAACAAGTGCAAGTACATCAGCAAGCACATCAGCTTCAACAAGCGCAAGCACATCAGCAAGCACGTCAGCTTCAACAAGTGCAAGCACATCAGCAAGTACGTCAGCTTCAACAAGTGCAAGTACGTCAGCTTCAACAAGTGCAAGCACATCAGCAAGCACGTCAGCTTCAACAAGTGCAAGCACATCAGCAAGCACGTCAGCTTCAACAAGTGCAAGCACATCAGCAAGCACATCAGCAAGCACATCAGCTTCAACAAGTGCAAGTACATCAGCTAGCACATCAGCAAGTACGTCAGCTTCAACAAGTGCAAGTACATCAGCTAGCACATCAGCAAGTACGTCAGCTTCAACAAGTGCAAGCACATCAGCAAGCACGTCAGCTTCAACAAGTGCAAGCACATCAGCAAGTACATCAGTTTCAACAAGTGCAAGCACGTCAGCTTCAACAAGTGCAAGCACATCAGCAAGCACGTCAGCTTCAACAAGTGCAAGCACGTCAGCTTCAACAAGTGCAAGCACATCAGCAAGTACGTCAGCTTCAACAAGTGCAAGCACATCAGCAAGCACGTCAGCTTCAACAAGCGCAAGCACATCAGCAAGCACATCAGCTTCAACAAGTGCAAGCACATCAGCAAGTACGTCAGCTTCAACAAGTGCAAGCACATCAGCAAGTACGTCAGCTTCAACAAGTGCAAGCACATCAGCAAGCACATCAGCGTCAATAGTGCAAGTACATCAGCTTCAACAAGTGCAAGCACATCAGCTTCAACAAGTGCAAGCACATCAGCAAGCACATCAGCTTCAACAAGTGCAAGTACATCAGCAAGCACGTCAGCTTCAACAAGTGCAAGCACATCAGCAAGCACGTCAGCTTCAACAAGCGCAAGCACATCAGCTTCAACAAGCGCAAGCACGTCAGCAAGCACATCAGCTTCAACAAGTGCAAGCACATCAGCAAGCACATCAGCTTCAACAAGTGCAAGCACATCAGCAAGCACGTCAGCTTCAACAAGTGCAAGCACATCAGCAAGTACGTCAGCTTCAACAAGTGCAAGTACGTCAGCTTCAACAAGTGCAAGCACATCAGCAAGCACGTCAGCTTCAACAAGTGCAAGCACATCAGCAAGCACGTCAGCTTCAACAAGTGCAAGCACATCAGCAAGCACATCAGCAAGCACATCAGCTTCAACAAGTGCAAGTACATCAGCTAGCACATCAGCAAGTACGTCAGCTTCAACAAGTGCAAGCACATCAGCAAGCACATCAGCGTCAACAAGTGCAAGTACATCAGCTAGCACATCAGCTTCAACAAGTGCAAGCACATCAGCAAGTACGTCAGCTTCAACAAGTGCAAGCACATCAGCAAGCACATCAGCGTCAACAAGTGCAAGTACATCAGCTAGCACATCAGCTTCAACAAGTGCAAGCACATCAGCAAGCACATCAGCTTCAACAAGTGCAAGCACATCAGCAAGTACATCAGCTTCAACAAGTGCAAGTACTTCAGCTTCAACAAGTGCAAGCACATCAGCAAGTACATCAGCTTCAGAATCAGCAAGCACAAGCGCATCTGAGTCAGCAAGCACATCAGCTTCTGAGTCTGCATCAACAAGTGCATCAGAATCAGCAAGCACATCAGCTTCTGAGTCTGCATCAACATCAGTTTCTGAATCAGCAAGCACAAGCGCATCTGAATCAGCATCAACGTCTGCATCAGAATCAGCAAGCACATCAGCTTCTGAATCAGCATCAACGTCTGCATCAGAATCAGCAAGCACAAGCGCATCAGAATCAGCATCAACATCAGCTTCAGAATCAGCAAGCACATCAGCTTCTGAGTCAGCAAGCACATCAGCTTCTGAGTCTGCATCAACAAGTGCATCTGAGTCAGCGTCAACATCAGCTTCTGAATCAGCAAGCACAAGCGCATCTGAGTCTGCATCAACAAGTGCATCAGAATCAGCAAGCACAAGTGCATCAGAGTCAGCGTCAACATCAGCTTCAGAATCAGCAAGCACAAGCGCATCTGAGTCTGCATCAACAAGTGCATCAGAATCAGCAAGCACAAGCGCATCTGAGTCAGCGTCAACAAGTGCCTCTGAGTCAGCAAGCACATCAGCTTCTGAATCTGCATCAACAAGCGCATCAGAATCAGCATCAACAAGTGCGTCTGAATCAGCAAGCACATCGGCTTCAGAATCAGCAAGTACAAGCGCATCTGAGTCAGCATCAACAAGTGCGTCAGAGTCTGCAAGCACAAGCGCATCAGAATCAGCAAGCACAAGCGCTTCTGAGTCTGCAAGCACATCGGCTTCAGAATCAGCAAGCACAAGCGCATCTGAGTCAGCGTCAACATCAGCTTCTGAATCAGCAAGCACAAGCGCATCTGAGTCAGCATCAACGTCTGCCTCTGAGTCAGCAAGCACATCAGCTTCTGAATCAGCAAGCACAAGCGCATCAGAGTCTGCATCAACATCAGCATCAGAATCAGCAAGCACAAGCGCCTCAGAATCAGCAAGCACATCAGCATCTGAGTCAGCGTCAACATCAGCATCTGAATCAGCAAGCACATCAGCTTCTGAGTCTGCATCAACAAGTGCATCTATGATTCATTCAACAAGTCTAGCTCCTCAAACTGATTCCACTAAGGCCCGTAAGCAATTACCAAATACAGGTGAAACTGCTTCAGCTGCAAATGCTCTCCTTGGAGTTGTAGCAGGTCTAACTGGATTAGGATTAGTGGCTAAACGCCGTAAGCGTGATGATGAAGAATAAATCTTCTAACGATTCTATTAGTTGATTATTCCATCAAAAACCTGAAAGTTATAACTTTCAGGTTTTTTTCGTTCTATTATATTTTTTTGCTTTGGAAATATCTATAAACATTTCGAGAACTTTTTATAATTTTTGCAAAAATAAAAAACAG
>BNJU01000084.1_pt1 | contig 10532 bp, 16 predicted proteins | sample 8539281 | NCBI WGS metagenome assembly BNJU01 (sample SAMD00202456, study PRJDB9452) | human saliva metagenome | isolation source: human saliva | place: Japan
GTTGGTTATTTTGTGGTGATTGTTGAGAACTGCTATCCATGGCTCTTAACGCTTCAGAGCTTAACGCTACTTTATCTCTTAACACTCCATGAGCGCTTAACGCATCGGATATTGTTTGATTTATATTTTTTCGCAGTATTTGGATTTGATACGGCAACTTCTCCTGCTTTTTTTAAATGCAGCCGAAGCTTTTTCATTCTTACTATCGGCAATAGCTTTAGATAGCCATTCGGTTGCTGCTCCATTCTGCACTAAATGTTCTGCCTGTAGATTTCCAGACTCGGCATTATTTACTGCCATGTTAGATAGATCTTCCATACTATTAATCTCATCATTGAGAATAGCATCCCCAATTTGTTTCCTATGATATTATTATCTCCCTTTGCAAATGAACCTTTAATCGCTCGTTGTTTTATAGAAGTGTCTACACCTTTTAGGCTACTCAGCACCTTCATACGTTCTTCAAAACTACCATTAGCCATAATATGATCAACGGCAGCTGCGCGCATAGCTTTTGAGGCTTTTGTGTTTGTGCCGTTGGCTATATCAGCTATATCTTTCGATGTCATACCTTGTAACATTGTAGATGCGTCTTCAACGTCACTTTCGAACGCCTTATTTACGGTTGCGCGGGCGCGTGCTCCACCTTTATCCCAACCCATGAATTTACCGAGTGGACTGTTATCCCTCCACGTCGCAATTTTACCCGTTCGCCTGCTTGCGCGTTTTCTATCCATGAAGTCTGAGTATTTTCTTTTAGTGTCGCCGATAACAGAATTGTCAACACGTCCTTTTGCTGTGCCTTTTATATTTCCGGCTAATCTGCTGTGGGCGCCAGCACTCATTCTGCCTATTTTTGCGCCAATGTTGCCCAGCGAATTTAAGGAACTCTGCAACACGAAAGGTGTGGCGCCTAATGGCAAAATAGACGCTGCCAATGCTGCAACTTGCATGGTTTCTTTCGGATTGTTTGGATCGTTTGTACCGACTGCAGCCAATACGGCTCCCGCTAACTTTCCAGCTCCGTACAGAAGAGATATTACAGGAAATACAATTAACAACCCTCTAAGCATTGATACCCATTTTTTGAATAAATTTTCAGTGTTTGGTAGAAGCCATGCTGCAAATGCCAGCGGAGAGACTGCTATTAATAATATAATAGCGGCTTGTCGAACGATTAATATAACCAGCACGACGAGTAAAGCCAAAAGTAGAGCCATGATAGTAGGTATACTTACAGCAAGGAATATGAACAGACCTACTCCAGCTAGTGTTAGCCCGCCAACGATTAAGGTGTTGAAGGTGCCAACTTCTGCTGATTGGGTGCCGACTTTTGATGCTGCCCCCTCCAGAACTCCTTTAAGAGAAAAACCGAGGATATTAGATAGGTCTACAGCCAATTGACAGAGATAGAAAGATAAGTTTACAAGCAAAGCTCCTATTATTAATCTTGGTAGAATTTTCTTAATTCCATAATTACTGACACCGACATTGCTTATTTGGGAGAATATTACCCACAGGAATATTACGGCAAATACAGCGTTTGCAATATCTCGGAAGAAACTCCAAGCTTGCTCTAATCCTCCATTTTCTTGGTTCTTAAAGATTCCTTTATCGATAGATAGAAAATACGATATTGCGGAGTATGAGGCATCTCCCAGACTACCAGCAAAACTCATCAAAGGACAGACGAGCCACCCTATACCGTCGACTCCACACGAATTTTTCCCCTCTTCTCCGCCGTCACCTTCCGATGGAGTTTCTATTTCAGCAGACTGACCTTGCTTACAGGCGTTTATCTCTTCGTCATTACCCTTGTATTTTTTTTCGCAGTATGTAGGATCATCCTTATGTTCTATTCCGTCTTTACAAGCTTCAAGCTCTTTTCCTGTAAATGTTGAGCAGGCGTTTTTTATTGCAGCGTCTTTTAAGGAGTTAGCATATTCATTGGCTGCTGTTTTTAATTGAGATATAATCTCCGTACACAAGAATTTTTGGCTATTATAGTATCCCCATTCAGTTGAATCCCACATGTAATCTAAAGATCCTTTTATTTGGTAGGTATCTACGACTTTGCCATCCTCTGAGACAGTAGGAATAGTCCATGTTTCGTTTGAAGATTGAGAGACTTGACCCCCATTAACGCATCCTGCAACCCAATCTTGGTATTTGCGATATTTTATATAAGGGTCATTATTTTCTAAATCAGTAGGATATCCTGTTAATGCAGAGAGGGCGTTTATAAAATTAACACGACCATCTCCTCCTGGTAGATCTTCTTGGGTAAACCAAGAATTTCCCGCCACACACTCTTCCTGCGATGCATCCTTATGACCATCTTTTCTGTAACCCATTTGACATAGTAATTCATTTGGCGATATTTTGAATTGTTCGAAAGCTGCTTGTTGAAATTCTTGAGAGGTACATTCAACAGATCCTTTAGCATATCCTTTTATTGGTTCTCCTGTCATTGTTCCCGTAAATACGTATACAGTGATGTACTGCCATGCGTCTTTCGTGAGAGTAAAAGGATTAATAGTAAGGATCTTTGGAGGTTTTTTTACTGGATCAACTAGATTATCCCATTTTTTGTCGTTGAATATTATGTTGTCTTTAAGTTTGTCGCCAGGGTTTCTGTGGACTTTGAACCCTAGTCCAATGCCGCCATCAGGACCGTGAGATTTCCCGCTAAAGCAGTATGACATTGCTGTAGCGTATTGAAAAAATTTATATTTATCTTCTGGCTCTAAACGTTCAAATATTCCCGGATCAGCAGCTAAAGCTGGGTTAACTGACAGGATATTAGCAATTGGCATTATAAAAAATGCTAATAAGCATAAAAACATTACAGAATTCTTAAACCACCCTGTCCAGCTAGACGATTGTTTTTTGATAAACATAAGCACCTTCATTTAATCACATATGAAGGTGCTTATGCAAGGCTTTATTATTTTATCTATCTTCCACTCCGGGTATATCTTTTACCGATAGATATTTGGTTTTCCCTGCTTCTTCTTCTGTAAGTATTGGTCCATCTGTTTCTATACCTGACATTTCTTTAGATACCACACTGATGGCGCCAATCACTGGAGTTGCTAATATTTTCCTTCCCCCATATTCGTAACTATTGTCGAATTGATCGCTCTTACTTTGTACATTTCCAGCCGTGTTCAAATCTTCAGGTTTGTCGTCATCAGCAACTTTCATAAATGCCCTAACAAGTAGAGTGCTAGTAACGGTATTACCATCATCGTTGACGAATGTATGTGTATAGAGTCTTTGGACTTCCCTCATATAACCTCTAAATGGTTTACCTTCTTTATATGGATATGTTTCATTTACTTTAGTACAAAAGGTTACTTTAGCAAGGGGATCGCCGCACACTGAATCATTAGAATAGGACGTGCTAAGAACGCTCGGTTCATATATATCGTAACCAATTCTCTCTTTAGAGTCAGAGGCTCCGAGTAAAGATTCGTAGCTTGAGGATGAATTTTTAAATATTGTATCTAGTTCAAAATTAAATCCATGTTCAAATACTGAATCTGGATGATTTTTGCCATCACTAAGATCATCATCAGTAAAAATCTCAGAAAGGAGATGTTTAGCTTGACCTAATGTGTTAGTTTCTAATATCACGTTTCTGAGGGTTTTTGCCTGGTCGTCAGAAAGTGGATATCCGTAATGAATACTATCCCTCCACATAGTACCAAAGTATAATATTGAGTAAACCTGGTTTTTTATAACAAGGTCCATATCGTCACCAAGACTTACTTTGTCGGTAAGAGTTGGTCCATATTGATCAGGGGATATGCGGTCATTCTTATTGCTTATATTTTCGTTTACAAATTTTGCAATATATTCTCGCCATTCGTTGAAATCTATGTCTTTTTTTCCGTTTTGGTCGTCTAGCTTAGCCTTAAGCTCATCCAACCCATTCATTTTTTCGTACATATCCAACACCTCTTGAGGCGCAGGCTCCCTAGCGTCCTCTGAGTCTACAGTCGGATCTGAATATTCCTGCGAGGTAGATGTTGTAACATCTGGAGTTGGCTCTTTATATCTATAGCTTTCGCTATCACTACATCCTGCCGCTCCAAGCGCGAATGCTGCCGCGCCAATTAGTGCTATTATTTTTTTTGGTAGTTTTGAATCGCTTGGGTTAAGTCGTTCACAATTTCGAACCATAACGCTTGGGATCCTTCCTCTGACATTGTCAGATATTTTATTATAAAAAAACTCCTTAGACCTTCCAGTCCAATTGGTGATATCATAACACAAATTGTACAAAAATGCAATAAATATGGAATATTTTTCCATAAAAAAAACACCCTATCAAGGGTGAATTATCTGTGGCGCGCTCGACCGGATTCGAACCGGCGATCTCCTCCGTGACAGGGAGGCGTGATAGAGTAAACTTCACTACGAGCGCATATCAATATCCCTTATATTATCAGATTACTTCTGTCTTTTCAAGGAAAATGTTTGCTTTTTTCGCTTGACTATTTTTACAATTTAGGTATAAGAAAAATTTTTATGACAAAAAGAAATATTGTAATTAGCATATTCATCGCGACAGTAATCGCAGGAAGTGTTTTTATACCCAAAAGTAGTTTTTAGCTGCCGGCAGCAGCTGTGGTGGCGGAAACCTCTGTTATTTCTTGTGAAGGCGAAGGCAGTACGGCAATTATCAACATAATCAAGCAAGTTATTAAAATCTTAACCGCTGGAGTTTTTGGTTGCGGCGGTTGGTGCTGTTATATATGGCGCATTCTTATATACCACTTCTGAGGGCAGTCCGGATAAGATAAAAAGCACGTGAAGTCTGGACGAATACTGTCATTGGGATAATAATGTTTTGCGTTTATGGTGGCAATTACTAACTTTATTATTCCAGGAGGAGTTTTCGATTAATGAAGAAAATTATAATAGCAATATCTTTAATGATTATAGGGTCGTTTGGGGTGAGTATGACTTTCCCGGATACTTCTTTTGCTGAAAGTAAAGGTAATGAATGTGATGAAAAAGGTAAAATTTTAACATTAAAAGCCATGGTATCATGGATTGACGAAAGATGACTGTTCTATTAAAGATATTGGTTCAGACGCTGATTCACAGGCAAAATTTATCTGGAAAATCGCGCTTAATATCGTTGATGATTTGCTGCAGCTTATTGGCTACACGACTGTTGGATATATCATGTACGGTGGTTTCTTGATGATGACCAGTAACGGTGCTCCAGACAAGGCTGCTCATGGGCGAAAGACTATTATGAGTGCCGCGATTGGTTTGGTTATCGCCCTAGCCTCTGTTGCGCTAGTCAACTTTATATCATCAAAGATAGGGGTATAAAATGAGATATATGGAATTTTTTGCTGGATTATTAGGAGAGGCAGATGCTCTTGGTGTGCCGAAGAATAATGGTGTAGATATTATGAAGTTTGTTGATCTGGCGCTTTGGGCGGCTGGTATTATAGCTGTTATTGTGGTGATTATTGCTGGAATAAACTATTCCCTGTCATCTGGTGATCCGTCCAAAACTGCCAGCGCAAAGAATGCTATTTTATATTCAGTCATTGGTCTGGTTATTGCTGCTAGTGCGATTGCTATAACAAAGTATATTATAGGAAAGGTTTAAGATGAAGATTTTTACGAAAATTCTGACTGCTGGAATGTTAATGATTGGGCTTCTTGGAGTGCTTACTCCAGCAGTATCTGCAGCTAACGGTATTAATATTTGCTCAGGAAATGAAAACTCTATCTATTGTAAAAATAAAAACACTGGCGAAACTCAAGTGAACGGTATCATAAAAACTATCGTTGAAGTTCTACTTACGGCCGTTGGTGCTATTTCGATTATTATGATAGTTATTGGTGGTATTTTATTTGCACTTTCCAGTGGTGATGCTCAGAAGGCCGCAAAAGCCAGGAGTACTGTTTTATATGCGGTAGTCGGTTTGGCTGTATCGTTATTCGCATCAGCAATTGTTAATTTTGTATTTAATAGGTTTAATTAGGAGAAAATATGAAAAATCAATAATATCAATAGCAATTATGACCTGTGCGGTGTTTGGAGCATCGGTTTTATCTACCGCTTCCCTGTCGGGCAATGTTTCTGCTCAGGTATCTAAAGGAATTGATACGGCTACAACATCGGAAATGAAAGGTAAAAGTATTGACGGTGATAAAGGTCTAATAAAAACAGTAGTTAATGTTTTACTTTGGGCTGTGGGTATTTTTGTCTGTTATTATGATCATCTTTAGTGGTTTTCGTTACATTACTTCAGCTGGTGACGCTTCAAAGACGAAATCTGCTCGGAGCACGCTCATTTATTCAGTAGTTGGACTAATAGTGGCTATTATGGCCTGGGCGATTGTCAATATGGTTATAAATCGACTATAATAAATCCATAATTAGTTTTGCAAATAACAGATAAAAATGTATAATAGTAATATCATTAAACAAGGAGAAAATAACAATGAATAAATTAAAATTAATCTTGGCGGGACTACTGGTAGTACCAACTGTTGCTTTGGCTGTAGCTCCAGCTGCAAGCGCTGAAGGAGACTTTACTCTAAAGGGTGGCGTTACTAGCGCGCAAGGAGCTGGCGTTGACAATGTAGCTTCAGATCCTGAGTCTTTAGTTAAGCAGTTTGTAAACATATTCCTGTTTGCTGTTGGCGCATTGAGCGTTATTATGCTTATCTGGGGTGGTATTCGTTACACTACTTCAGCTGGTGATAGTAATAAGGTCCAGGCGGCTAAGAACACAGTTTTGTATGCAATTGTCGGTTTGGTGATCGCTATTTTGGCATACGCAATCGTCAATATGGTCATTGGTAAGATCACATCAGGATCATAATCTTTCCTATTGATAAAAAAGAGCCTCGCTGATGAGGTTCTTTTTTTTGTGGCTAAAAAAATACCGCCAACTTGTGACGGTATTTTCTGTGAAATGGTCTTTTACAGAACTTGAATCTTCTTTGCTTTTTCTTGCTTTATCTTTTCAAAAGTAATTGTCAAAACGCCATCTTTTAATTCTGCCTTAACACCCTCTTCGTTTACAGCGGTTGGCAATGCTAGTGTACGACTGAATTCGCCCCAGTAGCATTCTTGGATGTGCCATTGGCGAACATCTGCTTCGTCGCCGCTAGACAGTGTGCCACTGATTGTTAAGATACCGTCAGAAATGCTTACGTCTAGGTCGTTTCGATCTACGCCGGCAGTACGAGCTTTGATAACTAGGTTGTTTTCTGTCTCAAAAACGTCAACAGCCAATTGACCCATTGCATCATCAGCCTCATCTTCCCAGTTGTCATCGGATCGTGTTGCTGGTGTACTGTTGCTTCTACTATTGTCGTCGTTAAAACCAGGTAGCAGATCGTCGTTATCATCGTCAATAAACGCCGCTGCCAATTCCTGTTCTGTTAGTAATGTATCATCTTGCTTTCGGGCTATAATTTCCTCCACTTTTATAATAGGCTCATTGACAAAGTCTTTATTAGTATAACTGTAATGTGCGTTATAATCAACAGAGAAAGGCTTAAAACGTAAAAATTACAATGTTTGACACGCTATTATCAATCATCGCTCCTCACCACTGTTATAAGTGCGGTAAAACGGGTGGTATTTTATGCTTAGATTGTAAAAAATACATCATGAGTCGGAAGTATGGTATGTGTATTATGTGGTGATTTATTGGAGAATGGCAATTTATGTAAAAAGCATAATCTTCCTTGTGATATGATCTGGTGCTTTTCACGACGTACAGGTGTTGTCTCAAAGATTATTGATGATTATAAGTTCAATCGCGTTCAGGCGGCGGTGAATTTACTAAGCGAATTCTTAGACGAAGCTCTGCCTGAATTGCCGCCAGATACAGTAATCGTACCAATTCCTACAATTTCTAAGAATATTCGGCGTCGTGGATTTGATCATATCCGAAAAATTGCTATTAAATTATCTCGACAAAGAAAAATAGAATGCTGTTCCCTGCTTCGGCGTAGAAATAATGTAACTCAGCACTTTACGAAGTCTTCCGCTCAGAGAAAACGTCAAGCAAAGGAATTTTTTGAAATTGCGGGTAAAATTGATAAAAATAAGCGATATATCATTATTGACGATATCTTTACGACTGGCTCAACTGTGTTAGCGGCGGCAGAATGTTTGAAGACAAATGGCGCCAAACACGTGGAAATTGCGGTTATTGCCAGGCACGGGCGCCCGAAGCTATGAGTGATGATAATGACTGCCGCGATGGATTTCTTGGGCGCGGTATAATTGCTCAGCTAAAATAAGACGAACTAATTGGTGTGGAAATACTAAGTTCGATAACGACCAGACGACGTTGGATTTTTGGCGAAGTCGCTAGTAACTCCGTAAGCGCCACCAATAATAAAAATAATATGCTTATTGATGTTATCTGTAATTAAATTAGATAATTCCGGTGACGATAAGTTTTTACCGCGCTCATCGAGCAAAATAACGAAGTCATCTGAATTAAGGCGTGAAAAATACGCTCAGACTCTTCCTGGCGCGCCCTGTCACCTTCAAAGCTTGAATGTGGTAGAATAATCATTTCCGCAACGAAAGGTGCTCGTAGACGCTCTAAAAACGAGAAACGCCTGGTTGAACCCAGGCTTCATTCTTTTTCCGATTGTTATAATGGTGATTTTTCATAATATCTATGGCGAGAGAGAGGGATTCGAACCCTCGATGAGTTGCCCCATACCGCTTTTCGAGAGCGGCCAGTTCAACCACTCCTGCACCTCTCCGTATCTAACTAATTCGGGAAATTATTTTTTATCAGTTTTCTTTGAGTCTTTGGCTACTATAGTGCCGATAATACTCCAGACGATACATAGAGCTAGACCGACGCCGCCTAATTGACAAAACTTAATCATCCATTTACTGGCTTCATTCCAAGTTATCAATTCAAAGAACTCTGCGCCAGCTAAAATTGCTATAGCAGTTGAACAGATTGCAACAATTCCTAATCCTGAATACTTTACGTACTTAATAAAATCCATACCCCTCCTTAGGTTAATTGGTACACCCGGCAAGATTCGAACTTACGACCTCTGGCTCCGCAAGCCAGCGCTCTATCCAGCTGAGCTACGGGTGCATACAGCCTTTCGAAAAAAACGATTGGCTATAACAAAAATATAAGGTACCTTCATTGCTATAAAGCATTGAACTTTTGTATTCTACCACATAAAATATAGTCAATCAAGCTATAGCTTTATCAGTCGAATAAACTTCTCTAAGGCGTCTGGCTTAATTTCTTGCATTGGTAGGCGCGCTCCGAGCATATCGACAATTCTCTCGCCCTCTGCTTCGGAAAAGTAAATAGTTAAACCTGGTGAGAATCGTTTTACGGGTAATAATAGAATCGAATGTTGGTTGTTTTCGTGAATTAATCCAAATGCGCGAAATTCGCTAAAATCGTGTAAAACGTCAGCGATGTAAATACCTTTGGGACTAATTGCGTAGTTTATTACTTGTGGGGTTTTGTTTGATAATACAAACAAGGCTACAGCCATAATTGGCAATAAAACTGCGAAAGTCCAGTTCTTAAATACCAAAATCGCTAAAGTCATTAGTCCTATCAACACAATGACAAAAAACACGTACCACAATTTACCGCGCTGAACTTGCACACCTTCTGGTGCGTTCCAGGCTATTGGCTCGGTTAAATCAATCCTGTCAGGTGATGGCGTTTCAAAGTCTTGGTTTTCTGGACTATCGTTCATGACGTTAGTATATCACGATGAGAATTAGTGAACAATTAAACGTTGGTGGTTGATCCGCCGCTTAAAGCTGCGCCAAGGATAAAGTTGATTATGGCGTAAGCAAAGACCGCGACTAATAGACCGATAATTGCGTATAAAATTGTGTTTTTGGCGTTTGTGACAGATTCTTTTTTACCACCAGATATTACATAGCGGAAACCACCGAAGATTAACATAACGACGCTTAAGACGCCGACGCCGAATAGCATAATGTTGATGGCTCGCCTTACGATTGATGAATCGCCATTAGCCAAGTTGGATGGCGTATTGTCACCGCGTGCTGCGTTAATTCCAGCTGGAGCACCACCCTCACCTAATGCGGAAACTGGAGCGGTTGCTAAAACTATACCGAACCCAATTGTAAGTAATCCTATTGTAATTTTAGAGACATATTCTTTTATCATAATTCTATTATACCCTATTTGTAATAAAGCTATTAATAATTACACTTCTATGGTACACTAAATAGTGAATTTGGAGAGTACCCAAGCGGCTGAAGGGGACGGTTTGCTAAATCGTTAGTACGGAGAGATCTGTGCAGGGGGTTCGAGTCCCCCTCCTCCGCCAAAATTCAGAGATAGTACGGAAGGGTGACCGAGTGGTTGAAGGTACCGGTCTTGAAAACCGGCGTGCGGTAAAACGTACCGAGGGTTCGAATCCCTCCCCTTCCGCCAAGATAGAATGTTCGCCAAAATAAGGGCGAATATTTTTATGCTGGGAAATATCTTGACAAAAAAACA
>BNJU01000749.1_pt1 | contig 10456 bp, 10 predicted proteins | sample 8539281 | NCBI WGS metagenome assembly BNJU01 (sample SAMD00202456, study PRJDB9452) | human saliva metagenome | isolation source: human saliva | place: Japan
TATCAGTTGAAAATACTGGTGCAGGGGATTTTTCAATTTACTGATACGGTTTTTAAATTTCCAAAAATAATACTGTTTTTTTCTAAAATATGTAGCTTTATTTCCAGTCAAAAAGGTACTGAAAAAGGTACTGAAAAATCAAAAATTGCAGATTTACTGTAAATCTGCAATTGCGCTAGAGCTTTGATGTTCTAGTATTGGCTAGGAGGAATTATTATGAAAAAAGTAAAGGCGAGCATCTTTTAAAAAAATAGTAAGGGCAAATGGATTGCGAAAATGACTCATAATGGAAAGACAAAAAAACGTGAAGCATCAACTAAGAAAGATGCGGAAAGAAAGTTGGCTGAAATTAAGGAAGAATTTTTCTCGTTTAGATAGAGTTACAACTAATGAGATAGCATTGAAAAATAGTCCAGAACGTCTTTCAACAAAGGATGTTTTTGAAGAGTATATAAATTTCAAAAAATACGGCAGAGGTCAAATTGCTCCTACTAGTATTCAACGGCTTATTAGCACGGTAACTAATCATATATATCCAAGCTATGAATGGGTTAATTTTTTTAAGTTTGCGAAGTAAAGATATTAATGAATTAATTGATCTTAAATATGAAGAGGGACTAAGTTATTCTACAATAAAGAAAATTTATGATGCATTTTCTGGATGCTGTAAATATGCAATTAATGAAATGAAGATAATGCTACCTCACGAATCGCCTATGTTAGGAGCTAAATTATTGCCAAAAATAAGATTTAATTATGGTGAAGTCCATTATTACTCTGAACAAGAGAGGCTTGCTATTAAGCAAGAAGCACTGAGACGTACATCGACAGGACGATTAGTATATAGATATGGTCCTGTACTAGTTTTTTTACTAAATACAGGATTACGTGCTGGTGAAGTATGTGCATTATCTCGTTCAGATATAGAACATGGCAATAAGACGTTTATAAATGTAAGGAAAACCGTGATTACAATCATGGAAGAGGGAAAATGGATTACCAAAATACAAAATCATCCTAAAACTGATAAAAGTAACAGAAAAATTCCGTTAAATACAGAGGCGAAAGGCATGATGAACTTGTTATTTAGTGAAGTATCAAAACATAGTGAATTGATGGTTAGCACTTCAAATGGAGAACTTGTTACACCATCTGCTCTTAATAAAACTCTTGCTCGTGTTTTAAGGGCTGCGAATGTTAAAAAACAAGGAGGAGTACATACTCTGAGAGATTCATTCGCAACAGTTTTGTTTGATAAAGGTATGAATGTGCAAATCGTATCAGCTCTCCTTGGTCATTCAAGCAGTACGGTTACGGAAAATCATTATATTAAAATTCTTGATGATTATAAGATGAGGGCAGTAGAAATATTAGATGCAATTTAAGAAAATATTAATATTTTAATTGTTGACAATTAGAAATAAAAGTGATACAGTTACATTGTAAATACCATTTAGTACTTTAGTACATGAAATGTGTTTACAGGTTACATTTGTAGCTTATAGTCCGATTGCAGGCTGTTTAAGCCTATAGTATGTTTACAGGTTACATTTGTAACTTATAGTTAGTTTACAGGCTGTTTAAGCCTATAGTGTGTTTGCAGGTTGTTTTTGCAGCCTATAGTATGTTTAAAAGCTGTGGTAGCGACTTTAGAAGTAATAACGATGTTTACGTGGGTAAACATATAAAATGAGAATCTCGTAGGCACGAGATATTAAATAATTAGCATTTAAGTAAAGAGAATTTTGCGTCCTTTTGGCGTGACATTCTCTTTTTATTTGCTAGACAATTTAGTGCATGGGATTATTATTTTTTTAATATTTTTTTATAAAAAAATAAAAATTTATTATTTTTAATATTTTTTTAAGGGGGTGATTATATGAAAAAAAATTTACTTTACTCATATTCATATTCATATTCATATTCATATAATCCCTTGCGCTAATGAAAGACGTTCGCTGTAATGATTTAAAAACAGAGTACAATGATGAAATAAAAAAACATTAAAAAAATTAAGAAATAAAGACACTGGGGAACTAATTGTTGAAACTGAATTAAATCAGTTATTGTACAAAAATTAGTCAAGTGTTTTTTAAAAAAATGAAGCAAGTATAGATTTTCTAGGGTGGAAACACAAAGATGTAGTTCAACGAATTACTGATGAAAAATACGAATACATAAATAAACCTAAATGTCCTGATAAGTATGCATCAGATGATACAATTAAAAAATTATTATGGGTAAACCAAGAGGAAATAGACTAGATTATTTTTACAGCTGTACTTGTAATTGCAATGGTTGCTAAGAATAAGGAAGAATTTGTCAGATATATGGCTATGTCAGGAAATGAGTTATTTAAAAAGAAAAGAATAAAATAACAGATATACAAATGCTATCTTCGTTTATCGCGTGCAAAGATATAAATGATTTTCGATGATAGGATGTCAGCTTTTACCGATAAAAATAGATTGGTTCATTGATATAGGGGAATTAGATGTTCATTCACTTGATAGAAAAGTAAGAGAAAAAGAAAAACATAAGATTTACAGTAAATCTTGTGAGACAGTAAATAAATGATATGTAAAAATTTAAACATGACACGTGTTAGAAAAAAATAATATATGGAGGTTTAATATGTTAACACTTAATAAATTAACAATAGACCCCCAAATCACTTGGGGAGAAACTAATTCTTACGAGTGTATCACCTTTCTACAAATATGAAGGTGGTGTTAGGGGAACTGAAGTTATTGGATATCGCTACGATATAGCTTGTGTAATACATGGACTTGAAAAGATTTCAGTCAAGATTGAAGGTCCACAGCAGATTCAAATAAATGATGGTGATGATTATCCATTCGTTAGATTTGAGGGAATTCAGATTAAAGCGTATGTAATCAATGGAACCGTTAATTTATCTGCTACAGCCGATAAAATCATCGAGATAAAGTCGTAAGGTGTGAGTATACACAGCTATGACCGTTCTGATGATGCCAATCGGGCATCGTTTCATAACGGTGTATGGAAAGGGTTAGTATTACCCTTTCCATACAAATGTAACATGTAGCATTTATCAAAGATACATTAATTTGGATGCTAAATACCATTAACAATGTATCAATATAATTAGATGTTATTTCTTATAGATTTTTAATATAAATTATTAAATCAATTCAACCTTGAAAAAAAGGAGGTGATAATAATGAATCAAAGCCGAAAATGGCTAATCACGATAAATAATCCTAAAAGTAAGGGGTTAAATCATGAAGTAATTATTGACAAGCTAAGCTCGCTGAGTACTATTGATTACTTTTGCATGGTAGATGAGATTGGCGGTGAAACTAAAACATATCATACACATGTGTTTATATATTCTCAATCTCCAATTAGATTTAATTCGATAAGCAAGAGATTTCCCCTAGCTCATATAGACAATGCTAGAGGAACATGCGAAGAAAATCGCACATATCTATTAAAAAGAAGGAAAAATGGACTGAAACTGATAAAAATATCAACAACTGTTGAAGGAACATTCTATGAGTTTGGAGAAATGCCAGTAGATAAAAATCATGAAGAACATGGAGAAACTATGGCTATCATAGATGAACTAAAAAAATGGAGATACTGAGTTTGAAGTATTGATGAGACATCTAAAGTGTGCCTATAAAATTAGAAATATAACTGATTTAAAGAGGGTAATAAATCAACAGTATCTTTCTAAGATACGTGACGTAGATGTCATTTTTATCTATGACCCAAATGGTATATATGATTGCAATTTGATATATCAGGAATATGGGATAGAGAAAGTGTGTAGAATCACTTCATATAGATACCCCTATGAAATTTGATAATTATAGTGGAGAGGCAGTTATGGTTCTATATAACTATAAGTGCAATTTACCTTTAGAAGAATTGATAGTGCTATGTGAGGGATTCCCATTGTACTTAAATGCTAGGTATGAAAATAAGATAGCTGCATATACAACTCTCATTATACATTCTAATATCAATATTCCTGAATATAAGAAATGTGGGAGCAATCAGCAGTATAGAAAGTTTCGATCGTTATTAAAAAAATATATAAATGCAGAAAAGGGGAATACATAACATGAATATTATGTATATAAAATTCAGACTTAAAAAAATGGTATGAGAAAAATTAATAAAAAAATCGCGATAAGAAAACTATTGCAATGATTGCAGTATATGCAATTATAGTGATGGCTTGCGTGTTAAAAGTTATTTCCGCAGAAGAAAATATAACTGAGGAAACGCTTTATGGTGAACAATTACAGATAGGGAATTTATAGTTGTGATTCTGAAAAATAATAGTGGTTACATTAGTATTTTTATATCTTATGGGGCGTTCAAAGTCTGCAGAAATTATCAATAAAAACATAAAGTCTGTAGCTTTAAATAATAAGGTAAAAGAATCGCCTCTTCTTATCAATCATTATGAAGGCAAAAATGGAATGATGGTTATGGAGTTTCTAATTCTGGGGTCATCGCCACATTTATGGCAAGACAAGCAGTCTGAAATTGAATCTGCCTTGAATATCATAATTACTGATATTAGATTCGGCAATACACGTAACACCATTTGTGTGAGTTATGCTCCTGTGAAAAATAATATCCCAGATTATGTTCCTTGGAATGCGAGCTATTATGATACAAATGAGTATTCCCTAGTATTAGGACAAGGAATATTTGGTCTTAAAACTGTAGATCTATGTAAAATACCACACATTTTAATAGGCGGTTCTACAGGTTCAGGTAAGACCATTTTATTAAAATCATTACTATGGCAGTGTTCAATAAAATACAGCGATATATATATAGCGGACTTTAAAGGCGGTGTAGACTATGGTTCGTACTTTAAAAGGTGCGCCCATATCATTACAGATGAAACTCAACTTATTATGATATTGCAAAAGATACTATTAGAACTAGAAGATAGAAAACAGCTTCTTATTAACACAAAATTTAGGAATATAAAAGAATATAATGATAGTGCTGTGAGTTCATCAATACCACATATAATATTAGCAATAGATGAATATGCGGAAATAGCTGACAAAACAGGGTTATCAAAGGAAAAAAGAAAAAATATTGAGGAAATTGAAAGCATGATTGCAACGATTGCAAGACTTGGTAGAGCTTTTGGTATTCATCTTATAATTTGCACCCAAAGACCAGATGCAACCTTGATGTCGGGGCAGATACGGAACAATATTGATTTTAGAATATGTGGAAGAGCGGACGATGTGCTCAGTAAGATCATTTTAGATAATACTGATGCGTCGGAGAAAATTCCGAAGAGTGAACAGGGGCTATTTCTATGTAATGATGGAGAAATGATTAGAGGCTTTGATTATCATGAAGAAGAAAGTAGGTAAGTATGGATAAAAAGAAATATCCGACATTGTACAATGTTAATGACATTCAAGCAATATTTAATATGAACAAGTCTACTGCATATAAACTAATGCAGAGTCCCAATTTCCCAAGAACGAAAATAGGTGGAAGATATTATATAACTGAAGAAAATCTACTTAAATTTTTGAAACAAAAATACAGGGAGAGATGTTCCGTTACAATAAGACGGATGTTAAAAGACTTCACAATTATTGACGAGAAATAGTTAAGCAAAAAGTACAAATAAGATACATTTATAAACTTGATAAAATAGAACAATATGATAGAATATAAAAAAATAATACAAGAATACATGAGTTTCTTGTGTATATATGAAAAAAATAGTATCAATGATATACGTTGATGCTATTTTATTGGGGGTATTCAGGGATAAGTTTTAGTCGTTGTAAATTACAATGAAAGGAGTTTGTATGAAGAAGGAACAAGTCAAGAAAATTGGTATTGCAGCAGCATTATCAACGTCAATGCTCACTACCACAGCACCAGTATTGGTATTTGCAGATGGTGTACCTAATGCAGGAACTACCGCTGGCGTACCAAGCGGAGTAGCTACAGTTAATGCTAATCACGTAAAACCTGAAAACAAGGTTCAGGCAAAAGAAAACCTCAATAAAGCAGAACGTGAAATGAAAGCTGCAAAAGAGACTATGGATAATGCTAAGGCAATCCATTCGGAAAATAGTGCTGAGTATGAAGCAGCGAAGAAAGCATACGATAAATCAGTTTCAGCCTATAATGAAGCAAAAGAAACTGCAGACAATTTATTTGCTAATGTTGTAGCAGACAAGACAAAAGCTGTTAAAGAGGCTGCTCAGACTGAAGTTAATGCTAAAACTAAACTCGAAGCAGCAAAGAAAACTCAGACAGAGAAGCAAGAAGCATATAATAAGGCAGTAAGTGATAAAACTGCTGCTGAAGATGCTTTAAATGAAGCAAAAGCAAAACACCCTAATGCAGAAGAAACACTTGCACAAGATAAGACAGATGTTGAAACATCAAAGACTGAACAGAAAAAGGCTAATGAAAAGTTAGCAGAGGCAACAAAGAACCTTGAAGCAGCGAAGGCAAATCTGACAGAAGTTACCTCTAAGAAAGAAGGAACAGCAAAGACATTAGCAGATGCAAAGGCTGAGGTTCAGGCTGCTAATGCTAATGTTACAAGCAAGCAGGCAGAACTTAATGATGCAAAGGCAAAGCTAGCTGCACTGACAGCAGGCTCTCCAGAGTATCAGGCAGCATCTAAGAAGGTAAGTGATGCACAGGAAGCACTAAACAATGCGAATGCAGCTTTAGAAAATGCAAAGAATAACGAAGCAGCAAAGAAAGCAACCTACGAAGCAGCGAATAAAAAGTATACTGAAGCTCTTGCAAGCGTGGCAGAGTATCAGGCATTAAAGACAGAGCTAGAAAAAAAGAAAGAAGCAAAAGATGCAGCTTCTAGAGAGAAAGATACAAAGACTCAGGCGAAAGCAGATGCTGAAAGTGCAGTAAATACTGCAAATGGTGAACTAAATACGCTTCAAGACAAGGTGAATGAAGCTACACAGAAAGCGGCAGAAGCAGAGACTGATTTAAACAATGCGAATCAGGCACTAGAGACTGCAAAGACTAATTATGAGAAAGCTAAGGCTGATGCAAAGTCAGAACTTGAAGCAGCGAAGCTTGCTCTAAATAATGCTGGAATTGATTTTCTTAACTCCAAGGCTACATATAGGAAGATGGAGCAGTGGAATCAGAACCTAAAGAATACTAGCGACACGAAGATTCAGAAATTCTTTGAACTTCTTGGTGACAAGCCTTATACAGATGATGATGGCAATACCGAGAAGAATGCTGATGGTAGCGTAAAGACTATATGGCAGCAGAGAATTGAGAGTCTATCCTCACCAGAGGCACTACTCAAGGCTATGGATATGATTGATCAGGTCAATGAGAGAATTACTAGGAACGATCAGCCATACGGATCTAAGACTATAGCAAAAGTTAATGCTGATATGATGCTTTACTCCATGATTTCAAATGCGCTTTGCATGAATATGGACGCTCACTCCCTTGTAAGAACAAAGGACAGTGGACTCCGTGGTCCAGATGCGCTATCTGAGTGTCAGGCATTCGGTTATCCTAGCGTAGATGCTATGGTTAGAGGCTGGTATGAGGAAGAGAAGGCTGAATATGATGCTGGTAACAGAAACTTCCAAGAAGTTGGTCACTATCTAATCATCAGAGGCGCTGGTGGTAAGGACGCTGTTGTTGGTGGTTCGGTATCAGAGCTTGGCAATGGTACTGTCAACTTCACAGATGATAATGCAAGACTTTACGCAAACGGCATGACTACTGCCGAGTTCAGAGCGGGTCTAAGAGCGCAAATAGCTACTAAAAAGAAAGCCATAGACGATGCAGAAGCGAAACTTGAAAAGTTAATCAAAGATGAGATACCAGAGTATAAGGCAGCAAAAGCGGCTGTAGTAGAGAAGCAGTCAGCAAAGGCGGCAGCAGATAAAAAGGTAGCTGAAGCAAAACAAGCAGTAGAAACAAAGAAAGCAGATATAGTAAATCTTAACAAAACATTGACTAATGCGTCTAATGAACTGGATAAGGCGACTGAAAAATATAATAATGCAAATGATGCGTATACTAATGCTCAGAACGTGGTATCAGCTTATGAAGCAGCTCATCCTGATGTAGCTACTAAAGTAGCAGATGCAGAGCAGGCTAGAGATAATGCTAAAGCAGCATATGATGCTGCAAAGGTGAGCCTAGAACAAGCACAGGAAGCAAAGGCAAATCGAGAAGGCGAACTTGCTGCAGCGAAGGAAGAATTTAGACAGCTAAATGAAGATGCTTCTAAAGCTCAGGATAGGGTAACTGAAGCACAGGCTGAACTTGATAAAGCTAATGATAGAGCTACTAAGGCAGCACAAGCAGAAGTTAATGCGACACAGGCAGATAACGATGCACAGGCAGATGTAGCTGCTAAGACATTAGAGAAGAATAATAAAGAGACAGCAGCTAATCAGGCAGCAATAGATAAGAATAATGCAGATGATGTAGTGACAGCAGCTACAAATAAACTAGCGACAGATGAAGCAGCATTTAAAGAGGTTACTGATGCAAAGGCGGTGGTAGAGGAGAAAGCAGCGACATTAAATGCAGCTCAAACTTTGCTAAATACAGCTAATAATGCTGTTACAGAAGCCACATCAGCACATGACGATGCGGTAGCTAATAAGTCTGCAGCAGAAGTTCTATTGACAAAGGCACAGGCAATAGTACGCACTAACCCTGCTACTTACGCTGATTTCCCAGAATTAGTATCTGCAGAGAATGCATATAAGGCGGCAGAAAATGTAGTAACAGCTAAGCAAACTGTACTTGCTGCTGCACAGGCAACTGCAAATGCTAGTGAGACAGTGCTAGAAAATGCAAAGAGAGATTATGAAAATGCTCTTGTTTCATACAACATGGCAAAGACTGACCTTGAAGAATTTGTTTATACTCTTTCAAGAGGTGCTGACCAAGTGTGGACACTCGGTTCGAATGGACAGGCAACATATAGAGTAACTTGTAGAAATGCTGTAGAGAATGAGAAAATCTTCGACAACTTTACAAATGTTACTGTTGATGGTGTAGAAGTAGATGCAAGTAGCTATTCATCGGCAAAAGGAAGCCTTATACTTAACCTAAATAGCGGTTTCCTAAATAAGCTGTCTGCTGGCAACCATAATGTGGCTATTTCATTTGCAGATGGAGAAGTGGTTACAACTAGCTTGAAAGTTGTGCACCCATCTCAGGTAGCAGGAAATAGAAGGACAGGAAGAGTGAATAGCAGAATTAATCGCAATCATCCAAAGACAGGTGATGAAAACAACTTGATGGCTGAAGGTCTAATATTCATGCTTTCTAATCTAGCACTTGTTAAACTGCTAAGACGCAAGAGAAGCACACGTTAAAGGATACTAAGATGTGGAAGGTGAGATATATCACCTTCCCGTTTTCTTAAATTAATGAATTAGAATAGCTATATGTGTGTTGTATTATATACAGTTATTTAATTAAAGGAGAAAATAAATTGTTTGGAAATTTTGTAAATCGTTTAAATGAGAAGAAAAAGGTTATTATCCCAAGCATACTTGTGCTTGTACTAATTATCGGTGGTGCTGTATATGGAATAAACCATAACAAGCCTATCGAAAAGAAACCTGCCAAGAAGGCAGTTCATAAGGTTAAGGAAGAGAATAAGCCAGAAGCTTCTAATGAGTCTGCGCCTAGCGAATCCGCTACTAGCTCTAGTGAGGCAAGTAAGCCAGTAGAGAATTCAAAGCCTAGCAAGGCTGAGAAGAAAGCAGAGAAAAACTCATCTGCGAAAAGCGGGAGTGTAGCTGCTTCTAGCGGAAGCTCATCCAGCACTCAGGCAAGCAAACCTAAAGAGCCTATCTATGGAACTAGAACTGTACAGAGAGCTGTTCAGGTATATGATCCAATGAAGGAGTCTTATATACAGTGTGCTTGCGGTTGTAAAAATCCAAGCTATGAGCATACTCGCTCACATCTTTTAAATGGAGAGCCTAGCAACACAAAGCGTGTATATGTTGGTGGATATGTTACTAAATATGAAACTGTAACGGAAAGGTATATCATAGGATATAGATAGATTGACGGTGACAATATGAGAAGTATGATTGATGGTGTGCTAGAAGGTTTCGCATTAGGAGCTATAATAGCACTGCCATTAATACCAATTATGCTTCTATATGATTATTTTCTAAGGAAGTGCGGTTCAAGAGGTAAAGCAATACTCTGCATGATATTGGTATTCTATGGAGTTGGCTTTATTGGGGCGTTAGTGGATATGATAATGGCTTAATCAAATAATTGATTTTCTGGTTGTCCCAGTAAGGAATTTTTTTAATATGTAAATGTATAGTTAGTATTCAAATAGGTACTGGAAACAGGTACTGAACTTTAGAGAAAAACGCTATAAACTAGTGCTTTCAGCTGATACAAGTCGCATATATGG
>BNJU01001024.1_pt1 | contig 10453 bp, 7 predicted proteins | sample 8539281 | NCBI WGS metagenome assembly BNJU01 (sample SAMD00202456, study PRJDB9452) | human saliva metagenome | isolation source: human saliva | place: Japan
AACACATTTAGATGTTAGATTTGAACAATTAATCGATTAGCGAACCTGTCTCACGTGCGTTAAACGATATGGCTTTGAAGCGCATTACGCCAATCTGTCAGTGAAGCTATCCTAGCTGCCATGAGCGGTAAGCGATACGATCGGTCAAGCTTCAAACAGGTAACTGCTAAGTGACTGGCAGATTTGGCTCACCTGTATTGAAACGTCTAGACGGTAAATGAGCGTCGTGTCTGGCAGTGATTTGTCTCCCTCTACACGAGAATTACGCATATTCGCAGTAGCTGAAGAGCTTAACAACAAAATGGCTCAGTAGCACGAATATTTCATCATGACAATTGGTGGGCAAGATATTAATCGTCGGTCTGCGGGCTTGGTGAACCTCAAATCATTGTTGCTGCTACTCCTGCCGATTGATGGATCATATGATCAGTTTAATATTGGACCATGTGAAAGTTGTGGTATTGACGAAGCTACGGAAATGTTAAAATGGGCTTTTGTTGATGATATCAATAAAATTTGGTGTTATCCGTGTTGTCATCAACATTGTTGTTCTGCAACTATGCCTAAAGTTATCCAACAATTAGCTGAAACATATTTGACAGAGCCAACATTGATTCTGGTATGAAACTGACTCAAGTTATGATGGATTTGATTGAACAATACCATATCAGTGCAAGATCGTCAAAATTGATGTTTTTTGTCGTCTGTTTGATATCCAAACACCTGAACTGTTATTGTTTTCGCGTACGAAGGATGAAGTGACAGAAGGTCTAGAAACGTGTTACATGGCGGAAGGCACCATGTGATTTGTTCAAATAAAACGTGACAGCGTAATTCGCCAATTCCGCGAAGGTACCATTGATGTTCGTGTACAGATGTGGTACCGTGGTTTGATATTTCTGGCGTGTCCACGTATATAATATGATATGCCTCAAGATCCTGAAAGCTGCACACACCGCGTAGGTCGTGTTGGTATGTGCCGGTAAGCAGGTCAAGCTTTCACGTTCGTTATCCTTTCGTAGTGGAGCATTTACGTTATTGAGTTTTTAACAAAACGTAAAATGCAGTCGTCGTGCACCTTATTAGGTGAAGTTCTGAAGGTCAACAACGTTTGGCAAACTGAAAGCCTCGTTGCAAATGACAGATAATTTAGTAGCATTGGCGCCTTTCAAATCCAGTGCTGAGGAATTGCGAACGATACAGATTCCGTGCACACTCTAAGTAAGGCCTCTAAATTGTTAACAAAAGAACCAGATACCACTGTAAATATTACAGAAGAAAACCATTGCGTGTACGCCGTCGCCGTGAAAGTGGGTCGTGGTGCAGATCGTCGCCGCCGTGGCGGCAGAATCGTCGAGAGATGGTGACCTGTCGTCGACGACCGTCCACGTCGCAGCTCGCGATGATCGTAGAAGTGATCGTAAAGGTGACCGCCGCGATGATCGTAAATTTGATCGTCTGCGTGAGAGAGATCTCTGCCATCAAAGTGAAGGTTTTAAAACCCTACTAAAGGATTAATAGATGTGTGGGTTACCTAAGTAATCCACATTTTATTACTACTTAATAGTTAATACTATTTATCTTGATAAGTATTGGAGAATTTTGCATAATAAATAATAATTACTCTGTCAAACGGTCGATAATGGCCTGCATGCCTGCGATTTTCGGCTGGAGTAAAGGTAGATTATTGCGGATATCGCGGCCAAATTTTGTGCAGCCAGGGTCGGTAAAGCAACCTGGCACAACGTATTGCGATTTCGATGCTTTGCGTGAGTCACTGGTGATCATCGTAACAGCAGTAGACAAAGCGTATCATACGTTGCGTTCAGAACATGCAAGCACAGAGCTTGGCTACAGTGTACAAGACGATGGAGATTTTTGAAAAATCGCCCTGGCAAAATTTTAGGAAGTTGGTGATGAGCGTGCCTCATTACGATTGGGATACAAGCTCATTCCCATAATCCGCTGTATCTGTTGCAATAAGGTAGAGGATATGATGGGCATTGGATTTGAAAGCCATCAAAACGATTGCCGGATCAAGGTAGCGAATATCAACCACAGGTCACATATTACCTTTCTGAAGGTGTTTGGCTCCCGGAGTGTGCAGAAAGTCTATTAATGGATGCATCTCTGTTGTTGAAGGGCCCTTCACGCAGGGAAGCTACGGCTATGTTAGTTATATATCTTATCTATTAGTGCTATAGAACAGCTACAGTAAACAAAAGATAGCTATACACACATAACAATAGATATTAGTTAGAAGCGTTTATATAATTATAAAATTGTGAGAAATCGTATAGTCACATAGAGGAGCACTATGTCTGTGGCCAGGCAGTCACTTCTATCAATTAGCGTGTTATTTATAGATAGGGCAAGGAAGCGACTCAAAAATTGCACAGATGTTCCAATACTTTTACGCGCACCCTCGGTGTGGTGGTAGTAGGCATGCGAGCCTCGACAGCTGAGGATATGAATAACCTTAGTGCACATATGAAAAAGAACACATCCTTTGGTGACTTTGTTGGCCCGGCGCACTGTATAGCGCGCACCTATAACCCATGTGCCGGCCAAAGAGGATTTACGCGCTGACGCGCTAAATCTATACTGGAAGATTGTAGAGCGTGGCGGAAGACGTATAGTCAATGTCTAATGTCTTTCACCCTGTCGCCAGTGTGGAAGCAAGGCGATAGCTGGGTACGGAATACATTGTAGCAAAGGAGCTGTTCACCCATTCCCAGGTGCAATAGCATAGCAGTCCTCTTGAAGTAATGGCTGGTAAGGGTACAGAAATTGGCCTCGTTGAAAGGAAATTCGTACTGCGCATCGATGGCGCGAAAACTAAAAGAGAAACGATATATGGTGCGTTGATAGCGCCATACTCACGAAGGGGGTTAAGGCGGATATCGTACATTAACTGATGGCGTTATTGACGAGTTCGATCGGAATAGCAGGTCTTGATCGCCTGTAAAGCCATCTCACTGGGAATCGACTCCCCAAAAATCCCAAGTGGGTGCCTGCATGAAAGATCGCCGCGAAAAATCTGCAGATGGTTGGTATCGATGCTATTGCTCGCGTCGCAACAACATCCTAAACTGACGAACTTGCCATTCCATTTTGGAAACGCAAATGAATTGGACGGGCACGCAAAGGAAATGTCTATGCTGCCGCCCTATCGTAGAGAATAAATTAATTAAATGCTGCAGTTAATTTTAGTTACATAATAAATATGTAGACATACTATGATGCTAATACTAGTTATTGCATATATGTTGTTGAAAAAGTCTGTGAAGCATAAAGCTATTTGATAGTTATGAACTTCATGGGAAACTTACAGGACCAATCAACAGCTTATTTTGGCATTTGAAACTCATACATTGTGTAAGGCAGGAGAACTGCGAGGTATCAAACGCGTACATACTGCCGCTTGTCATTTGAGGGCGTATATAATGGCCAGTACTTAACAGAAGACCAAGCCCATGTATTGGAACATCAGTTCTTTAATAACATTTTGAAAAGATGAAAATATCGATCGCCAGGTTGCTCGGGTAGGGATATTTTTGAGAGAGCGGTGCCACCCATTGAAGCTGCATTTGACTCAGACATCATCACCGTCTCTGCCATGGGACTACAAGGTACCTTTCTTTGTGGTGGAGTGGTCATCACGATTGCGGAAACGTGTCTTGAAAGTGACGCTCTATGTGTTGAGTCAATCGGGTATCCATATTTGGGGCTCTCCCTCATCACGCGTTGATGCCTTTTGAATTTGAAGGACAGATGGCAAGGTGGCAATGTGTCCTATGCCTTTAGTGAACCCCCGGCGCATAGGAGAGGCTTCTGGTTTGCTGATGTAGAGGCTACTAATGCAGAATTCCACCGACACTGAAACGTTGACATAGTAAACTGACAGTACATGGAACAAAATTGCGAAAGCACTTTGAATCGGCACTAATTAAGACCAAATGTATCGGTGGTTTGGAGCGATTACTGGTACACAAGTGCGCTTGGTTGGAAATGCGCGTAGGATCGCCATTAGCTTTCATGCTTGCCAGTGGGTGGTGAAGTAGGGGCTCAGAGCGTACCTTGTCTGTAGGTGGCAGTGTGAACAGTAAATCCCTCAAGTCTTTAAAGACTTTCACTATACTGTGTTGACGCATACAGACCTCAACGAATGGGTGCTGATCATATTCGTTATAGTACTTCCATTAAAACATATCTTTGATGAATGTGGCACAGAAGAAATCTTTCACCACTGCTGATATGGATACAAAGGAGCGTAGATATTAGTCACGACTCCTGTAGAGAGGCGAAGCGAGATGTAGTCACTTTTGGAAGGTTATTTTGAAGACCTGTTAAATGATAAAGCATTACAGGCTAAACATAGATGACTATGTGCAAGCTCGTTTACTTGATACGATGCCGATTGTGGATGGAATGGCTAAATTGCGCCAGGTTTATCATCGTGTTATGGCGACCATTGATCTAGTTGGTCGCTGGCATGGACCAACAGCAGAGAGAGTCGGGCGATGCGGGTTTTTAAAGAATTAAATGAGCTCAATTATTTAATCAATTTGCAGAAACTGTGTGGAAGGAACTAACAGAGCAAGAACAGCAACATATCAACCTGTATGGGACCGAATTTCTTATGAGGACTAAACGTAGCCTCATATCATTAACTATGGAAGCCTTTTGTCCGTATCGTGATCTGGTCACATTTTGACTTTAACGAGCTCAAGACCATTCCATGTTTCACCGCTGGCCCTACAGGGCAGGGAAAACATCAATCTTAGATGCCATGGTGTGCGCCTTGTATGGTGAGCCGAGTGAAGCACGTGAAAACAGATGCTATTCGTAGTGACTTGCAGAACCTCATCGGATGACTCGTGTTGATTTCTCCTCTTTATACTGCGATGCACAATATCGTGTTGAACGGTTACCGAAACAGATGGTAGCAAAGAAACGTGGGACAGGGATGCGTGAGCAGAATGCTAGCGCACAGTAAAAGGAAAAGAAAGACGGAGAGGAAGGTTATTAGCCCTGCCGCCGCCATTCGCGTAAATACCATCTCAGCAAAATTATAGGCTGCAAGGACTGCTCTCACGTTAAAGTGCTACTCCCAAGGGAATTCTGAAAGCTGCTAGTTGTCTACGAGTGAAACGGAGGAATTACTACATACACACTCTTTAGAACGGAACTATATCGAAAATTACTAGCGTACGCAAGACGCCTATGATGAGCAAAGGCAGGTTTGAAGAAAATCTAACAAAGCAAACTGCCTTCATACAGTCCATTCCTCATGATGGAGCAACCCAACGTCAAACCATTGAGCAGTGGGGAGTTATTAGCAAATCGCTCACAATCGAGACACTCTGGCTATAGATCGAGATGAGGCAGTAAACATGGTAGACATCGTGTCGTTCGAAATCACGGTCTTTATATAATCAGGCTCAACAATCTCTTACTGAGGCTACTTTTGAAACTTGACTCTGGTAGCATGGAAACTGAGTGCATAAACCTAAAATGAAAAGGTCTAGTTCCTTAACTCTTTGGCACCAACGCATGAAATTATATAAACAATATATTGAGAAACAGGCTGTATTAAAAACTTTAGAACAGGCTCTTTTCAGATGCAGAAGAACGTGTGAAACTGGCAACCAACATGAGACTAAATGTTTAGAGGTTTAAGTGGCTGAAGGCAAGCTAAAGTATGTCACAGAGAACTACTACAATTTCACCAACAAGGAGTAGTTTTGACGAGTTAGATGTATTGCAAAGAATTCTCCACATTGCATAGTAGTTTAGAAGAATTTTGATAGTAAAAAGCGAAGATGCCTTTAGCAAAACAACGGAGCTTGTAGAAACTTAGAAAAACGATTTAGAAAGTTCGTGTAAAACAGTTATGCAAGATATTTTGAGGCTACTCTGTTATTCACAGGCAACTAAATGATTTACATAGATATTCTGAATTACTAGAAGAAATTAGTAAGGCACAGAAACTCGACGAGGAAGGTCAAAACGTTAGTGTCTTTTAGATGAAGCCAGCAGCAGGTCGCAAAGGTACATCTGAACGATTAGAGCATTTAATGCAAGAAGGGCTCGTCTTTTGAGCTACAGTTCCATTTAGTTGTAGGATGTACGAGCCTCGTCCTGTCGTGTAGGCCTTCCTGTCAGATCATCCACAGTTGAGCCAAGTCAGAGATTTATCCGACTAAGGATGAAACGGAAGAGGCTCGTATAGCCCGTGATCGCAAAAGACCACAAAAGAGGTGCCAAGCTAGCGAAGTGGGACAACAGAAAACCTTAGTTATCTCGTCTTGATGGAGTTAACGGCGGTGATGCATGTTTCTACGCTCAGTTATCTATAGATGAAGCTCTGAGATCTGCATCTGTTCAGCAGGACGTGTTGGCTAAAATGGAGCGTAAACTCACAGCTTTACGAGGTAAGTCTCGAATTATTAAGTAAAACTATAGGCCGACAAGGAAATCATAAGTTAAAAGTAGTTGAAGAGATAAGTTAGCAACTTTAGAGCTTTGCTCGTAATGAATTGACTCTACTGCACGATCTAGAGATTCTGCATTAGCTCAGCACAAGCTAACATTGATGCTCTACCCAAAACGTTACCAACCACAAACTATGGTCATGGCAAAAACAGCTCAGAGTCATTGACAGTGACACTACGGTCTCACGATGCAGCAGGTGAGAGTTGCTGGTAAACTAATTTAGATGTCGCCGAGTACAGTCAAACGCCAAACGCGGACGCCGAGAAACTTTGTCCTCTCAAGTAAAAGAAGTGAAACGTAAAATTTCTAAATTTGACGCAGAATCCATACACAGTCATTACAAACTATTTCTTTAGCAGAAGATGACGGTAGATAGGCTTTACGTGACATTAAAGAGATAGAGACCTATAGAACATTAGCCAGTGCGACGAGCTTGGATGAAGCCTTCCTAATAAAGCACAAGCTGTATATGATGCATGTTAAAGTGCCACAGAAACTGCTTGCGTTAGCCAAGTGAGATCATGTTTCCGAGTGTTTATCTATGGTATGGCAGCAGAAAGCGATCGATACACTTTAGTAGGGAATCTAGTAGTGATGGGACAAAGAAACAAAGCATATCAAAACCACGCTCAACCTTATTAGAAGAACTTGAAACTGCTATGGGCGAGGCTCTGTGAAAAGTGTGAGCGTTCTCAAGTCGATTAAATGATTCTCGCCAATGGAGGGAGCAAGGATTTAAAAATGTTACCTTGAGCGTTGGTGTATTAAAGTGGCCATCTTAGATGAGGTCGTGCATGCGTACCAATTCCACGACTTCCAGCAGATGAGCCGCAACAGATATCCCTCAAGATCTGACTATACAGGTGGTGGCCGGGCAAGCAAGGCCTTGATTTGGCAGTTGGTGGATGCTTTCTCACGGGGCACCTGACCTGCAAAATACCTTATCGGGTGGCGAAACATTTCTGGCCTCTATGGCGCTTGCCTTGGGATTAGCGCGTTATTCAGTTATGCTGCCAGGTATCCATGTGCGTTACGATGTTCATCGATGAAGGCTTTGGGCACGCTTGACCCAGATGGCTATTGGAACGAAGGCTGTGAAACATTGGTACAATTGCAAATCTTCTGGGCGCCCTTTATCGGTATGATTTCCATGCTGCCTGAGTTACAAACTGCAGTATACCTGCTCATTTAGAAGTTACCTCGTGAGGCGACGGTAGCACGGGCACCATTTGTCATTGACTAGACATCACTAATCTAGATATAGATTTGCCAAATGCGCTTACTAAAAGAGGAGACTCCCATCAAAAACATCCTGTATTTACTAGAAGGTTTCGCGAAAGCTGTCGCTGTCTATATATGGTATAACAAAGGAAGACCTTGATAAAAGTCTAGCATCTCTATAAAGAGGCGTTATTGCTCGAGGAGTCTCGTCGCTCAGAAGACCCATGCAGCCACTCGTGTATTTAAAAAGTCCTTATACAGCACATGAATTAGAACTTAGCATGGCTGGTGCAGCGATTGGGATCGTCCTTATAACTTAGGCGACAATGTATCATCGAAGCGTTTTACGTAGATGACTGCGAGCTGTTTCAAGAAACATAAAGAGATGGGCGTTGTTGCTTATGAGAACGCCAGATATGGGCATTTATTTCATAGCGGATCCAGACGGATATTGGACAGAAATCATCCGGCAGGTAAATATTGATGGAATATATGGCAACCTGTTTAGAGTGGTTGGTCGGTCCCAATAAAATCCAAACATTGGAAAGCGATCACGTCTATTGCACCTTTTGGCGTCGCGGCGTAGGTGGTGGTGCCTTTGAGGTCAGCGCGAGCTGGTGTAGGTCGCATCGTCATTATCGATGGAGATTCCATAGCGTACGTCGGCAATTTGAACCGTCAAATGATTACGACTCACGACACGATTAGTACTGTAAGGTAGAGGGTGGCGTAAGGCGCGAAGGCAAGTTAGCTATTAATCCTGATGTAGTGATAGAAACTCATGATATTATGTATACCTGAGGAAAACTATCCTGGACTTATTCGAAAGCTAAACGTTGATTATGCAATCGATGCCATCGATAGGTAACGGGCTAAATCCATTATTAGCTGAGGTTTGTCAACGGAAAGTCACCCTAAGCTTATCTGTATGTAAGGCGTGAGGTACTCGCTTTTTACCCAGAAACTTAAGGACTGCAGATATCACGAAGTCTCATCTATGTCCTTTGGCACGCGTTATGCGTCGGGAAACTCAAAAACGGGGTATATATACATTGCTTTTATTGATGAAACTGACAAAACCACAGTTCTCGTGCAGTGATGCCACAAGTCCTGGGACAAGTAGTTTTGTGCCACCCGTGGCAGGTTTTATATTAGCAAAGACATGTGTTGCGTACAATTTTGAGCAGGTACCTGGAACAATGAAAAAGCGGAAACCACATGGCTGATCGGCATGATATCGTAATTGAATTGTTTGAAAAGAAGCGCCTAGCAGGTCAGCACAAAACTTTATCGACTTGATTAACTAAAGTGCTTCGTGCAATGGGCTCTCGTGCTCACCTCGCTGCGTAATTCCTAGCTTGTAGCGCACTGAAGGTGGTTGTCCTAATGGCAACGTGGCAACAGGTGGTCCTGGCTATACAATTAAAGATGAATTAGTTGGGCAATCCGCATAAAACATGAGCGCGCGGTGCTGATCTGGCGGCTCACCGTGGCCCTAATACTCGGTGGTAGTCAATGTCTATTGCATATGAGCCACAAGCAACCTCACTGATGGAAACAAAAAGTATACTGTACTTTGGTAAAGTCAATTGTTGCGCGGATGTAGTTGATAGTATCCAAACTAAGGTGCTACCGCATGGGAAACCGGTCGAAGCAATCGAAGGTTAATCATGACACGAAGTATCTGCCAAACATCCAGAATGGCTATGAGCATCGACGTAATGGTAAAACATCATATGGGTATGACTCAAGAGTGGTTCACTGATGAGTGGCAACGCTTTGTCTGCTGTCCATCGGCATCACAAGTATTGGGCTATTCGCCATTTAGGAGGCTTATTGAGACGTCAGAAACCACATCCGACCAAACGCTTTGCTTTTAGAAACGGGATGGAACTGTAGCTGGACATGTAGCCACGTTTTGGTGGTGTGTTTATAAACTCAATGGATGGAACGTGGCCCTACTCGCTTACCGAGGACAAAAGCCTCATCTTATGATGTACATATGTGTGTGAATATATTCCGTTCTGTGCATCACGCGTGTAGAGGTGAGGTCACTCAGTTTATACGATGATGCATTGGCACAGGATGTGCCTGTAGCATTTTTAAATCGTCATAAAGGAAAAGAGAAGGCTCTTATACCTGGCATTGGGTTCCGATTCACAAGATGTTTATGGACGGCGATGATATCGCTGCGGCATCTTGACGTGAAGGTGAAATTCTGTGATTTCTCTTGGCGAATTGGATGAAAGACACCATTTTAGGTGGTGGATTCTGTCACACTAGGTCGCAAAGAGTAAGGCACAGGGCACTAGCATATATACGCATCGCGCGATTTTGCGATGCGCATTGTAGCATAAACAGGAGGCACTACATGAGTCAATGATTACTGAGGAACAAACACCTCACTTTACGTCTGGCGCTGAAGCGTGAAGAAGTGCTTTACTCTGGGGAATCTTTGAGTTTCACTGGAAGTTTTGTAAATCAAAAAGAGTGCGGTATGATGCTCGCTGATGGCGTTTTCAAACATCTGAGCGTGAAGAGTCTATCTCATCGCGGAAATGACGAGCCATATCCCTCTGTTCTGGCATCCTAATCCTGGAACGTGTCTTTGACTATCTGGTGGTGGATGGATGGCGTGAAGCTAGAGAACAGTGTACGCCGCGATTGTGTAAACAAAAAGAAGCAACAATGGCTGAAATCGATGGTAAGGCTGTAGAGCTGGCAAAACAATATC
>BNJU01003310.1_pt1 | contig 10443 bp, 14 predicted proteins | sample 8539281 | NCBI WGS metagenome assembly BNJU01 (sample SAMD00202456, study PRJDB9452) | human saliva metagenome | isolation source: human saliva | place: Japan
TGAGGATGGCGAAATTGGTCTATTAGAAGTTAAAGAATCTTAAAATTGAAATGACTAATTAAAGTGGTTTACAAATGAGTAAACCACTTTTTATGATCTTGACGTGACAAGAATAACTAGAAAATCCTCTATTGAATGGTTACGATAATCTTCTATAACTATAACTTATAGAAGGTTTTATTTTTTTATTAAGTAGACAAAATAATACTCTAAGAGATAGAATGGGGTTGTCAACAAATAGCGGATACAAAAATGTAAGCGCTCTTATAACAAATAAAGGAGTCATGACTATGGCAACAAAAGAAGAAATTTTACGCGAACTATATCCTGAAGACCTTTTTCACTATGCGGATGGTCTAACTTTGGGAGAAGCAGAGGTTTTACAAGAAACTCGCCGTTTGATTGAGAAACATCTCCGTCCGGTTATTAATGAATACTGGGAAAAACCTGATTTTCCTTTTGAAGAATTCTATGCTGTAGCTAAGGGTGCTCAAATTATGAACAATCCAAAATTATTTGAGGGACGTGAGGGGCGCTATAAACCATCTGAATTATATATTACGTTTTTATATCTGGAACTAGCTCGCTTCGATGCTTCAATCGCAACTTTCTATACAGTTCACGGAGGACTTTGCTATAACACTATTTTATTGGGTGGTGATGAGAGACAACAGAAAGAATTTCTTCCTCAATTAGCTTCATTTGACTGGCAAGGATGTTTTGCCTTAACGGAACCGCTTTCTGGCTCTGATATCGCTGGTGGTCTATCAACAACTGCTGAACGCGTTGGAGATAAGTGGATTTTGAACGGAGAAAAACGTTGGGTTGGTGGTTCCGATACAGCAGATATTGTTCCTGTATTTGCTCGTGATGTAGAAGATGGTAAGGTGAAATGTTTTATCGTCCGTAAAGGTGCCCCTGGCTACCATGCAGAGCCTATTCCGCATAAAATTGCATTACGTTGTATCCGCAATGGTCATATTACAATGAAGAATGTAGAAGTTCAAGATTCAGATCGTTTGGTTAATATCAATGGATTTGGAGATGTAGCACGTATTCTAACCTTTACTCGTGCTGATGTAGCGCACATTGCTATGGGGGTAACATGTGGTTCATATGTAGCAGCTCTTAAATATGCAAAAGACCGTCAACAGTTTAAACGTCCAATTGCCAAATTCCAAATTATACAAGAAATTAGCTAGAATGCAAGCTAATGCTGTAGCGGCTCTTGCTTACTCAACTCGTATTGCTGAAATGCAAGAAGAGGGTAATGAGTTGATGCTTAATTCTGCTCTAGCGAAAATGCATAACTCCTTAGTAATGCGTGAAACAGTAGCTCTTGCGCGTGAAACTTGCGGTGGTAATGGTATTACTCTTGAAACAGATGTGGCACGATTCTTTGCAGATGCAGAATCGATCTATACTTATGAAGGTTCGCATGAAGTCAATGCTTTGATTGTCGGTCGTGAAATTACTGGATTAGGTGCATTTGTTTAATAGGACTAGGACGATTGAAGGATTTGTTTTCAATCGTCCTTGATTCATAATATGATTTACTTAGAATAAAAAGGAGAAAAAATGATCTCAAATGTAATGATAATTGGCTCTGGTCAAATGGGCAGTGGTATTGCTCAAGTATTTGCACAGGCTGGTTTTACAGTTTACTTAAACGATATTAAAGAAGAATTTGTTCAAAGAGGTTTGAACAATATCATAAAACAGTTGGAACGTTTGGTTGAAAAAGGACGTCTATCTGTAGACGATAAAGATAAAGTAGTTTCCCAATCTAATTCCTTCTATCTCATATGAAGACGCGAAAAATGTACAATTGGTAATCGAGGCTGCGACTGAAAATCGTGATATTAAACTCAGTATTTTTAAACAATTGGACGAAATCACAGATTCTAAAACTATCTTAGCTTCAAACACATCCTCTTTATCAATCACGGATATAGCTGCTGCTACCGAACACCAGGAGCGTGTGATTGGAATGCACTTCTTTAATCCTGCACCAGTCATGAAACTTGTAGAGGTTATTAAGGCTTTGCAGACTTCAGAAGAAGTGGTTCAGGCGGTTCGTGAACTGACAGTGAAAATTGCTAAAACACCAGTTGATGTTAAGATTCTTATGGTTTTGTTGTGAACAGAATTTTGATTCCAATGATCAATGAAGCCATTTACATTCTGGGTGAAGGAGTGGCTAGTGCCGAAGAAATCGATGAAGCAATGAAACTTGGTGCAAATCATCCTATTGGGCCTTTGGCTCTTGCAGACTTAATTGGATTGGATGTTTGTTTGGCTATTATGGGTGTTCTAAACCAAGGATTTGGTGATCAAAAATATCGTCCTGCCCCTCTTCTTAAGAAAATGGTTGAAGCAGGAAAATTGGGACGTAAGACAAAAGAAGGCTTCTTTACTTACTAGAGACTGATGGAGGTAGTCATGAAAGACGTAGTTATTGTTTCTGCGGTGCGAACACCTTTAGGTTCCTTTGGTGGGAGCTTGAAGAATGTTTCTGCTGTTGATTTGGGAGCTTTGGTAATTAAGAGTGCTTTAGAAAAAGCGAATATTAAACCAGAGCAGGTAGATGAAGTGATTATGGGGAATGTCCTAGGCGCAGGTTTAGGCCAAAACGTGGCTCGCCAAATGAGCATTCATGCGGGACTCCCTGAATTTACACCAGCTTTTACTATTAATAAGGTTTGTGGTTCCGGTTTGAAGGCAGTACAGTTAGCTACTCAAGCAATTCAGTGTGGAGATGCAGATATTATCGTGGCTGGTGGTTCAGAAAACATGAGTCAGGCTCCGTATGTTTTGCCAAGCTTCCGTTGGGGCGGCCGTATGGGAGATTCGAAAGTGGTAGATACCATGATTAAGGACGGTTTGTCTGATGCCTTTAACGAATACCATATGGGGATTACAGCTGAGAATGTGGCTGAAGAATATGGTATTAGCCGGGATGATCAAGATGCACTTGCTCTGGAATCACAAAAACGAGCAGTAGAGGCTATAGAATCTGGACGCTTTAAGGAAGAGATTGTTCCGGTGGTCATTCCACAACGTAAAGGCGATCCTATCGTCTTTGATACAGATGAATTTCCTAGAAAAGATGCTAGCTTGGAGAGTCTGTCTAAGCTACGTCCTGTTTTCAAAAAAGACGGTTCTGTTACAGCGGGAAATGCCTCAGGTATCAATGACGGAGCGGCGGCTGTCTTGGTTATGAGTGCTGAAAAAGCTGAAGAATTAGGACTTCCAGTGATTGCTCGCATTCGTTCGTATGCAAGTGCAGGTTTGGATCCTAAGATTATGGGATGTGGACCTATTTATGCGACTCGTAAAGCTCTTGAAAAAGGCAATTTGACAGTTGATGATCTTGACTTAATCGAGTCAAATGAAGCCTTTGCTGCTCAGGCTTGTGCGGTTGGGAAAACACTTGGTTTTAACACAGATATTGTCAATGTCAATGGTGGCGCGATTGCTCTTGGTCACCCAATTGGGGCTTCAGGTTGCCGTATTCTAGTAACTCTGGTACATGAGATGATGAAACGTGATGCTAAAACTGGTTTAGCAACTCTCTGTATTGGAGGAGGGATGGGAACGGCCCTCATCGTTGAACGTTAGTTATTAGAAAACTTAACGTCATTTCCTCTTTTTCAATATTACGATTACAAAATGAGATTTTGATTCGATCTCGTAGTTACGTACCTTATCAAGTGTCTTTCTTTGAAAGGACTCGATAAGGTATTTTAATTTTTCCTAGGACTTTAAAGATGGATTAAATTGCTTGTATTCTATAAGTTGAACTTATAGGTCTATAAACAAAGATTAAGTAGACGAATAGGAAAAAAAGGTTTATGATAAAAATGTAAGCTCTTACATTTTGTGTTGGTATTTGTTGACGCTGTACTCTGTACTCAAAATAAATCAAGTAGGAGCAGAACAATGAGTAAAACTGTTTTATTAGAGGTTAAGAATGGTATTGGCTATCTAACAATTAACCGTCCATCGGCTTTAAACGCTTTAAGTTCAGAAGTCTTAAAGGATTTGAATCTTGTTTTAGACCAAATTGAATCAAGTGAGGACATTCGTGTTGTCATTGTGACTGGTCAAGGAGAGAAAGCATTTGTTGCGGGAGCGGACATTAAAGAGATGGACCAAATGTCTCCAATTCAGGCTCATGAATACATGACCTATGCGAACGACACCTTTACCCGTTTATCTGAATTGACCCAGCCAACTATTTCAGTATTGAATGGTTATGCTTTGGGAGGTGGTTTAGAATTAGCTCTTTCAACTGATATCCGAATCGGCTATGACAAGACAATGGTTGGCTTCCCTGAAGTTGGCTTGGGAATCATTCCTGGTTTTGCTGGTACCCAAAGAATGTCTCGTTTGATTGGTACTAGTAAAACAAAGGAATTAATCTTTACTGCTAGAATGGTTAAAGGACAAGAAGCATATGATCTTGGAATTCTTAACAAGTTGGTAGCAGCAGAAGAACTATTGCCTGCGGCAGAAGAGCTGGCGACAGCGATTATGAAAAATGCGCCGCTAGCAGTTGAAAAAGCTAAACATATTATCCAAGTTGGCTCAGAACTCCCTCTGAAAAATGCTATTCGTTTGGAAACAGAAGCGGAAGCTCTACTCTTCTCAACAGAAGATAAGGTAGAAGGAATGCGCGCTTTTGTTGAAAAACGCAAAGCTGTCTTTCAACGTAAATAAGAGAGGAGATAGGTTATGAAAGTTCTAACATTGTCTGAAGCTATTTCCTTGATTCATTCAGGAGATAAAGTTGGAATTTCTGGATTTCTTGGAGTGGGAGAACCACTTGAGTTAATTGAGGAACTGGTTCGTCAAAACCAGCAAGATCTGACCTTGGTGTCTGTTGTAACCTCTCAACCAGGTAAGGAAGTTGGAGTTGGTCGTCTTTGTGAAAATCATCAGGTTACAAAGTACATTGCAGCCCATGTTGGGACATCTGCTGCTGCTCAGCATGATTATTTCTCAGGAACCATGAAAGTGGAGTTCACCCCGATGGGAACTGTTGTAGAACGCTTGCATGCTGCGGGCGCGGGTCTTGGAGCAGTTTTAACGCCAACAGGTGTAGGAACAATTCTTGAAGATGAGCACGAAAGTGACTCGAAATGGAAAAGAATATTTGATTTATGATCCATTGAAGATTGATGTTGCCTTGATTAAAGCTACTAAGGCTGATAAATATGGTAATCTTTATCTAGATGGGACTACTAAAAACATCTCCCTTCAACTCGCTTTAGCAGCTGACACAGTCATTGTTGAGACAAACGAGTTGGTTGAAGTTGGAAAAATTGATCCAAATGATATTTATATCCCTGGTATTCTAGTTGATTATGTCGTTCAAGGCTTGACACCACAAGAGCATCATCAGATGATGGGAGACTTGTGGACAGAGACAAACAAACTGGCGGGGGTTAAATAAAATGAAAGCAAAAGAAATTATCGCAAGACGTGTAGCGCTTGAATTTAAAGATGGAGATGTGGTCAATCTTGGATTTGGGATTCCAAATGCTTCTGCTGATTACATTCCTGAAGGTGTAAATGTTATTTTGCAGGCAGAAAATGGCGCTCTTCGATTTGGGGAAACACCAACCAAGGACACATATAATGCTAATTTGGCGAACTCTGGTGGAGCTCCTATCACATTATTACCAGGAGCAGCCTTGTTTGATTTACAAACTTCATTTGCCATTATTCGTGGTGGACACGTGGATGCAACCGTTCTGGGAGCGCTAGAAGTCAGTCAGGATGGTAGCATTGCGAATTGGATTATCCCAGGGAAATTTGCTCCTGGTATGGGTGGCGCAATGGACTTATTGGTAGGTGCTAAGCGTGTAATTGGGGCTATTCAACATACAACTGCTGACGGTCAATCTAAGTTGTTGAAAGAATGTACATTACCACTGTCTGCTAAGGGAGTATTGGATCTCGTTATCACTGATTTAGCTGTTTTTGGTATTCAAGATGGTAAGTTCTTGTTGAAAGAGTTGGCTCCTGGTGTAACATTAGAAGAAGTTCTTGAAAAAACAGATGGAGAAGTCATTGTTTCAGAAGACTTAAAGACGATGCCGATTTAAGCAAAAAAAGAGCTATTTTCTATTTAGTGTGTTATAATATAAATTATAGTATTGTAAGCGCTTTATATATAACATTGAAATGAATTATTCGAAATGTTGTTTCGTTAAGAAAGTCAGTAGACAACTATCAAACACTAGAATAGTTGTCTAATTGACTTGATAAAATAGTGAAGGAAAGCTAGGTGATGGGTAAGTGGATATTATCCAAATGAATTATTTCATCAATATCATAGAGTGCGGATGTAATCTTTCCATTGCTGCAAAGAAGATTCACATTAGTCAATCAGCCTTGAGTCAGTTTGTGACAAATTTTGAAGCAACTGAAGGGGTTCAATTATTCAATCGCAAGAATGGAAGATTAGAAAGTTTAACAGAGGCGGGACGCAAGATTTATCGTTATGCGACCGAGATTGTGAATCGGCATGAAGAAATGCTTTCTATGATTCATATAGAAGCTCAAAAGCAAAAAGGGACTATTAATCTTGGAATTCCGTCCTTGATTTTAAGAGTTTATTTCGCTAGTACTTTACCTCATTTTCTGAAAAATAATCCTCATATCCATATTCAAGTTACGGAAGGTGGAGGAAAGGAAATTCGTCAAAAGATGGTTGATGGAGATTTGAATCTCTCTATTCTGATAGAGCCTACAAGCTTGGATGCTAAAAAATATGAACAACATATTATTCAATTGGATGAATACGTTGCTTATATGGATAAGGATCATCCACTGGCTCAGAAAAGTATACTGGAATGGTCTGATATTGCTAGCTATGAATTGGCAACCTTCACAAAAACATTTACGACTTATGATTTAGTGACAGAAAAACTTCGTTCGCAACGAATAGATGCTAAATTTGCTTATCTTTCCTCTACTTGGGATTTTTTAGTTGAATCAACTCATCAGACGGATTTGATTGCCCTTTTACCAAGGCCAGTTGAATATTTTTGTGGATAAGAGTCGCTTTTAAGGTTGTTAGGTTCAAGGATCCGATTCCATTTAATATTTGGTTTTGTAGACACTATAAAAACTCCTACAATGAAGTAGAGTCTTATGTGTATGAAGAACTGTTGAAAGATTATTATCAACCGTTTTCTGACAACTAAGCTGAGGTGAATTCGATGACATATAATGACGTGCTAGCGAGAGAACTAAAGGCAGACGTGAGAGTGTTGATTCGGGACTATTTCAAGTCTTGTGAGGATGAACAACAGTTCCCTAGAGAATTGCTTTATCAGTTTATCGAGCAATTTGATATCTTTTCCTTACTTTTAGATAGTCAAGATTCTGTTTTGAGAACCGAATTTTTGACCTTTATTCGCTTAATTTCAAAAGATTTCCCTGCTTTTTCTACTGTTCTACTAACTCAGGCATGTTATGGTATCTATCCTATTTTACGATATGGGAGTCAGGAACAAAAATTGCGTTATGTGGAACCATTAGTAAGGGGAGAAATCTTAGCTGGTTTGGGATTTTCCGAAGGAAAATCGATGGACGGCTTGGAGGTACTTGCAACAACTGCAAGGAGAACAGAAACGGGTTGGTCTTTAACTGGGAAGAAGTCAATTGTATCAAATTGTCGCTATACAGATATTTTGTTAATCTTAGCCAAGGTTCAGGAAGCTAACGGAGAAGATAGATATGGATTTTTCATAGTCGATACCACTTGGCCAGGGGTGACTTTTGGAGATGACATTGCAAAACCTGGTTTACAGGGTTTACCTGTGAATTCAGTGACTTTTGACCAGGTCATATTGCCAGAAGATAGTTTGCTAGGATTGACGTTAAATGGGGAAACTCAGTTAAATAATATTATCAAAAAATTACAGCTAGGATTAAGCGCAATCTCTATCGGTATCTCTGAGGGAGCTTTTGAAAAAGGTTTGACTTTTGTAAAGGTCAAAAGAGGATTTGGGAAACGATTAATCGATGCGACAGTATATCAACATCAATTTGCAGACTTGTATACTAAGCTATGTGCGGCTGAATCTTACTTTGCCTCCTACAAGGACAAGATGAAGGCAGATTCTCTCTTTGTATCTCAGATAAAACTTTATACGACAAAAGTAGCAATTGAGATTTCTGAGGAAATTATTAGATTAATCGGACCTCTTCAAACTTTGGATGATATCCCCATAGACCGTTATTTAAAAGATGCAAAAACGATTGAAATGTATGGAAAATCTGGGGATTCGATTCGTAAAAGAATAGCAGCCCAATGGATAAAGGAGTAAAGCATGGCAGAACTCACCTTACAGGAATATCAATTTCATGATATGAAACTGACATGGCTACGTGGAGCCGATAAATTGACGGACGCAGGGACTCTTTTTGGTCCGGTTCCGAAAGTTGTGTGGTCTCGTTACTACCCAACAAATGATGATAATATGATGGCGGAATTGACGGATCCTATTTTGATCCAGTATAAGGGTAAAAATTACTTGATAGATGCAAGTTTTGATACAGCAAAATTATCCGATAAACAAAGGCGCAACTTAGGAATCTTGTCTGAAAGTCGGATAGAAGAAAGTTTAGCTCTTTTAGGACTATCTCCCGAATCCATTGATATTGTCCTCATGACACATATGCACCACGATCATTCTGGCGGTTTGACGTATGTGAATGAGCAAGGAGAACTGGTTTCCAAGTATCCTAATGCTAAGATTATTGTGAATGATGTTGAATGGTATGAAATGAGAAATCCTAATAATAGAACGCGGGGAACTTATCTGAGAAAAATTGGGAACCAATTCAGGAACAAGTGACTGTCTATTCAGAATATATTAATGTCATTCCTGAGATTCAAATGATTCGTACTAGTGGTCATAGTAATGGTCATAGTATTGTTTTATTGAAGCAAAAACGAAGATACTATGATTCATATGGGCGATTTAATGCTAACTCATGTTCATAGAAATCCACTGTGGGTTCCAGCAGTTGATGATTATCCCATGAAATCAATTTTAGCAAAGGATAAATGGCTTCGTCAGGCTTTTGAGAATCATTACAAGTTTTTCTTTTATCATGATCAATTTTTGGCAGTAGCAGAGTTTGATAAGGAAGGAAAGGAATTTGTAGATTATGTTCTACGTTCTCGCCCCCCAGTCATTCCTTTCACAGACCAGCAGGATCGTAGGCCAGACTTTTTAGGATAGCAGAATATGAGGAGACAAATGTAACATTTTCTTGTTGACGGGAATATTGATGCATTATGCATCCATTTGCTAACAAGAATCAACAGAAGATAAAAGGAGGACTCGTATGTCAATTACAAAACTTTTACAGATTCAATATCCAATTTTTCAAGGGGCTATGGCTCAAATCTCGCACTATCAACTAGCAGCAGCTGTTTCTGAGGCTGGGGGACTAGGAATTATCGCTTCAGGTGGTATGACTGGAGAGCAGTTGCGAGAAGAAATTCGTGAATTGAGAAAGTTGACAGATAAGCCTTTTGGTGTCAATATCATGTTGATGATGAAAAACATCAAGGATATTGTGACTGTTATAATCGAAGAAAAGGTTCCAGTGGTAACTACAGGTGCAGGAACACCTAAGCATATCATGCCTTACTTGAAAGAAGCAGGAATCAAGGTTATTCCAGTCATTGCCAGTGTCAAGCATGCTCAAAAAATGGAAGAATTGGGAGTTGATGCTGTAATCGCTGAAGGTTCAGAAGCTGGTGGCCATATTGGAGAGACCAATACAATGGCTCTTATCCCACAAATCGTTGATAATGTAACGATCCCAGTCATTGCTGCTGGAGGTGTGGCAGATGGTCGAGGGCTGGCTGCTGCGATTGCCCTAGGGGCACAAGGAGTTCAAATGGGAACAGTTTTTCTTGCTTCAGAAGAATGCCCGATTTCTCCAGCCTATAAAGAAGCTATTTTGGCGGCAAGTGATACAGCGACTGCGGTTACAGGCCGCATCGCAGGAGCTCCAGTTCGTTGTATTCGCAATGAGATGACAGATCACTACATTGAATTAGAGCAGAAAGGTACCAATCGAGAGGAACTGGAAGAAATTACGATTGGTTCTCTATCCAAGGCTGTCTATGAAGGTGACACTGTTCATGGTTCAATGATGAGTGGACAAATTGCAGGTTTGGTGAAAAACATCAAGCCATGCAAGGCTATTTTAGAATCAATTGTGAAACAGGCGCAAGAACGCCTACAAGAAATTCGACTAGGATTAGGTGAATAATTTAGTTTAGGTGGAAGATTTTGTAATACTGAGGAAAAAGGAGAGCAAGGTATTCGCTTTCCTTTTTATATATGGTTTTTCTTTAAGAGAATCTTGCTATAATAAAAGTTGTACTTTCTTTTTAAAAAGTCG
>BNJU01003980.1_pt1 | contig 10428 bp, 12 predicted proteins | sample 8539281 | NCBI WGS metagenome assembly BNJU01 (sample SAMD00202456, study PRJDB9452) | human saliva metagenome | isolation source: human saliva | place: Japan
CTGGCTGGGTGGCAGGCTCAAACTTAATCTATAAATGATTTAGTATCTAAGGATGTTAGATAAGAAAGGAACTACTTTGGAACATATTATCTTACTAAGGGAGTTACTCCTAATGGAAAAAAATGCTATCCCTAAAAATGTCTTATCTAGTAGATATCTTGATAGAGGCCGATTTTCAACACGTTCGAACCTATATTCAAAGTGGAAATATTATTCTTGAAAGCGACTTAGCTATAGAAGAAATACGAGAACAGGTCCATACTCTAATAAAAGGAAAAAATTGGTGCTGATTTAAAAATGGTAATCAAGAACAAAAATGATTTTGCAAAAATTGTCCAAGAAAACCCATTTGGAAAACACTATCTTTTTGACCGAATACATGTGATCCTTTTTCAAAATGATATCCAAAGTCTACCATTAGAAAAATTGGATAGTGACTATGGTGAAGAAGAAATTTGTATCGGCAATCATTGTCTTTACCTCTATCTCCCTAGAACTGCAAAACGAAAAAAACTTAATACCAACTATCTTGAAAAGCTGTTCGGCGTTGATCTGACCATGCGAAAGTTAAACGTGGTAGAAAAATTACTAACAAAATAGGAAAAATAATATGAGCAGAAGAGAATCAGTCGAATTTGTCAACATGTGTATGATTAAAAACGGAGACAAGGTTCTTGTCCAAGACCGAGTTAGTCCTAACTGGCCTGGCATTACTTTTCCTGGTGGCCATGTTGAACGTGGCGAATCCTTTGTCGATGCTGTCATTCGCGAAGTGAAGGAAGAAACTGGTCTGACCATTTCTAAGCCTCAACTCTGTGGTATCAAAGATTGGTATGATGACGAGGACTATCGTTATGTTGTCCTCTTTTACAAAACAGAACACTTTACTGGTGAGCTCCAATCTTCAGACGAAGGAAAAGTCTGGTGGGAGGATTTTGAAAATCTATCTTATCTCAAACTAGCTACTGAGGATATGTCTGACATGCTTCGTGTTTTTCTCGAAGAGGACCTCAGTGAATTCTTTTACTACAAGGATGGGGAGGACTGGTCTTACCAACTCAAATAACAGTAAATCGGCAGAGGTCACTCCGACGATTTTTATCTTGTCTAATCTTCAAGCTAGGTCTGTGTCCTCCAATTAAAAGTCTGTTACTACCTTAGGCTTTGAGTTTTATCGAGTTTTATCGAGTTTGTGTGCTTACATAGTGGGCAATCACATCTGATGTGTACTGAGCTGTTCCAATTCCAAATTTGTCAATGTTTTCCTTAAACTCTGGGTTATAGACGTAGCCTTTACCAATATGACCGAAGACTTCAACGGAGCAGTCAAATCCATAAGTACGAATGGCTTGCAAGAGTTTAGCAGCTTCTTCTTGATTTTCGTCTGCTGTTACAGGTAGACCAGCTTGAAGATTTTGTGACAAGGCTCGAAAGACTTGATTGAAGGCAGCCGTAGCCTCGTCTTCGTGACCTTTTTGGCGTTCGAGAGCTTGGTCCATGACTTCTTGACCATACTTATCTGCCGCCTCTTGGTGGTATTTTTTATGGTCTTGATAGCTAAATCCAGTGAATTTTTCCTCAATAGTCATTTTTATTTCTCCTTTTTGTTCTTGAATGGTTTTTTGCAAGGTGGAAATCAAGGTATCTAGATGTTGCCTTTCTTGGGTCAAATAGTCCAACTGCCTGGTCAAATGGGGCAATAAATCTGTCCTTTTCTTCCTTCAATAGCTCTGCTATTTTTTTCTAAAAGAAAAACCCTAGATACTTGTAATAGAGGATAATCTGTAGTCGTTCTAAATCCTCTTGACTGTAGATTCGATAGCCATTTTCTGACTTTAATGGAACCAAAGAGTCCAATCTTGTCATAATGGTAGAGGGTCTTGACGGAGACACCTGAAAGTTGCGCAGCTTCTTTTAATATGGTACATGATTTCCTCCTCACATGAATAGTATATCCCCTTACCTTAGGGTAGAGTCAAGTATTTTATCATATTTTTTATGAAAACATGAAAATCGCTTTCTTGACAGGCTTCAGAAAACATGATAGGATAATCAAGTCTATCAATCAAATAAAAAGCTCATAAAGAGCAATTGAGAGAAGGCTATTTGACAACTCAAGTAGCCTTTTCTTATTTTAAAAAAGGAGATCGGAGTTAAACTATGTCTGAAAAATCGCAATGGGGCTCAAAACTGGGCTTCATCCTTGCATCTGCTGGTTCTGCTATTGGCCTTGGAGTAGTTTGGAAGTTCCCTTACATGACTGCTGCCAACGGTGGGGGAGGCTTTTTACTAGTCTTTCTAATCTCGACACTATTGATTGGTTTCCCTCTTCTACTGGCTGAGTTTGCCCTTGGTCGAAGCGCTGGCGTGTCGGCAATCAAAACCTTTGGCAAGCTTGGAAACAATCAAAAGTACAACTTTATTGGTTGGATTGGTGCCTTTGCTCTTTTTCATCCTTCTCTCATTTTATAGTGTCATTGGGGGTTGGATTCTGGTATACCTTGGTATCGAGATTGGAAGATTATTCCACCTAATCGGAAATGGAGATTATGCCCAGCAATTCTCTTCAATCATTTCTAATCCAGTTATCGCTCTAGGAGCCCAAGCAGCCTTTATCTTCTTGAATATTTTCATCGTATCACACGGCGTTCAAAAAGGGATTGAAAGAGCATCTAAGGTTATGATGCCCCTACTTTTTATCATCTTTGTCATTATTATCGGGCGCTCTCTTAGCTTGCCAAATGCTATGGAAGGTGTCGTTTACTTCCTCAAACCTGACTTTTCAAAACTAACAAGTGCTGGACTTCTCTATGCACTAGGTCAATCTTTCTTTGCCCTATCCCTTGGAGTTACAGCCATGCTGACCTACGCTTCCTACCTCGACAAGAAGACCAAGCTGGTCCAATCAGGAATTTCCATCGTAGCCTTGAACATCTCTGTATCGATCATGGCTGGACTTGCGATTTTCCCTGCTATGTCAGCCTTTAATATCCAATCTGAAGGTGGACCAAGTCTCCTCTTTATTGTTTTGCCACAACTCTTTGACAATATGCCTTTTGGTACTATTTTCTATATTCTCTTTCTCTTGCTTTTCCTCTTTGCGACGATAACTTCCTCAGTCGTTATGCTTGAAATCAATGTTGGTAACATCACCAACCAAGACAATCGTAAGCGTGCTAAGTGGAGTATGATTTTAGGGGTATTGACTTTTGTCTTTGGTATCCCTTCGGCCCTATCCTATGGTCTTATGGCTGATGTCCATATCTTTGAAAAGACCTTCTTTGATGCCATGGATTTCTTGGTTTCCAACCTCCTCATGCCTTTCGGTGCTCTCTGCTTGTCTCTTTTTACAGGCTTTATCTTTAAAAAAGCACTCGCTATGGAGGAATTGCATCTTGATGAAACACCTTGGAAACAAGGACTTTTCCAAGTCTGGCTTTTCCTTCTTCGTTTCATCATTCCAATTATCATCATCGTGGTCTTTATCGCCCAATTTATGTAAATACAAAAAAGAGGTTGGGACAAAAGTCCTAGCCTCTCAATTGTCTTTGGATTGTCGAGCAAGACGCAGTGGTTGAGTGGGCTCTAATACTCTGATTTCATCAGCTTAGCAGCCCCTACTCAGCTAGTGCGGAGTGGGACGACAATCGAATTCTAACGAATTACGGATTTCTGTCCCAGTCTCTTTCTTTATGGATGACTACAATCAATTCTAGACCTTGCCCTTCCAATGTCCAAGTTTCAACATCACTTGGTAAGATAAAGTGACTACCTTTTTGAATTGGATAATCTTTTCCATCTACAGTCAGTTTCCCTTGACCAGCCAAGACACTCAACAAGCTGTAATCAGCCGTCTTTTCAAAGTCAACTTTTCCTGTGATTTCCCACTTGTAGACTGCAAAGAAATCATTAGAGACAAGTAAAGTTGAACGCAAATCATCTGCTTTGACAGTCACAGGACGGCTGTTTGCAGGCTCACTAATATTCAAAACATCGATTGATTTTTCGAGGTGAAGTTCACGCAAGTTGCCATTGTCGTCCTTGCGGTCAAAGTCATAAACACGGTAAGTTGTGTCACTAGACTGTTGTGTTTCAAGGATTAAGATACCTGAACCGATAGCGTGCATGGTCCCACTTGGTACATAGAAGAAATCTCCAGCCTTAACAGGTACTTTTGTAAGCAAGGCATCCCAGTTCTTATCTTCGATTTGCTGGCGAAGTTCTTCCTTAGACTTAGCATTGTGACCGTAGATAATCTCTGAACCTTCATCTGCTGCGATGATATACCAACATTCTGTTTTTCCAAGCTCGCCTTCGTGCTCTAGTCCATAAGCATCATCTGGGTGAACTTGCACACTGAGCCAGTCATTGGCATCGAGGATTTTGGTCAAGAGTGGAAATACAGGCTCAGGACGGTTGCCAAACAACTCACGGTTTTCCGCATACAAAGTAGCTAGGTCTGTTCCTTCAAAGCGACCATTGGCTACCTTAGAGACTCCATTTGGGTGAGCTGAGATCGCCCAGTATTCCCCAATTTTTTCACTTGGAATGTCGTAGCCAAACTCATCACGTAGTTTAGTCCCACCCCAGATTTTTTCTTGCATAACTGAATTGTAAAAATAACGGTTCTGACATCTTGATCTCCTGTCTGATTTTTCTCCCTTCATTATAGCAAAAAAAGAGTTCCAGTTGAACTCTTTTTCATATCTTATAAAGTAGAGAGAATATTTTATAAAAATAGTGAAGAAATCCCCTCTTATGCTATAACTTTTGGTGGCATTCAAACTCTACTATGCCCTTATTTCATTCTATAAAAATCAATTACTAGACCAGTAGGGCCTTTAACTAATAAGGACTCTGTTCCCCAATCCGTTTCACAAGGACCGTGTAAAATCTCGACACCAATCTCTTTTAACCGCTTTTGGTTCTGGTCAACATCCTCAATCTCAATGTGTAGAATGATTCCTGACTGAAAATTGTTCAAAGGAATCAAATGATTTTGGGATAACATGAGACAGTGACTGCCAATCGTGAACTGAGCAAAACTGTTATCCACATAGTCCGCCTTTTTATCCAAGATACTCTCTAATTCAGCACAGACTTGGGGAACATTTGAAACGACAATATCTAATTGATTTAAATTCATTTGCTGTCCTCCAGAAAAAGACCGGATTGCTCCGATCTTTTCAAGTTTCGCTCTAAGAAAATCAAAGAATAAACAAGGCGGAACCAAGTTTGATGGCAAATCTTTGCTCATCAAACTACGAAAAATCCTTTGGGACTTTTTCTAGGCTCCGCACTAGATTCCATCATTGAAAATTAAGGTTTCAATGATGGAATCGTCGGAAGTAAACCTCCGAATGAAGTCTGCAAATTTAAAATTTGATTTTCAACGAGAGAAATTATTTGATTGCTCGTGATTGCAATCCTTCTTCTTCCAAGAAGAGGCGGAATGGTACGAGCTCTTCAGCTTCGTATTTTTCCTTGAAGGCTTTGATTGCTTCTTCTGAGTGTTGTTTTGGATCCAACTCAAGTACTTCTACTGGAAGTGGACGATGTGGAGTGATGTGAGCATCGATCACAACAGTCTTACCTTCTTTGTTCAATTTAACAGCTTCTGCAACAACTGCATCGATGTCTTCGATACGGTTCACAGTGAATCCTACAGCACCTTGCGCTTCAGCGATTTTCGCATAGTCAGCATTAGGGAAGTCACAACCAAACAAGTGTTTGTTTGTGTCTTCGTATTTGTCCTTGATGAAGGCATATTTACCATTTGAGAAGACAACGTTGATAACTGGAAGGTCGTATTGAACGTTTGTGATAACGTCTGGGTAGCACATGTTGAATGCACCGTCACCCATGATGTTCCATACTTGGCGATCTGGATTGTCTTTCTTAGCAGCGATACCACCAGGAAGGGCAATACCCATTGTCGCAAAGAGTGGAGATGTACGCCACATGTTCTTAGGTGTCATGTGAAGGTGACGAGTAGATGTTTGAGTAGTGTCACCTACGTCGATTGAGTAGATAGCGTCTTGATCAGCATGTTTGTTGATTGCATTGTAAACTTGATACAATTGCAATTCACCCTCAGTTTTACCTTCGAGTTTGTTCATGTAATCGCGCCAGTTTTGGTTGTTCTTCACGTTTGCACGCCACCATGGAGTAGACTCAACTGGGTTTACTTTATCAAGGATAGCTTTAGCTGCTTGACCTGCATCACCAAGGATTGAAGCGTCAAGGGCGTGACGTTTACCAAGTTTGTAAGGGTCGATATCCACTTGGATGAATTTTTCAGTGTTTTTGAATGCTTCGTAAACTTCAGCAAATGGGAAGTTTGAACCAAGGAAAAGAACTGTGTCTGCTTCAAAGACCACTTCGTTGGCTGGTTTCCAACCAACACGGTAAGCAGAACCTGTCAAACCTTCGTAGTTCCATTCGAAAGCTTCGAAGTTTTTACCAGTTGTGATGATTGGTGCTTTGATTTTACGTGACAATTCAGTGATCACTTCACCAGCTTTAACACCACCGTAACCAGCGTAGATAACTGGGCGTTCAGCGTTGTTCAAAATTTCAACAGCTTTGTCGATTTCAACTTCGTTCAAAGCAGGAGCGATGAATGAACGCTCGTATGAACCTGAACCGTAGTATGAGTTTTCGTCGATTTCTTGGAAACCAAAGTTTACTGGAATTTCAACGACAGCTGGACCTTTTTTAGAAACGGCAGCACGGCAAGCTTCGTCAATCACTTTTGGTAATTGCTCTGCGTAAGCTACACGTTTGTTGTAAACAGCGATACCGTTGTACATTGGGTTTTGGTTCAATTCTTGGAAGGCATCCATGTTCAATTCGTTAACTGGACGTGATCCAAGGATAGCAAGGAATGGAGTGTTATCCATAGCTGCATCGTAAACACCGTTGATCAAGTGAGTCGCACCAGGTCCACCTGAACCAACTGCAACACCGATAGATCCGCCAAATTTAGCTTGCATAACCGCTGCAAGAGCACCTGTTTCTTCGTGACGAACTTGCAAGAAACGGATATCTTTGTCTTCAGCCAAAGCGTCCATCAATGAGCTGAGTGTTCCTGATGGGATACCGTAGATAGTGTCTACGCCCCATGTTTTCAATACGTTGAGCATTGCTGCAGATGCAGTAATTTTCCCTTGAGTCATAATGATAACTCTCCTTCAAAATAATTTCATATATTTACAAAAAACGCTTTTATATGTTATTTGAAAACGATTCAGTAAATTTACAATCCTAATTTATCACATTTATTTTCAGATTCATAAGAATGTGCTCAGAAACTTTCATTCTCTATTACAGTACAGTTTGAAAGCGTTTTGAAAATCTGTTTTAGAATAGAAAAAAGCGGTTAAGACCGCCTTTTTAATCGACTTTAGTAAAATTAAGCATGAGAGAACTGATTAGGACAGAAACTGAACTAAAGGCCATGGCTAATCCTGCAAGTTCTGGATTGAGCACCAAACCAAGTCCTGAAAAGACTCCTGCTGCAATCGGAATACCAATGAGGTTATAGATAGAAGCCCAGAAAAGATTGAGTAGAATACGATTAAAGGTCTTCTTACTCATGTCAAAAGCACGTGCCAATCCTAGTAAATTGTTGGTTGTAAGGACAAGATCTGCTGATTCAATGGCAATATCTGTCCCAGAGCCCATGGCAATTCCGACATCAGCTACACTGAGGGCTGGCGCATCATTGATTCCATCTCCAACAAAGGCCAGTTTGCCATTCTTTTGAAGCTTGTGAATTTCATGTGCCTTTTCCTCTGGCAAGACATTTGCGATCACTTCTTCGATTCCAATTTGCTCTGCAATCGCATGGGCTACTCCAGCATTATCTCCAGTAAGCATGACCGTTCTAAGACCACGTTTTTTCAATTTAGCAATAGCTTCTCGAGCATTTTCCTTAGGGACATCCTGCAAGGCAATTAAGCCTTTTAACTGACCATCTACGGATAGGAAGACAACTGTTTTTGCTTCTTTCTCAAGCAAATCAAATCGTTCTTGATAATCATGTGGAATAGCAAGGTCAGCTAAGAGCTTAGCATTCCCCAGCAAGACTTGTTTACTATTAATAATCCCAGTCACACCTTTTCCATGCAAGGCTTGGAAGTTTTCCACTGGGTAAAGGCTAATTCCTAGTTCAGATGCACGATTAACAATAGCTTGAGCTAGCGGGTGTTGAGATACATCTTCCAGTGAAGCAGCCAAACTTAGCACTTCTCTTTCATCACCAATAACATCTGTCACTACTGGCTTCCCTTCGGTCAAGGTTCCTGTCTTATCAAAAACAACCGTTTGGACTTTTTGGATTTCCTGTAGAACTGTACCATTTTTGAGAAGAATCCCCATCTTGGCACTTCGTCCTGTTCCAACCATGAGTGCTGTCGGTGTCGCGAGTCCTAGTGCACAAGGACAGGCAATAATCAAAACAGCAACTCCGTAGAGAAGTGAAGTCACAAAGCTATCTCCAAGTAGAACAAACCAGACCCAAAAAGTAAGAAGTCCTAAAATGACAACTGCTGGTACAAAAATCCCAGAAATCTTGTCTGTCAAATCTTGAATAGGAGCACGACTCGTTTGCGCTTTTTTCACAAAGTCCACAATCTGAGCCAGCATAGTCTCAGAACCCACTTTTTCAGCTCTAAAGATGATCGTACCACTATTATTGATAGTTGACCCAACAACAGCATCTCCAACTGATTTATCGACTGGAATACTTTCCCCAGTCACCATTGATTCATCAATACTCGTTTCACCTTCTAAGACAGTCCCATCAACGGCAATTTTTCACCTGGTCGAACGCGAATGAGGATCCCTCAACTTTGACTTGTTCTAGAGGTATTTGAACATAAACATCATCACGCAAAACCTCTGCTGTTTTTGCTTGTAGGTCTAATAATTTTTCGACTGCCTGCGAAGTATTTTTTCGCATTTTTTCCTCAAAAACTGCTCCCAAAAGAATGAAGAAGAGGATAAATGCAGCACTTTCAAAGTAAACGGGCAGACCAGTGAAGAGGGCAACTAAGCTATGAAAATAGGCCACTAGGGTTCCCCTAGAGCAACCAAAGGTATCCATGTTGGAATTGTGCTTTTTAAAACTAGCCCAGGCGCTTCTGATATATGGAACTCCAGCTACCAGCATAATGGGTGTTGTGACTAAAAAGGTGCCCCAACGCATGACTTGGTGACTAATTCCTCCTGTAGACATCCCAATCATGAGAATCACAAGAGGCACAGTAAAGATACTAGTAATCCAAAAACGCTGTAAAAGACTGAGAGACTTTTTAGTTTTTTCAACAACGGTGTAGGTCCCCTTTTGCATCTTCATGCCACATGAAAAATTCATATTCACCCAAGTCTTGAGGAGTAAAACGAATGATTTTTCCTCATCTTGAGCGATTGGTTTCCTAGAATTCCTTCTTCTTCGAAGAGAATTTCTTTATAACAGTTTGATGGTGTCACACGATGAAAGGTAATCTCAGCAGGAATTCCCTTTTTTGCAGTTGAATGTGGGCTGGATGGTAGCCTTTTGTCTGCCGTGATACGGATTTTTGAACACCATTTTCAAGACTTGCTTTTACAATTTCAGTCATATCATTCTCTATTCTGATATTACATCGCTGTACCACTGAAAGCCGCCGCTACCGCCTTCTTCAGGTGCGTTTCATATTGGTCTGTGGCGATCTGCATGCATAGAAATCTGGCTTGATTGGTTCAAGCAGGTGAAGATCTTTGTTTCAATCAAAAAATAACACGAGCTCAGTTTTTTGATTTTGAGATAGCGGATTCCTGAGTATAGCTTCCATGGCTACTCAGGTGTAGCATTCTTTGTTGCAGGCTCTCTGCATGCGGTTTTGAAACTAGATGTAATCATTCTGAATATCATATAATTAATGGTGCTATAGCGTCTCCTTTGCACCATGTTTGGCACGCTTCCTGTGGTAGCTCTGGGCTGCTGCAGTGGCTAGGAGGTCCCGTGTGGCGGGTGCTGGCTACACCCTGCTCAAGCACCTGCCTCCTGAACCAGCCGCAACCTCTGGTTTCTCAATCCCTGGGACTTGCCTGTGGTCAGCGTTCTTCGCCAGGCTGAGGTTTGGATGTTCGACTTGGACCGATCTGAACCGCTCCGCAAAATAGATCCCATTTTCTGGTCCCGCCTGCCCGCAATGTCCTGCCCGTGCCTGCCACTGCTGCATCTGAAGTCTCTTGTCGATTTTGGTTTTATTTTTGATTCTGCGGGTTGCCTAGAGGAGGCTATAGAAAATGCTGCCTGGAAAAAGAAGGACATACTAGGATGCGTGGGCTATGAGATTCATTTGACTGTGCAGATCCTTTGACACCAAATCCCTGGAAACACACAGTGGCTTGCAGCGATTGTGTGTACATTTGACCTAT
>BNJU01003735.1_pt1 | contig 10390 bp, 13 predicted proteins | sample 8539281 | NCBI WGS metagenome assembly BNJU01 (sample SAMD00202456, study PRJDB9452) | human saliva metagenome | isolation source: human saliva | place: Japan
CCTTTCATTATACTGCTTCCAGTTTATCACAATAATAACGGTTTTTACACTTAAAAATTCAACTGAAGTATCAAAGTTTTTCTACTAAAAAAGATGGAGTTTACTCCACCCCTTTTTTATTTCAAAAGCTCATCATAGCAAGCCGCTACACCGTCTGTTTCTATCTTTTCAAACCATCTGTTTACGATATCATACATATCGCTAAGGTCTTCACCCCAGTAATCTTCTCTCTTTAAAATATCCGCTACCGAAGCGCTCTTCATAAACTGTACAATCTCTTCACCGTCATTTGCTTCGTCCGTCTTATAGAATGCAATAAGTGCAGCCAATGAAAAACTTAGTATCTCAGGATACTTTCCGTTTTCGGCCTTATATTCCAAGATTGTGGGAAGTACTCTTGCTCTGAACTTTGACACTGAATTAAGCGCAATTGATAAAAGCTGATGCTTGATAAAAGGATTTGAAAATCTCTCAAATACAGCCTCACCAAACTTCCTGTTGTCCTCGGTATCTCCTATTGTAGGTATTATTTCCTCAAACACAGATTTTCTAAGAAGTGATGATACCTTTTTCATCTTTCATGCATTCGCCTACCGTCTCAAGTCCGTACAATCTTGCAGCTAAGACCATTGAAGTATGTGCTCCGTTAAGTATACGAACCTTTCTCTTCTTATACGGATCCACATTGTCTGTCCAAACTACATTAAAACCTGCCTTTTGTAGCGGAAGCTCATCCTCGTGATTTCCCTGTATTACCCAAAGGTGGAAAATCTCGGCTGTATCCATCATATTGTCCTTTTGACCGATTCTCTCCTCAAGCGCTTTTATGTTCATCTCTTGGAAATCCTGTAACAATTCTGTCAACCAATGTAGAACAGAAGCTGTTTTCTTTTTCAAGCCATGAAGTAAAATCCGCTCCAAGCTCCCATTTGGAGGCATACTGCTTACAACATTTTAAAAAGTTCTTCACCATTGTGATCTATAAGTTCACATGAAAGTATAATAAATCCGGACAATCCTGCTTTAAATCTTTCATAAAGAAGTGCTGTTAGTTTTGCCGGAAAGCTGTTTGCAGGTTTATCTGAAAGCTTGTTATCATCTTCATACACTATTCCGGCTTCTGTTGTATTTGAAACGATAAATCTGAAATCAGGGTTCTTTGCAAGATTCAAATATCCTTCATAATCCTCATATGGATTGATACATCTGCTGATAACATCTATATGAGTATGCTCATCTACCACATTACCGTTATCAACTCCTCTTAAGAAAAGATTGTATTCACAGTTTTGTGCTTCAAGCATCTCACACATACCGGTCTTTATAGGTTGAACAACCACAACCGAGCCCTCAAATAAGCCCTTGTCATTTAATTTCTGGAAGAAATAGTCTACAAATCCTCTCAAAAACCGCCTTCACCAAATTGGATGATTCTCTCTTTAGCCTTCATATTATACTCCTAATATTTTTTTATTAACTACTGCAGCCATTGCCATCAGTAATCTGTTATCATTGAAATAATTTTACCTACTTCAATGTTATCTTTCCACTTCCACATCTTAGCTTTTATACATCGATATATTTGCTTCATATATTCAGACTTTATTTTTTTCGCCCTCCAATAATGTAAGCGTTTACATTTTTGAGTATATAATATTTGAAATTTTTTTGTCAATCAAAAAGACAGCCAAAAAGGCTGCCTACTTTTTTTATACTAAGCCCTGTTCACTTAGATTTATAAAATATAAATTATCATATTATTGTACACTCCGGTTAACTATAAAAAAAATATAATTCACGATAAACAATAATGGTCTTCTATTTAACATAATTATAAATTATTTTTAATAGAAGACCATAATATTTAACTATTTAAGGGACAATCTTAATCTAAACTATTCTTTATCCTTATTTATTACATTCTTGACACCTTCGACCGTTCCTTCTACAGCATCTTTAACATCTTTTGCAACTTCTTTAACCTTAGAAGCAGCTTTTTTTCAGCAGCTCCCTCCGTCTCTGTTTTTTTATCACCGGTTACTTTACCAATACCCTCTTTTTAAAAGCACCTTTTAGCTTGATCTATCTTCTCTTCTAATGACATACTAATCTCCTTTTTACCTAAATTTATTACAATATATTATATGAATTGATTTATCCACTAAATTATATGTAAAGCATATTTTTTCAGCATTTTTCATTCTATAAGAATATTACTCGAGTACTATAGACTTAAGATATAAAAAAATAATATAATTTGTTATTACATATTAAAGTATCTTATCAATCATTTTTCCTATCCTCTTCTACCAAAGAAAAAAACGAAACAACAGCAATGACAATTACTGCACCTAAGATAGAAGGAATCAATGACATCCCCTGCCATAGTAGGTCCCCATTTACCAAATAATGCCTGACCGACAGATGATCCCAGTAAACCTGCAATGATATTAGCTATTATACCCATTGCACCACCTTTATTGGTAATAGCACCTGCAATGAAACCTATAAATCCACCTACAATAATAGACCAAATCATAAACCACCCTCCATTCTATATTTTTTTATATTTTTTTCGATTATTATTTTTAATATTCAAATTAAAATCTATTTAAAATATATAATCAATATTATACACCATAAGTCAACTTTTTGTCAAAAATAAACTAAAAATTTATTTGCCCAAAGCTGTCCTATAAATACTCAACATCTATCGCCTTTATTCCGTTTTTCCTTAATAAATCGGCGAATACACCCTGTCCTGATATAATTTTCCCTGAAAATGAACCGTCATATATTGCATTAACTCCACATGACGGACTTCTTGACTGTAAAATAACGATATCGGCATTTTGCTCTTTTACTGTCTCAAGTGCTCTCCTTGCTCCTTCACGAAATTCTTTATCAACAGATGTGCCGTCCTTGAGACTTACTATACCGTTTACTATTTCCGCAGGTTCTCTTGGAATAGGCAGTCCGCCAAGTACTTCCGGACAAACAGGTATTACCTCATGTCCTTTAGTATGAGCTCTTACTTTTTTGCTGTAGTTATTTCCGCCGTTATATTTACAATTTTCTCCAAGTAAACAGGCACTTACCGCTATTTTCATTCTAATAACCCTACACTTCTTATAAATCTTTTTCAATAATTTTTCTGATTTGAATTCCATATACTTATCTATATCATCCGGATAGAGTACTGCAGCCTGTTCTTTTCACCTTTTGAATATTCAGCTGCTAAAAGCAGGATTATTTTTCAAGAAATTTCTAAATGTAATATGTCTGAAGAGTTCTTTGGAGTCTTGATGGCATACATATAAATGATGTGTCATCAATTCTTCTTTTTCGGAGTATGAAAAAGCTTCTCTACCTTCAATACCCAAATCCCCCTCGTGTTCATATCCTTTTTTATTAAGTAATTCTTTAATAATTTGCAAATTTGTCCTTTTTCAATAACAATATCAAGATCAATGACGGGCTTTTGCTGACAGTCCTTCAACTGATGTACTTCCAACATGTTCAATTTTGATTGAATTGTAAATGATATCTTTGCCCTAATGAAGCTACTATCTTTTTCATATTCATATTTCCATTGCGGATTCCATTTTTTTCTACTACGACTCTTTTTTTGTTCTCATTTACGGTCATCTCCACAACTTCTAACTATGATTTTTCTGTCTCAAATCCAGATACATTATATCAAAATCTATATATGAATCTCCTATTTTTAAAAATATGCGAAAGATGTCCCGATTTTTTTCTGAATCCGAACTTCTCATAGACATGGATAGCTCTAAAATTATCGCTTCTTACTTCAAGATTGATTATCTCAATACCATGTGACTTGGCATACTCTATTGCCATTTTAAGCAATCTGCTTCCAAGCCCTTTATCCCATTCTGATTTCAAAACTGTAATACCAAGTTCCGCCCTGTGATTCATTCGCCTTGGCAATCCGCTTAGGCTTATATCTCCAATGATTTCACCATCTCTCCATGCAAAAAATAAGCAGGATCTTTCATCTTTTAAAACAGAACGGATATATTCTTCCTCTCCTTCAACAGAAATCGGAAAGCCCTCCGCTCCAAATGACAGATTATCTGTTTCCGATCCCTATCTTTTTTTGAATATTCTATTCTCGCTAAAAGCATCCTCAGGAGAGGCTTCTTTTATAATTATATTGTCCATTTATCTTCCCTTCTCAATAATCTCAGCTGTCTTTTCAAATAAATTCCCACCATTATATTTACAATTTTCTCCAAGTAAACAGGCACTGACTGCTATCTTCATCCTCAATCCCTTCTTCATAAATTATATATCACTATCCCTGCCTTCTGTTCGTATTATTGTAAAATAACTCTGCCAACTCTTTTGTAAGTTTACCTTCTTTTTCAAGTCTACTCACAAAATTTTCTTCGAATCTTTCAAAATCCTCTGCACATCCAATATTCCTGCAAGGAGTAATAGGGCTTTTGATATCATTTCTTGGCTCTTTATTTTCTCTAAATTCAGATTCTATGCATTCACATAAGCTGTCCAAAACTTCATAATTTTTCTTTTTCAGCTTTTTCAAAGTCCCCTGTCCCAATCTATTGTATGCAGTCTATCTTTAAAAAAAGTTCAAATCTTTATTGGTCATATTTCTCTATACTATCCTTTTTAAATCTGCATTTTTTTATCTTAAATCCAAATACATTATATCAAAATCTATATATGAATCTCCTATTTTAAAATATGCGAAAGATGTACCGATTTTTTTCTAAATCAATATTTTTTTCATAAACATGGATTGCTCTAAAATTATCACTTCTGACTTCAAGATTTATTATCTCAATGCCATGTGACTTGGCATACTCTATCGCCATTTTCAAGCGGTCTGCTTCCAAGCCCTTTATTCCATTCCTATTTCAAAACTGTAATACCAAGTTCCGCCCTGTGATTCATTCGCCTTGGCAATCCGCTTAGGCTTACATCTCCAATGATTTCTCCATCTCTCCATGCAAAAAAATGAGCAGGATCTTTCATCTTTCAAAAGAGATTCAATATATTCAGCCTCTCCTTCAACGGAAATAGGAAAAGCCTTCCGCTCCAAATGAAAGATTATCCGTCTCTACCCCTATCTTCTTTGAATATTCTATTCTCGCCAAAGCATCCTCAGGAGATGCTTCTTTTATAATTATATTGTCCATTTTATTTTTAAATCCCCATTATTTATGCTTTCATATATTTATCTTTTTATCCCAGCATATTATACTCTGAATATTACTACCTTTATTTTTCAATTCGCTTTTATTGATAAACAACTCCACTTCCTCTTTTCTGGTTAATCTTTATAAGTATAGTTATCTTCCTCAACTCTTACTTTTGAATAAAAACCCTATATTAAGAAAATAGAGAACTGTAAAAATAGACATATCCTAGACAAGTCACAAAATCAAAAATTGTGCTTGCTAGGATATCTCTATTTAGTACAGTGTAGAATAAAATCTGTTTATTTATAGAAATTCAAGTTTATAGTTTTTATTATACTAAAACAATTTTTTGCACCATCATACCATATAATTTTTGTCATCAATATCTCCAACTATTTTTAATCATTTTTCTTTACCAGCTTAACTTTATCTTCATATTTTGAACTTACTCCTAAGTATACTGTCTTATTGTAATCATCAATTTTCAGTTCCTTCTTAACTCTAAACTTACTGGTATTCTTTGACTCGTCAGTTGTAAAAAGAACCTTCATTTTGACTTACAATTATATCAATCTTATCTTTGTAAGTATTTAAAAACTATTTCTACAGTTTTTTTGTAGCGCCTCAGTTGCATTATTAACATCTTCATCTTTTTTCTAAAACTGATATCCTAGTTACTTTCGTTGCTGCATTTCTATTTGAAGGCGTTGTAGCCACTGATGTTATAGCAGAAGTATTCATCTGTACTTGGAAATCCAATATAACCTGCTTATCCTTTTTAGACTTATCCATAACATCATCAATCGCATCAAATAATGGTTGAAGCTCATCCTCTTTTTGCTCTCTAAACTTCTTAAATGAATCTTCATCATCTACTGCTTTCTCAAGAAATTCAATGTATAACTTATATGCATACGTTTGAAAAATTAAGCTAATCAATAATAAAGCTGACTTATATGGGGTGCTGTCCTTTTCCTCAACAATCTTTAATAGCTCATATGAATTTATCAATCTCTTGAATGTTCTTGGATTGGCTCCCAATGTATTCTCAATAAAGGTACCTAATATGTCTGTATATCCATCAAACTGTCCTTTTAGGTTTCCTCCTTCCAACATGTTTTTAATCTGATATCTCTCTGTTGGCATACGAAATGGAAGCTGTATAATCTTATCAAAGAAGCTTTTGCACTTAATATCATCCATATCATCACCATATTTGGCTCTAATACCACGTACCACTACATCATAATCTATTGCAAGTACAAAAACACATTTTTTTACATCCATAAACAATTTTATTGTTTCAAGCAAAGCTACTGCTGTATCCGGATTCAATCGATCTAAATCATCAATAAAAATAACAACTCGGCCGTTATTACCGGCAGTTTCATCTATAAGCTTTGAATAATCAGCTTTAAGTTTCTCAATATTTTCCATCTTTTCGCGCCCGTATTTAATTACTTCTTCACTAAGCGCTTCTAAATCCAGATTTGTGCATTTTTCCAATATTTGTTTTCCAATATCTATTGTTACATTAAATGCTCTTTTAAGTATCTTGTCTTTCGCAGCAGATAGATTAGGCTTTTTTTTCGTAATACAATTAACAATACACTGCACAAAAGAATAATATAAACTATCCGCCATATTAAACTGTGAATACTGCCAAGTATTGAAGTATATTGTAACAATTTCTTTATCAATATCCTGATTCAACATTCCCTGCATCCTGTTTTATAAATGATGTCTTTCCTGTCCCCCAGTCACCTTGAAGCGCTATTGACATTGGTGTATAACATTCACTAACAAAACGCACCAAACCTTTAACATACTTCTCCATATCCAGACAATCTTCTTCTCTTGCTGATACAGGAATATCCGGCATACCTAAATATTTATTTCCCACTTATCCTCCCTCTCCGTCAAACTCAAATCTATCAATTTAGTATTTAATGATTTTGACTTATTTTTTTATTTGCATATAAACAACACAAAAAGTGCTGAATATTATAGCATATATCATAAAAATATCAAATTATAACCTCGCCATCAATAATAGTAGTTATTAGACATATTCTATCAGTACTGTACTACAGCTTAACTATACCACAATCCGCTTTCCTACTCAAGAATCATTGCTGTCTTTTCAACTGTATTGCCATTTTAAATTTTATCCTCGTATATTTTATCTTAGAGATACAACTTCCATAGCCTTCCACAATGCTAAATAACAAATTCCCACCATTGATAATTCATTTCTGTTTTGACGGCTTTGAAAAAAACCAGCAGGTAAATTCCGAATATGAGCTTAATCGCCGCATCAATATATGCAATCATAGTTACAGGAATGCCGGAGAAAATATATCCTGCCAAAATATTCAAAGTACAAACAACACCTAAATAAATCATTGATTTTTCCATGTACAAAATAATATAAAAAAAGTGTATTGCGGTCGCCATCAATGCTCCCAACCAAATCAATCTCCAATTCTCATCGGCAAAGAACGGTCCGCCAAGTAATGACATTAAAACAAGCAATAAAAATAATTGCATATAATGATACTTTTCTTTGAAATTCAGACGAGCTTCCGTCAGACAGCTTATTTAATACTCTTTTTATTCATATTGACTGTAAAAAAAGCTGACAATATATCCGATGCAAAAATATCTGCATATTTATGATTTGTTTTCCACCTGCAAAAAGTAGCCACTGAAAATAACTGTTGCTACCAAAATTAACCACAAGCCACATGCCCTATTATAATTGAATTCCAACTTCTCATTTTTTATTATATTTTTAAAAACATATAACCTCCTTAAGTCACTTCGGTAACAATCATCCAATTTAGTTATCAAAAGCAATCACCTGCTTATCTACATTTACCTCGGCTTCAACTCCGAAAGGAATAATGCACCTCGGTGTTGCATGTCCCACATTTATATTATAAACAACAGATAAGTCTTTATCGCCAATCTCCTCAAGTAAAATTTGCTTATACTCATCATAATATACCTCATCTTGAGGCTTTCCGACTAAAACACCTTATAGCACATCAAATATTCCATAATCCTTTAAAAGCTCTGATCATTTTTCTATATAACTTAGGCTCAGGTTTTTTCCTCACTTGTCTCCAATAATAAAATTTTTATTTTTCCCACCCCTTAAGACTTGGGAATAGATCATATTTTTTTACAAAGAGATACCGTATCTTCAAATCTTGAATTATCAAATATATCATAGATTGAATCAATACAGCCGCCCAAAAATCTTACCTGTGAAAACCGGCTTACCGCTAAGTAACTCAAATCCGGTATTTTTCATAACAATTATTAAAGAAATGATCTGCCATACCTGCATACAAGCTTCCTGGTATTTGATAAAGTAAACCCCATTTTATTCACATCATAACTGCCAGTATTATATACACAATACTAAAAAGAGCAAATGAAATAAAATTTATATCTTTATCAATAAGATTATATAGCTGAGTAATAATATGCCATGCCCCAAATAAAAATGCTTGAAATATCAAAGAAAAATTTTTGTTGGTGATCAATGTTTACTATATTATAAAACAATCCACGGAATGTTCCTTCTTCCATTGTTACATTTATAATGTTAAAAAAATACACATTAGAATAAATCACACACGGTATAAACTGTAGATTCACCTGTCATAGAAAATCCGGTAGTAAATATTCCAAAAACTTACTTTTTCTCCCATCATATTAAGTATAATAAACTCTATACTATATGAAACTATAAATGACATAGTAGAAAGCAGCAATCCAATTACAATATTTTTTTATGACTCCATGGATTGTAAATCCTATATTTTCATATTTTAAACCCAATAATCTTAATATTACTGTCTGCCCCTTATTTTTTCATACATAAACAAGTCCCTTATATTGTTTTTCTTCAAGTGATTCTAACAAATATATTTCATTAATTATTTCTATTTAAAAAGCAAATAGCCCCTAATTACGGGGCCATTCACCACTACATTAAAATAGCTTTTTATAATTTGATAGTCAAACACTTTTATATTTACAATGTTATAAAATTAGTAAATAGAATATGATGCCTTTCCCTTCTCTTTTCTCAGAGTACTCATAATCAAATCAGATCCACTATGAAGTGCTTTTATCTGTTCATCTGTAATATCTTTACCACGATCGTTTTCCTCTCCTGTGTAAAATGCAATTACACCTTCTCTAAAAGTTACAAATACAGCCATTCCCATCATTTCCTCAGAATTCTCTTGAAGAAGAGCAGGATCCACTCCTTTTGTCGTGTAATAATATCCAACATAATAAGCGGCATTATTTACATCCTGATCATTATCATCTGCTTTCAAAAAAATTTATATGCCCCTCTTCTCTTATAAAATCAAATCCATTTATATTCACTTTATCAGATTTGTCAACAATTATATCAATTTTATCATCATCACCGGAACCTAATCCCGCATAATCCTTTAATCCAATGCCCCAAAACTTTTGTATCCTAAGAATATCCGGTACTTCTTCAAGTTTATCAGCAAATTTCAAATCATAATCTTTTGCCTTTTCTTCAGTAAAACTTTCTCTTATAAGTAAAGCATTGAACGGATTTACTACAGGTGTTTCACCTGCAACATTTTCTCTATTATTTGTAACACTTCCTCTTTGATAATTGCTTAATGCACCTATCACACCAGCAAAACATACATGTTCACCTTCAGGTAAAGAATCAAACCAACCAAGAGAACCGAGTCTCGTAGGACATAATAAATCCTTTTTATTTTTTGCTGCTTTTTTCTTAGATGCTTCCACAGATGAATATGTTTCAGTTTTATTTGTTTCCACATCTGTCTTATTAGAACTACCACCACAACCGCTAAATATTGTAGCAATTCCTAACACTAAAGCAATACATCCTATTCTTTTTTTCATTGTTTGCCCTCCATTATAATATTTATCAGTGTAATAAATATACACAGAATTTTTTTAATATTATATTTATCACTTTAAATATTTATATTAACAAAATACTCTACTTCATATGTAAAAAAATATTACATTTAACTTTTCAATTAATCAACAAATTATTTTCTTAAGATTTTATTTTGTATTATCTAAATGATATAAATAAATACAGGAAAAAAATTAGGCCTTAGCTATTCATATAACCTGGCCTTTATTTTTCAAGAATCTTA
>BNJU01003218.1_pt1 | contig 10376 bp, 12 predicted proteins | sample 8539281 | NCBI WGS metagenome assembly BNJU01 (sample SAMD00202456, study PRJDB9452) | human saliva metagenome | isolation source: human saliva | place: Japan
GTGCCTTCCGCGCCCGCGACGCCCGTCCCCACGCCCTCGGTGACTGCGACGCCCGTGCCTTCCGCGCCCGCGACGCCTGCGAAGCAGACGCCTGCTGCGAAGCTCGCACGCACGGGCACGGTCGCGGGAGGCTTCGCCGGTGCGGCGGCCCTTCTAGGCCTCATCGGCGCTGGGGTGATCGCCCTGCACAGGCGTCGTGGCTGACACTTGCGTCTGCAGACGCATCGACGCCCCGCAGTTCAACATTGAACTGCGCCCCGAAACTTGGACGCTTTTAATGGTAGCCGTTATGCGGCTTCCCGTAGGGTCTGATCCCGGTATTCTGCCGGGGTCAGCCCTTGAGCTTTACTTGGCGTCTTGTTGTGTTCCAGTGCGTGATGTAGGCGTCGAGGTCGGCTTTGAAGCTCTCGAAGGTCTGCCAGTCCTGGCCGCGGAAGAATTCGTCCTTGATGTGACCGAAGACCTGCTCGGTGGCACCGTTGTCGATGCAGTTGCCTTTGCGTGACATGCTCTGGATGAAACCGTTCTCGGCGAGCGTTCTGATGTAGGTCTCGTGTTGGTACTGCCATCCCATGTCCGAGTGCAAGATCGGCTCAGCTCCTTGGGGTTTGGCGTCCATGAGAATTTGGAGCATCTCTTGTTGTTGGGCGAGGTTGGGGTGCATGGAGATGGAGTGGGCGACGATCTCTTTGCTGGCAAAATCGTAGACCGGAGCGAGGTAGGCCTTACCGAAGGAGAGCTTGAACTCGGTGACATCGGTACCCATTTTCTGCCAGGGCCCATCGGCCTTAAAGTCGCGGCCGATGATGTTGTCGAAGCTTTGCCCCACGTCCCCCTTGTAGGAGTTGTACCTGTGGTAGTTCGTCTCGCGGCGTATGCCGCAGCGCAGCCCCATCTCACGCATCATCTTCAAGACCGTCTTGTCGGCGATGCGCTCCCCGTCCTCAGCGCGCAGGCACATGGCGACCTGCCTGTGACCGCACCCGTTGGGGGTTCGCGAAAAGATCTGGGCGACCTTGGGCCGCAGATACGCCCTGGTTGGCTGCTGGGGGTGAGCCAGCGCGTAGTAGTAGCTCGACCTGGCAAGACCGGCGGCCTCGAGGAGATCACCCACCGCGTGTCCACGCCCTGAAAGCTCGGCGACCGCTAGGGCTTTGTCCCGGTTTGGGAGCGCCTCTGCGCCTTCAGGGCAATCGATTTTTTTAGGTACGCCACCTGTGCCTCGAGCTTGCGTACGCGCTCGGCGAGTTCCTCCTCACGCGTTGGGGGCACCGCCCGTACTGATCCCTTTGGCCTGCCCTTGGGCTTGGGCTTGAGGGCCTGCGCGCCGCCCTCGCGGTACAGCCTGCACCAATTCTTCAGCGGTGTCGCGCTCGCAATACCGAAGCGCACCATCGCCTCAGGTTTACTCATCCCACCATCAACCACGGCGCTCGCTGCGGCGACCTTGGTCTCATAGTCGTATTTGGCCTGCTTCGCTCCCATGGCAAGAAAACCGTCCCTCCCGATCACGCGGTACGTCTTCTGCCAGTGTCGCACGGCCTCAGCAGGCACACCCAGCCTGTTGGCGGTCAAACGATAGCCAAATCCCCTCTCAAACATCTCCACCGCCTGCTCCCGAAGCAAACGATCATGCCTCAACCGCAGATCCACAGACATGAAAAGCCTCCCATTCCCTGGACTTCAATTTCGATGTCCAAGAACGGGAGGCAGTTCCATTGAACTGCGGGGCGTCTTGTCTCGTGGAGCCTCGATGCAGGGCGTGTGGCTGCGTCGTTCATCGGTGCGTGGCGTCTCGGTGCGTGGCCTGTGGCTGCGTCGCTCGTCGGTGCGTGGCGCCTCGATGCGGGGCGTGTGGCTGCGTCGTTCATCGATGCGTGGCGTCTCGGGGCGTGGCGTCTCGATGTGTCGCGTATCGTCGTTGCCCCTAGCTCTGGGCATTGTGCGGCTCGCGCTTGCCCGGTGCTCAACGGGGGTTTTGCGACCATAGGCCCCCGACACGCCGGCGACACGCCGACAAAAGCCTCCTATGGTAGCAAAACCCCCCACGATGCCTGCGGCGTGGGTGTAGACGGCCGACAGAATCGCGACAACGTGGCGTACAGGGCTGGGTGGCTCGGGGATGTGTCATTGGCCAGACGTGTGGATGTCTTCGCACCTTTGCTGCGCAGGTTAACCGGCTCTTCATAATTGGGGGTGTAGTTGAGGTTTGAATCCTCCTGTTTCGAGGAGTGCTCGGGTGATGTAGTTGGTGAGGTTTCGCAAGTCCGAGTGCGGATCTGCGTGGGTGTTCGAGGCGGCCGTTGATGGCTTCGGTGGGACCGCCTGTGGTGTGGGGGTGGTCGAAGTAGGCCAGGGGTGTCCCCGGCTCGGCGTTTGAGTGTCCTGCCCAGCGTCATGAGTTCGGTCAGGCTCCTCGGTACGCGCGTGGAGGTCAGTGTGTTGATTTCGGCCTGCATCAGGGCCTTACCGCGGATTTTGCTGGGATCACGATAGGCGTCGATGATGTTCTGGTAGACGCTCCAGGTGACCTCGAGTGCGACGTGCTCCTCACTGGCGAACAGGTCGAGTATGCGGTGTTGCTGACATGGCGTGAGTAGGCATGAGCGGGTGTGGAGCATACGGCGGGCCTTGTACAGGGGATCCGAGGCGCGCCCGCGCCGATGGTGAAGCTCTTGCCCGGTGCGTCTGCGGCACTCATCGAGAGCATCCCCGGCCAGGTGCACGACGTGGAAGGGATCCATGACCGCCCCTCGCGCCGGGGAGTTCTTCGGCAGCGGCGCTCTTAAAACCGGTGAATCCATCCATCGCGACGATCTCAATGCCCTCGCGCCACGTGTCGGGCTGGGAGGCCAGCCAGGTTGTGAAGACCTTTTTGGATCGGCCCGGGATCATGTCTAGGAGCCGGGAGGGACCACTGCGGTCACGGATGGGCGTCAAATCCAAGATGACAGTGACGTATTTGTCGCCGTACGGGGTGTGGCGCCACACGTGTTCATCCACGCCAATGACACGCACCCTCTCACACCGTGCTGGATCGTTGATCAGCAGACGCGCCCCCTTCGGTCAGGACAGCGGTGTTGGCGGCTCTTCCATGACACGCCGAGGGCCTGGGGATGCGCGCCACTGTCACATGATGAACGACCACGCCCGTCAGTGCCCAGCGCACCGCCGCCCGTGAGCTTGGCGCGGATCGGCTGCTTGACTCATGTCTTGGCGCCACACGTGAGCGCACTGTGGGCACCGGTAGCGGCGCACACTCACGTGCAAGATTGTGGGGCGCCACCCGCAGGGCTCGTGCGCCAAGCGTCTGACCACCGTGTCACGAGAGATGCCCTGGCACCCGCAGCGTCGACACCACCGGTCCTCACCAGTGATACGGCACGCCAATACTGCATGGTCTGGCTCAATGCGCTGGCCCGTCACCTCCAACCCCAGGCCATCCAGGCGCGTGAACGCGCTCAAATCAGGGCGATCAAAGCTGGTATTGGGCATGTCGAGGTCTTTCGGATGGACGGTGTAGCAATCTCCATCATCGGAAGACCTCGACCCTACCAGGCCACGACACGCCCAACCCCGCCCACAACACCTACACCCTCAAATGCGAAGAGCCCCATTAGAATCTATCCTTTAATACTGCAAACTACCTCGGTGAACAACATAGAGCCGAGACGATGTTAGAGTGAACCAATCATCTAGCACGCTTCGAGTGCTCCTGTTAAGAACAGATGCGAATCAATATTCAGAAGATCTCCCGGTGGCCTGGGGAGTATTATGTGCCCTATTTTCTCATTGTCTGGCCTGGTCTGGTTTTGTGGACCGGGTGTTTTGAGGGTTGTTGGTTGTTATTGGTGGTGTTGTGCCCATTGGCGCGCGTACTGGTTGGGTGAGAGCCAGCCCAGCGCGCTGTGGGGGTGCTCTTCATTGTAGCGGCGCGACCAGGCGGCGATGAGCGTGCGGGCGTGGTCGAGGTCCTCGAACATGTTGTCCTCGAGGAGTTCATCACGCATGCGGTTGTGCAAGGACTCCACGAACCCGCCCAGCCACGGCTGGCCCGGTGGGATGAACGCTTGGAGCGTGTCGTGCTCGCTGGCCCAGCGTGCCTGGGCTGCGGCGATGAATTCAGGCCCGTTATCGGCCCCTTAGTACCTGAGGTGCTCCATGGGTTAGGACAGCCAGGTCAAGCATTTCGATCACGTCGGCGGCTCCCATGCGCCGCTCAACGTGGAAAGCCAGGTGCTGACGGGTGAACTCATCAATGACGTTACAGACCTTCAAGACACGCCCCTTCCAGTCCGAGTCGAACTGGAAATCAATGGCCCACACCTGCCCAGGAGCGCTAGCCCTGACCAGGCGCTGTAGGTGTGGCGCGGTGCGCGGCTTGTGGGCTTTGCGCGCTCGCACGCGCAGCCCCTCGGTGCGCCACAAGCGCCGGAACGTATCACGCCCCACGACAATGCCCTCACTCTTGGCCCGCGCCCAGGCACGTGTATAGCCCCACCGTCGATGCGTGGCGGCAAAATCGTTCATCCACTGGCGCACAGGCCCATGATCACGCAGCGTTTTCGCCCCGCCCGCCGCGCGGGTGCGGCAATACGCTGACCGCGACAGCCCGGCAACGCGCCCGTGCAAGACGCTGAGAAAACCCCTGGCCGACAAGGTGGTTCACAGCGTCGTGCCTGCGCGCTGGGCCTAGAAGTTTCCCTCTGCCAACTCTCGCAGCGCTGCCTTCTCCAGCTCTGCTTGTCCCAGCAACTGTTTCAAGCGCGCGTTTTGCTCGCGCAACTCACGCAGTTCCTTGGCCTCACGACGACTCACCGACCCATAACGCTGGCGCCACCGACACAACGTCGCCTCGCTGATACCCAGCACGCGGCAAGCCTGGGCCGTACTCATGCCCTCACCTCCCAACGCCTCGGCCTTCTCCAGCTTCACGACAATCTGCTCAGGCGTGTGCTTCGAAAACTTCCTCATGGCCATCCATTCTGCCCGGTCACAAACAGCCGGGACTACTCAGAACAACCCTCTCAAAACAAACGGACCAAACAACTCAGACCCCTCCACCTCCACCACCACACGCCCGTGATCTTGAGCGATCACCCCACAACCCGGGCAGCCAGGACAGCGATCACAGGACTCTCTGTCGAGCATCAGACCACACTCACGCCGAGCGACAGAAACCAGATGGAAACCCTCCAAGTCAACGACCAGATCACACCGATCATAACGACCAAGCGACACAGAGCAGCAGCAGGTAGGGTGAGACACCGCCCGAGGTCCTTGAAGACAGCGGGGGTAGACGTCCGCTCATCATCAAGGACCTCGACCTCTACCCGCAACCCCCGACCAACACCCGGTCACCCACACTCAACTCTGAAGTGCCATCAATGTCTGCTCGGATTGTGAGTTTCCAGTCCGAAAGCAGTACCAGTGTGCTACCTCTGTAATATACTGAACCAAATGGTGGCTGGAGTTACATGCATGTCTCAAACTCCACAGCATACCTACTTGTCGGGAGGCTAATTCGGACATGGAGTTATCGCTCGTTTCGATGTTACCGGTTGCTGCCAGCATTGTTCAGGCAGTACTCAATGGGGCTGAGTTTGTGAGTCATGCCACAGCGGCAAATGCGGCGACTATCGTTGGAAACGTGAATGGGAGCTGGACACTTTTAGCAAGACTTGGAGATGTTCGAAATGACAGAGTTGCGTTGGAGCGTGATATATCTAGGCGACTTGAGCAAAAAACTTCGATGTTGCGACAGGGGCTCAGGGATCGAGGCTATGAAAGTAGTATGCTTGCCGGCGCTGCAACTGAAGTTGAAAAACTGATTGTGGAACTAGGAAATGATCCTGAGTACTTCGTAAATGCGGTACGAGATCCTGGATCTTTCTACGAGTCCTTTCGGCCACAGATCGAAAATAGGAAGAGGTATGTTGACAGAGGGGCGGAGGGATTCTATGAGCAACTTGCATTTGTGGCAGTAGAAGAGTTTCAGCGACTCGCTCCTTCATCGCCCCAGTTTCAACTCGGTGCCTTGCTGCGCATCATTACAGACCTGGATAAGGTTCGTGACGCAATGGTGGCAACAAGTACAAGTATTGACAGGCTCATTGAGCAAAAGGTCGTGGCCGGGCGAGGTTTGAGTGAAACCAATTTTTCGAGCTTACGAAAACGAGAAACGGTTTCAATTGGAGTGACGCCAACTACGCCGAGATGCAAGGTCAAGCGTCGAGAATACGAGTCCCTGGTTCCGGAACCCGCGCACACGTACGCCCTGCTAGGGCCATCAGGGGTCGGAAAATCTCAAATCGCATATACTTGGATGACTCTGTCTGGTGCCACTCTGAAAGTCTGGATTGATGCGAAGTCGGAAGTCTCGATACTGCGATCGTATCAAGAAGCTTATATTGCTCTTTGTGAAGATGTGGGTCTCAAAGATGGAAATGTGCGAAAGGTTGCGCATCTGTTTCTCAACTGGTTGAGTCAAACTGAGGTCAGGTGGATCTTGGTGTTTGATTCTGTTCCGCGTGATGCTGGACGAGAGCTGCGAGCATTGATTCCCGAGCCTACAACGTCTGGAGTGGTTGTCGTTACGTCTCAGGATAGGAACTTCGGCAAGAATGAGCAGGTCAACCGTGTTGAAGTACGAGGGTTGCGACCAAAAGAGGGCGTGGAGCTAATGAGACTTCATAGTAGTGAATTGACGAAAGGGGTAGACGAAGAGTTGTTATGCTGTCTAGGAAATGTCTTCTCCTGGAGTCCGTTGGCTCTTGAGCATGTGATGGCAGGCATTGCAATTAGGAATGTGCGTATTGAGAAGTATCTTGAGGCACTGTTCGCGTCGGAGACCCCTGTTCATGATTTTCTTAGTGATTCTGATATATTTTCGCGTGCAAGCGTATTGAGAAGCGCTCTAGAAGTTAACATCGCAGACATCGAAAATGAAGTTTGGGGTACGCTTGCTTCAAACGTGCTGAAGTTGCTGAGTCTTACCGGGCAGACTCCTCTGCCGGTACAGTGGATTGTTTCCTTGATGCGTAGGTGTGGTTCCGTGTCGTCCCAAAATTCAGCCAGATTCGAAGTTGATCTCCGGAGTGCCATCTCAATACTAGATAGTCGCTTTCTTGTGGATTTCGATCGAAGTCAGGATATTGTCCGATGTCATGAATGTGTTCGTCGCGTAACGCGAGAGAGGTGGAGAAAGTCGTCGGGTTGGGCGGTGTCGCTTGTCGACTATTTGGACGGAGTGCGATCACTGTGGGACAGTGCAGCTCGGTTGACATCTGGAGCCTTGTGGACACTGGCGAAAATGACCTCTTCGCTTCTTGACTATCTTCCGTTGGATCCTGTTATTGTGACTACGAATGGTGCTGCGAGTATTTCGTTGGCGCTTTCGGCACTCATGTATGAATCCGGTTTAGTTGCTGAATCTGTTGGCGTGCTCGACAGAGTTATCGTGCTCTATTCTGCTTTCGTTTCTCCGGAGAGTGCTTGTCTCTTACGGATTAAGTCTCGTCGTGCAAAGTACTACTCTGACTTGTATCCAGAACGTGCAGTTAGCGAGTTCGACTTGATCGTTTCTGCTCAGCTTGAAGCTCAAGGTATCATGTGTCGTGACACGCTTGAATCGCTCGTCGATAGAGAACTTGCGTGTGTTTTTTCTGGGGGTGCGGAGGGAACGTTCTTTCCTCAAGCTGTTGTATTCAATCTGTGTTAGTGCCCTGGGAGTCGATGATGGCCTAACACTTAAGTGTCTCGGTGTTATCGTACGTTCGCATAGTGACAGTCATAACTATGTTAGTGCGCTCAGGCATTGTCGACGGCTGTTACGTGCGAGACGCAGTGTTTTAGGTCGATGTCACAGGGATACGCTTGATGCTGCTCACAACTACGCCTATATTCTTGGTGAAATGGGGGAGTATCGGGAGGCTATTCAACAGTATGAGGAGCTGCTTCCGCTCCAGGTCGAAGTGCTTGGAATAGGAGCGCCGAGCGTCCTGTTGAACAGAAATAATGTGGCTCATTACTATGGGTTGTTGGGACAGCCAGAACTCGCTGTGGTTTTACTCTCGGCGCTGGTAGAAGATGCTGTGATCCATTTGGGAGAGGAGAATCGTGACACATTTAAGTTCCGACACAATCTGGCTCACTGGTCTGGTCATGTTTTCGGCGCAGATGAGGCAGTTGATATGTTCAGTGTTGTGCGTGAGCGGTCTCGCGTGTTTGGTCAGCTAGATGTCGACGTTCTGAGAACGCGTAATCGACACGCCTTTTGGGTCGCTAGATCGGGCGATATCGCGTTTGCTCGCCGGCTTTTTGTTGAACTCCAGTACGATGAAAGACGTGTGCTCGGTACCTCGCATTGGCAGTATCGTTCGACTTGCAGTGACGTTGAAGCCCTCGGATTAGCCTAAGGGAGGCGGTTTTTGCTGTGCTCAGACACAGTTCATTATGAGCATTGTGGGTCGTTGATAGATGAGATTATAGGCTCTTCATAATTTGGGGGTGTAGTTGGGGTTTGAATCCTCCTGTTTCGAGGAGTTTTCGGGTGATGTAGTTGGTGAGGTTTCGCAAGTCCGAGTGCGGATCTGCGTGGGTGTTCGAGGCGGCCGCTGATGGCTTGGTGGGGCCGCCTGTGGTGTGGGGGTGGTCGAAGTAGGCCAGGGGTGTCCCCGGCTCGGCGTTTGAGTGTCCTGCCCAGCGTGATGAGTTCGGTCAGGCTCCTCGGTACGCGCGTGGAGGTCAGTGTGTTGATGTCGGCTTGCATCAGGGCCTTGCCCGCTCTTGTGTCGGGCGCGCGGTAGGCATCGGGTGATGTTCTGGTAGACGCTCCAGGTGACCTCGAGTGCGACGTGCTCCTCACTGGCGAACAGGTCGAGTATGCGGTGTTGCTGGCATGGCGTGAGTAGGCATGAGCGGGTGTGGAGCATACGGCGGGCCTTGTACAGGGGGATCCGTGGCACGCCCGCGCCGATGGTGAAGCTCTTGCTGGATTCGCCTGCGGCACTCATCGAGAGCATCCCCGGCCAGGTGCACGACGTGGAAGGGATCCATGACCGCCCTCGCGCCGGGGAGTTCTTCGGCAGCGGCGCTCTTAAAACCGGTGAATCCATCCATCGCGACGATCTCAATGCGCTCACGCCACGTGTCGGGCTGGGAGGCCAGCCAGGTTGTGAAGACCTTTTTGGATCGGCCCGGGATCATGTCTAGGAGCCGGGAGGGACCACTGCGGTCACGGATGGGCGTCAAATCCAAGATGACAGTGACGTATTTGTCGCCATAGGGGGTGTGGCGCCACACGTGTTCATCCACGCCAATGACACGCACGCCTTCAAACCGTGCTGGATCGTTGATTAGTAGGCATTGGCCTTCGGTCAGGACAGCGGTGTTGGCGGCTCTTCCAGGACACGCCGAGGGCCTGGGGATGCGCGCCACTGTCACATGATGAACGACCACGCCCGTCAGCGCCCAGCGCACCGCCGCCCGTGAGAGCTTGGCGCGCGGATCGGCTGCTTGACTCATGTCTTGGCGCCACACGTGAGCGCACTGTGGGCACCGGTAGCGGCGCACACTCACGTGCAAAGATTGTGGGGCGCCACCCGCAGGGCTCGTGCGCCAAGCGTCTGACCACCGTGTCACGAGAGATGCCCTGGCACCCGCAGCGTCGACACCACCGGTCCTCACCAGTGATACGGCACGCCAATACTGCATGGTCTGGCTCAATGCGCTGGCCCGTCACCTCCAACCCCAGGCCATCCAGGCGCGTGAACGCGCTCAAATCAGGGCGATCAAAGCTAGTATTGGGCATGTCGAGGTCTTTCGGATGGACGGTGTAGCAATCTCCATCATCGGAAGACCTCGACCCCTACCAGGCCACGACACGCTCAACCCCGCCCAGCAACACCTACACCCTCAAATGCGAAGAGCCGGTTAACCCACAGGCAGGCGGGGGTGCCGGTGATTCACCGGCACCCCGCCTCTGGCTACGAAACGCGATTACGAGCGCTTCCTCCGCATTGTCGCGGCGCCGATAGCGCCCTGTCACGGCAGCGAGCAGCAGCACATCGCCGGTGAGAGCACCGGTCTTGGCGAGCCGTGTTGCAGGCTTAGGAGGAACCGAGGGCGTAGAGCGTCGTTGGCGTAGGCATAGGCGTTGTCGGCGTAGGCGCAGTGCGTTGTCGGCGTCGGCGTCGTTGGCGCAGGCGTTGTCGGCGTTGGCGTTGGCGTAGGCGTAGGCGTTGTCGGCGTAGGCGTCGGCGTTGCTGGCGTAGGCGTCGGACCCGGCTCGAAGCGACGAGTCGTGTCACGTAGGGATGCGACTCGCTGGTCGTACTTCAGGGGGTGCTTCATGAGCGGAGCCTCATCCCCACCCG
>BNJU01002148.1_pt1 | contig 10365 bp, 14 predicted proteins | sample 8539281 | NCBI WGS metagenome assembly BNJU01 (sample SAMD00202456, study PRJDB9452) | human saliva metagenome | isolation source: human saliva | place: Japan
AAAAGGCAGTGGAAATGCTAGACTCATGCGACTAAGATGTTAAAAGAACGATAAGAACACAAAAAGAGAGGGACAGAAATCGGTAATTCGTTAGAATTCGATTTCGTCGTCCCACCTTCCGCACAGTTGAGTAGGGCTGTAAAGCTGATGAAATCAGCGTAGTAGAGCCCACTCAACCACTGCGTCTTGCTCGACAATCCAAAGACAATTGAGAGGCTAGGACTTTTGTCCCATCCTCTATTGATACGCAAAAACAGGTCAACAGATGACCTAAAAATCATTGAACAAATTAAGCTCTTTCTATTTTGACAAAAAGTCAATCTTTCTGTGACGCACTGGAAGTTGCGTCTACCTGATTCTGATTCTGCTTCTTCTGTTTAGAAGAATTTCTTTCCGTCTTATCTAAAGTGTCGGGCTCTTTCTGTCACATGCCCTGCAGGCCGTTAGGATAAAGACAGAAATCAGAGCCAGAAACAAGCTCCCAATTTTCTTGAATCTAGACATACGAGTCCTCCATTTTACGAAACTTGATGAGACTAGCACTCGCCAAAAATTCCCTGCACAGTCTCGACATCTTCTGGACTACTGCCTCGGTCAATATCGCAGATATGCTGGAGCCCATATTTTTCGATAATCAAGGCAGTCGCCCCGCAGAAGGTCCGGCCGTGTTTAACAGAGTCACCATTATTAACAAAAACCTTTAATCAGCCCAGGATGTTTCTTGATAAAAGCGTTTGGTAGACCAGGAATTTTTCCCAGCACCAGCATTTCCTGAGTAATGAGAATACAGGGCTCTTCCAGTTTCTCCTTGATAGTCTGGGTCGGATAGCCCAGTGATTCTGCAAATCGTTTACCAATACCAGTATTTGAATCTATAAACCACAATCATCTTCATCACCTACTTTCTAGGATAGCAAACCAAGTCCAGAAGCCTAAAACCACGACATCTGAGATGAGCATAAGCATGAACTCTAAATCTGGCATCATGTGGAATGTACATCAGCAATGACAAAGTTATCAAAGCCAGTGCCGTCAGCTTTAACAACTGCCGGCAAGCCCGGAATCAAAGCCGCTCCGATCAGGACAACGATGAGACTCTCCGACTAAAAATGACTGAAAATCCACACTTAAACTAAAAACCAACTGTCGCACTGCTGTAACCAATGGTCAAAAGACCAATCAGCACCAGACAGATACCCAAAAATAGCCAATCCGCTCATAGCAAATCCTCCTTGCTTATTCATTCATTTTCTCACTTTTCCGTTTTTGAATGAACGATTTCTAATATTCATTCAAAACTTTTTAAAAATAATCTACTTTATACTTATCCAATCACATTTCTTGAATACCTTCCAATTCCTATTCGCACTACTACAAGACATCACCTCCTTTTTGTTTATGAATGAATGATTTTTAAAAATTCATTCATGATTGCTTCTAAGTAAAGGAATTTCCTCTATTTGGAAAAATCCCTTAACAAAAATATTTCACTAAAGTCTCAAGACTATCGAAGTAGCCGAAAATTTCTGCCTGTGACATGCATGTCTATGTAATAAATCAAGTCATAAACCTTCATGATCTCAGCTATTTTCTCCTTCGAAAAGCCCTCTTCCTGCAAGCGCTGGCTGAAGGTCTGAATCAGAAACTGATGAAAGGCATTGATGCTCGTCCGGCATCCTGATTATAGTAATCGTGCAGAATCTGAGAAATGCCTGGCTTTGTTCCACTCAGCCAGAAATTTTATTGGTGAAATCAACTCAAAAGTGATGCAAAAGTCAGCTCAACGATTGCCTCCGCTCGCCCTCGCGAGTCTACGCGTTGTATGATTCCCTCACGTATATGGCTATTTTCAGCTACATAAACCTCCAAGAAGATAGCTTCTTGGACTCATAATACTTGTAAAATGATCCGACAGCCATATGGCTTCTCTTAGCAATATCAGAAATTCCAGTCGCTTTTATAGCCTTTTTCTGCAAATACTTCTCTAGTCTGCACCAAGAGCTCATATCCATTTCATGCCTCTTTTATGAATGAATCAATCTATATATTCATTCACATTATAACACATTCTTGCCATTTGTCAAGCATTTATGCTATACTATACAAAAAAGATAGTTTGCTAATCAAATTATTTTTGTACTATATTTTTGGAAGTTGAGCTATGCTCAAGGAAAGACGTAACCAGGGTACCATCGCCCTACTGGTAATTACTTTTATTTTTCTAGCAGTTGCTCGCAGTGATGGGATTTATCCAATACCAAAAAGTCAACACCAAGACGCTCTATGACCGAAAGATAGCAATCCCGGAGCAGATTCAGCAGTCTATGCTGAAGTGTCATATATTTTTCCAGAGGCTCTGATTGAAGTAGAAGATAATACTCAAGTTTGGCTGGTTGCTTACCAAGACGGATATGTTGGTCTGCAGGCTAAAAAGGGAGACAAACAGATTGCCCAGCTCTTGGAAAAAGAGAAAAAGGGCGAGCTGGAAAAAAATCCTGTCCGAATCGTTGGCTCCTATGTTAATGCTAACTCCCCTAAAATAATCAGGGATATATCTCTAATTATGGCAGCCTCGTTCGCGGTCTCCTAGCAGACAATCCCGAAGTCATCACAGTAATGTCAAGCAGCTCCTATATCTCTATCACTGAATTTGAATCTGACAATCTTGCATTCATGTTCTACATTCTGTTTTTGATTGGACTCTGTGTTTTCTTTGTCGTTATAGGAATTATCGGCCGCAAGAAAAATATCGCTGCCTACGAAGAAATCTATGCAGCCTATCCAGAGGCCAAGAACAATCTCAATATCCTGCTGGAGCAAGCTTCTTTCCACGACGATGTGCTGAAAATTGCTGTTTATAAAGACCATCTCATTGCCTACTATAGAGGTTTCAAGGCGATTGATCTCAAACAGGTCGTCCATCTCTACCACCACATTCTCACCATGCATCGTGGCTTCGTTGCTTCAAACAGAAACTCAACCTTAGTTGCTGTTCGAAACAATCAAAAGAAATACCAAATGCCTATTAAGAACATTGGTAAAACAACAGACACTAAAACTTCAGTCAACCTTGACTACCTCTACAAACCACTTTCCCTCATATCCGATTGGGAGTGTAATATCACATAAAGAGAGTGGGACAGAAATCGGTAATTCATTAGAATTCGATTTCGTTGTCCCACTTCCGGACAGTTGAGTAGGGCTATAAAAAGCTGATGAAATCAGCGGTAGAGCCCACTCAACCACTGCGTCTTGCCTCGACAATCCAAAGACAATTGAGAGGCTAGGACTTTTGTCCCAGTCTCTTCAAATTGAAGATAAAGTCTTTTGAAAAACTTTCCTTAGGTGAGTGCTGACGTCAGGAACTTCGTAGAAGTTCTCATGACTTAGTTTGAACCTGGGGTTTCAAGATTACCGAGTGCTTGAACCATAGTGGTTCAAGCACTTTTTCTCACGGCGGAAAGTTTTAGATTTGCTTAAATGCTTATCTAATAAAAATTTTTGAAATATTATCTAGCTAGTTAATGTAAAAATAGTTTGTTTCATTCAAAAACCCGGTTTCCCGGAGTTTTTGATTGATTAGTGTGATACACGACGATCGTTTGCTTTTTGCATTTTTCTTCGATGAAAGTCGCTTGTTCTTCAGGCTCGATTACTTTTTCTTGAATGTGAAACTGCACCTGCTACTAGCCGTAACTGTACCAGCAACACCAGTAACAAAAACCTTTACCAAATCCTTTTAGCCATGAGAATTTCTCCTTTTCTGAACTTTTAAATATTTATGTTATAATATATGGTAACGAAAAATGCGATTTTTGCAAGGAAAAACGATGAAAAACAAGATAATTGTGATAGTGGGGCCGACCGCTGTTGGAAAAACAGCCCTCGCTATCGAGGTGGCCCAGCGCTTTCAGGGCGAGGTCATCAGTGGGGACAGTCAGCAAGTCTACCGCACACTAGATATTGGAACGGCCAAGGCCAGTCCAGAAGAGCAGGCGGCAGCTCCCCATCATCTGATTGATGTGCGTGAGGTGACAGAGACCTACTCAGCCTATGATTTTGTCAAAGAGGCCAGCCAAGCCATCGAAGAGATTCAAGAACGGGGCCATCTTCCCATTATTGCTGGGGGGACAGGTCTCTATGTCCAAAGTCTGCTAGAAGGTTATCATCTAGGAGGGGATGTTGCCCATGAGGATATCCTGGCCTATCGGGAGTCCTTGTCTCCTCTTTCGGATGAAGAACTGTTTGAGCGAGTAGCAAAAGAGGGAATGGAGATTCCGCAAATCAATCGCAGACGGGCTATGCGGGCTTTAGAGATCGCCCATTTCGGTCAGGACTTGGAAAATCAAGCTCCAGCCTATGAGCCCTATATCATCTGTTCAGACGATGATCGCTAAAGCCTTGTATGACCGTATCAACCGACGGGTGGATCTCATGGTTGAGCAGGGCTTGTTCGAAGAAGCCCAGTGGCTCTATGACAACCATCCTGAGGTTCAGGCGCCAAAGGGATTGGCTACAAGGAGCTCTTCCCTTATTTCAAGGGGGAGCAAAATTTAGAAGAAGCCCTGAGCAACTCAAAACAAAAATACACGCCGTTTTGCCAAACGCCAGTTGACCTGGTTCCGCAATCGGATGACAGTTCATTTTACCAGATTGGAGAAAAAGGCTTTAAGGAGCGGTTCTCAAGATATAGAAAGATTTTTAGATGATAGAAACTGAGAAAAACAGGAGCGGGTCCTCATTGTCGGTGTCGAGCTCCAAGGGATGGAAAAACTTTGACATGTCCATGGAGGAGTTGGCCAGTCTAGCCAAGACAGCCAGGGGCAGAGGTGGTCGGTATCTACACTCAGAAGAGAGAAAAAGTACGACAGCAAGACCTTTCGTCGGTTCTGGAAAGCTAGAAGAAATTGCCCAAATGGTGGATGCAGATGAGGTTTCGACAGTTGTCGTTAACAAACCGTTTGACCCCTCGTCAGAATGTGAATTTAGAAGAAATTTTTGGGTGTTAAGGTCATTGACCGGATGCAACTGATCTTGGATATCTTTGCCATGCGGGCACGAAGCCATGAAGGAAGTTGCAGGTGCACTGGCTCAGCTCGCAATCTCTTGCCCCCGTCTCGTTGGTCAAGGAATCATGCTCAGCCGGCAGGCTGGAGGATTGGTTCCCGTGGTCCAGGGGAAAGTCAACTGGAGTTGAACCGCCGGAGTGTCCGTAATCAAATCACCGATATTGAGCGTCAACTCAAGGTGGTCGAGAAGAATCGAGAAGTGGTTCGAGAAAAACGTCTGGAATCCTCTGTTTTTAAGATTGGCTTGATTGGCTACACCAATGCAGGAAAGTCAACCATTATGAATGCCTTGACCAGTAAGGCCCAGTACGAAGCAGATGAACTCTTTGCGACCTTGGATGCGACAACCCAAGAGTATTCATCTAACAGGGAATTTACAAGTAACTCTGACAGATACGGTTGGTTTTATTCAGGGACTTGCCGACAGAGTTGGTGACCAGCTTTTAAGTCGACCCTAGAAGAGAGCAAGAATGTAGATCTCTTGGTCCATGTCATCGATGCCTCTGATCCCAACCATGAAGAGCATGAAAAGACAGTCCTTCAGATTATGAAAGATTTGGAGATGTTGGATATTCCACGCTTGACCCTCTACAACAAGGCAGACAAGGTCAAGGACTTTACCCCGACACAGACACTTACCGCCTGGTTTCGGCCAGGATCCCGATAGTCGGGCTAAACTTCAGGACATTCTACTTGAAAAGATGCAGAGCTCTTCCAGCCTTTTACAGATTCAGGTTCCTTTTGAACAAGCCTACCGCATCCATGAATTGGAGACCATGGCCATTCTGACTGAGCGTTCCTATGAGGAGACTGGTGAGGTCATAACAGGCTACATCGCCCCGAAAAATGCATGGAGACTAGAGGAGTTTTATCACCATGGATTATCTTAACATCGCCCTCAGCTATGGTGGCTATACCAGTCTAGACAAGGTCTATTTAGATCGGGTTTTGGCGGGATTGACAGAGGAGCAGAAGCTTCAGTTTATCACGCCACCACCCAGTGTCATCAACGCCTACTTCGCAGAGCTCTACCAAAAGAAAAGCCCGGAAGCAGCAACTGACTACTATGAACAGGTCACTGAGGCCTTTGACCTTTATCAGACGAGTCCCAGCTTTGAGGAGGAGAAACCCTTTGTCCGTCTCAATCTTTCTGGCAAAGCCTATGGTTTTTGCTACCGAGAAAAGGGATTGGCGCAAGTATTTGCCCAGCAAGCAGAAACCATTCGCATGGATCTCTTGTTTGAGATAGCGCAAATCTTTCCTCACTACCTCGTCTATGAAGAGGAAGGCTTGATCTTGATGCGTCTTGTTAGGGAACAAGAGGTAGCCGAGACTAAGGAGTTGTCAGCTTTGTCTAATCTTGAAGAGCTGGCAGATGGTAGTATCCGTCTATCTGGTTACAACCAGGACGAATTGGTTCAATTAGCCACTGCCTACCCTGGAAAAATCGCTGTTCGATCCAAGAATCGGACCGCTATGATTCTATATTAGTTAGAAAGTATACAATGAAATTCAATTTTAGGAACAGGTGCGGGACAACCGTCCAAAATCTCGTAATGTCTCTAGTCTAGCCCTCAAACTCCTGGATGAAATCAATGAAGTCTGGCTCTTTGACTGTGGGGAAGGGACGCAGAACCGAATCTTAGAAACCAGCATCCGTCCTCGAAAGGTCAGCAAAATTTTTATCACCCATCTACACGGGGACCATATCTTTGGCTTGCCAGGTTTCCTCTCTAGCCGGGCTTTTCAAGCCAATGAAGAGCAGACTGATCTCAGAGATTTATGGACCGGTTGGGATCAAATCCTTTGTCTTGACCAGTCTGCGAGTTTCCGGTTCCCGCCTACCCTATCAGATCCATTTTCATGAGTTCGATGAAGGTTCGCTTGGGAAAATCATGGAGACAGATAAGTTTACGGTCTATGCTGAGGCCTTAGACCATACCATCTTCTGTGTGGGCTATCGCGTCATGCAAAAAGACCTCGAAGGAACGCTCGATGCAGACAAGCTCAAGGCAGCAGGAGTTCCATTTGGACCACTCTTTGGACAGGTTAAAAATGGGCAGGATGTTACATTAGAGGATGGCACCAAGATCATTGCGGCGGACTATATCTCAGCCCCTCGACCTGGTAAGGTCATTACGATTCTGGGAGATACACGTAAGACCAATGCTAGCGTCAGACTCGCCGTCAATGCCGATGTCCTCGTGCATGAGTCCACCTATGGCAAGGGCGATGAGAAGATTGCTCGTAAGCACGGACACTCGACCAACATGCAGGCGGCAGAAGTGGCGCGGGAAGCAGGGGCCAAACGCCTACTTCTCAACCATATCAGTGCCCGCTTCCTCTCCAAAGACGTCAGTCAATTGCGAAAAGATGCAGCGACTATTTTTGAGAAAGTCCATGTGGTCAAGGACTTAGAAGAAGTGGAGATCTAAGATGCGAACCATTATCATTACAGGAGCGAGTGGAGGCTTAGCTCAGGAAATGGTCAAGCTTCTCCCTGAGGACCGATTGATTCTCTTGGGTAGAAATCAAGAAAAACTGGAAGACCTCTATGCTAGCCATCCTCAGGCCGAATGCATCGGGCTTGATATTACTAATTCACATGCCCTTGAACAACTTGTAGAGGACCTGACTCACCGCTATGGCGGAATTGATGTCTTGGTCAACAATGCTGGGTATGGGATCTTTGAAGAGTTTGACCAGATCACCAATGAGCAGATTCATTCCATGTTTGAAGTCAATACCTTTGCCCTGATGAACCTCTCGCGCATCGTCGCTAAGAGAATGAAGGAAGCAGGCAAGGGGCACATTGTCAATATCGTCAGCATGGCGGGTCTCGTCGCAACTGCCAAATCTAGCCTTTATTCGGCGACCAAGTTTGCGGCCATTGGCTTTTCCAATGCCCTACGCTTGGAACTCATGCCTTTTGGTGTCCATGTGACGACGGTCAATCCGGGTCCTATCCGGACTAGTTTCTTTGATCAGGCAGATCCTGACGGAAGCTATGTCAAGGCTGTGGAACGCTACATTTTGGAACCAGACTTTGTGGCTAAGAAGATCGTTAAAACTTTGGAAAAGCAAAACGCGAGCTCAATCTTCCTTGGATCTTGAACCTGACCCACAAGCTCTATACCCTATTTCCACGCATCTCGGACAAGCTGGCTAGCAAGATGTTTAACTTCAAATAGGAGGAGGCAGATGGCCGCAAATATTCAAGCCTATTTAGAAAACATCCGGAAACCCTGGGGACAGATCTATTATGATATCCTTTTTGCCCAATTAAAAGACATCAAGGGAAAGCGAGTGCTTGATTTTGGCAGTGGCTTTGGCCTGGTGGCTAACCACCTAGCGAAAGATAATGAAGTCCTTGCTGTGGAGCCGAATCAAGAAATGGTAGCCTTGCGGGCTAAGGACCATCCCTACCAGCAACTGGTCGGAAGTCTGGAACAGTTAGCAAGTCTTGAAGATGCTAGCTTTGAGGTCATCCTTTGCCACAATGTCTTGGAGTATGTAGAGGATCGCAAGCTAGTTCTTGAAGAATTTACCCGTCTCTTGAAACCAGATGGTCTCCTATCCATCGTCAAGCACAATGAGGTTGGCCGCGTCCTGCAGACCGTAGTTTTTGAAAATGATACTCAGAAGGCCCTCGATTTGCTAGCAGGCCAAGATCTGGAAACCCACTCCATGGGCTTGGCCCAGGCCTATGATCTTGGTGTAGCAGTCGAAGACCTAGCCCTCGAATTTCAGGACTACCAAGGAATTCGAGTCTTTTATGGCTTACAGGATAATCGTTTCAAAAGCCAAGAAGGTTGGCGAGAGTCTATGCTCAAGATGGAGTTGGCAGTCTGCCAAGAGTTCCCTTACCGGGATATGGCCTTCTTCCAGCACTATAGGTTAAAAAGGAGTTAAGATGTTCGATTACAGACAAGAGGTTCCAGAGATGACAGACCTAGTCACACTCTACAGCTCGCTCGGCTGGACCAATTATACCAACAATCCAACCATGCTAGAAGAAGCTGTCAAAGCCAGTCTCTGGCAGTTAGCAGTCTATGATGAGAAAGAGCTCGTCGCTTACATTCGCTTGGTAGGAGATGGGCACTCTGTCCTGTTGGTGCAGGACCTCTTGGTGCGACCAGATCACCAGCGCCAAGGCATTGGAACGAAACTCTTAGAAGAGGCTTTAGCAAGGTTCCCCCATGTCTATCAACGACTCCTTGTTACTGAACGGAGCGAGAAAAATCTAGACTTTTACCAATCCCTGGGCTTTGTCGAACTTTCAGAGCAAGCCTGTACAGGGATGATTTATAATAATTGACGGAGAGAGAGTGGGACAGAAATCGGTAATTCGTTAGAATTCGATTTCGTCGTCCCGCCTCCGCAAAGTTGAGTAGGGCTGAAAAAGCTGATGAAATCAGCGTAGTAGAGCCCACTCAACCACTGCGTCTTGCTCGACAATCCAAAAACAATTAAGAGGCTAGGACTTTTGTCCCAGCCTCTTTTCTTGTTTTTCCTGACATTCCTTGTAAATAATGGTAGAATAGAGCTAGATCATTGAATACGTTGATGAGCATTTCAAATTGTGAGAACCCTTCATCCTATAGTTCTTGTAGTCCTCTATCTAACTTTTGGAGGTTTTCTATTTTTGGAGGTAGACCTATGAAAAACAAAACTTATTCCCTTTTACTCTTAGTTCCCATCCTATTCGTAACGATGGTTCTAACCAGTTGTAAGTTCATGACACCGAGCGATTACAAAAAGGCTAAAGAAGTTGTTAGCAGTGAGCTTGCTCAAGTTGGTTTGCATGGAAAAGTAAGCATCACTCAGTTATCCTGGACTGCCCTAGAATACCCACAGTATCATGTAAGGTACACATACTCTGAAAAAACCTACGATGATCAAATGGTACGATTGGAAGATGAAACTACTTTTAAAGATGACTGGTCGCTTAATAGTCTTATATTTCTAGAATATAAGGAAGCTTTCTTGGAGCAGAAATCGATTAAAAATATTGAGGAAAAACTAGAGACTGAAATAAAGAAACAATCTCTAGGTCTTCCTATTAGTTTCTTTGGTTTTTATCTAACTCTCACCGTGATGAGAAGGAGCAAATCCTAGATAGCATCGCTAAGCAAAATCTTAAAGAAGGAAAGAAAGACTTTGCTGGTTACTATCAGATTCCTTTTCAGACTCTAATTGACCAAGAGTTAATTGATATGACCATTTATATAGATGATGGCGTATCTGTTAAGGAGCAAGACATAAAAAGCTGCGACTAAAAAGCTAGATGCGAACA
>BNJU01003302.1_pt1 | contig 10364 bp, 9 predicted proteins | sample 8539281 | NCBI WGS metagenome assembly BNJU01 (sample SAMD00202456, study PRJDB9452) | human saliva metagenome | isolation source: human saliva | place: Japan
CAAAAAAAAACGCAATCCATCAAATGATTGCGTTTTTCTAACCTTCTGTGACCACAGATGGGGTCTCCAATCGTTGCAAACTCCCCTACAAAAATCTGTATCTAAATCTTTGAGATGGCAAGGCAAGACCTTTTTGACATAACGTTCTTTCTTTAAGTCTTCCATGACTTGATCAGCCTTTGTCACTGTCCACATACAATTGGACATAACGGCATTTCTTAGAATGGTACAAGACATCTCCGACAGATTGTAATTTTTTTCCCATCTCGATTGTAATACAATTTTACAATCAAGCCTGTTCTTTCTTGTTTTTCAAACATGGTCAATCCCTTTCTCGTTCTGTTACTAGTATATCAAATTTCAAGAAAAAGAACTACTCTTTTATGAGAGCAAAAAGAGAGGGACAGAAATCGGTAATTCGTTAGAATTCGATTTCGTCGTCCCACCTCCGCACAGTTGAGTAGGGCTGTAAAAGCTGATGAAATCAGCGTAGTAGAGCCCACTCAACCACTGCGTTTTGCTCGACAATCCAAAAATAATTGAGAGGCTAGGACTTTTGTCCCAGCCTCTTGACGGACCTTCCCATAGGATGGTTTAGTCCAATTTATTATTGGCCATGATTTCATCAATAAAGCCATATTCAAGTGTTTCTTGCGCGCTCATCCAATTGTCACGTTCCGCATCAGCATGCACTTTTTCAATGGATTGACCTGAATTTTCCGCAAGGATTTTTTCCAAGTTATTCCGTGTTTTGAGCAAGTGTTCTGCTGCAATCGCCATATCGGTTTGTTGGGTACCACCACCAGTACCACCCATTGGTTGGTGAATCATGTACTCGGCATTTGGCAACATGAAGCGTTTGCCCTTCGCACCACTTGAAGCAATGATAGTTCCCATAGATGCTGCCATCCCCATAACAATGGTTTGGACATCTGACTTGATAAAGTTCATAGTATCTACGATGGCAAGACCTGCTGAGACAGAGCCACCTGGGGTATTGATATACATATAGATATCTTTTGTATTATCTTGGGCATCCAAGAAGAGCAATTGAGCGATAATGGAGTTAGCCATTTGGTCCTCAACTGGTCCTGTTACCATGATAATTCGATCTTTCAACAGACGGGAATAAATATCGTAAGAACGTTCTCCACGACTGGTTTGTTCAATAACTACTGGAATCATCTATTCTTCTCCTTTAGTATCCATTCATTCTCACGATTCGTGAGGTTCAAAGTATATGTGCTATTATAAACCAATGGTCAAAAAAGGTCAAATCTTAAGCACCTTTCGGACGAATCATGAATGGTTTCTTATTTGGTACCGAATAAACGGTCACCTGCATCCCCAAGACCAGGAACAATATAGCCATGTTCATTCAAATGATCATCGAGGGCTGCTGTAAAGATATCAACATCTGGGTGAGCTTCTTGAAGAGCTTTCACCCCTTCTGGCGCTGATACTAGGCAGACAAATTTGATATGGCTAGCGCCGCGTTTTTTCAAGGAATCAATCGCTAGAATAGCGGATCCACCCGTAGCAAGCATCGGGTCTACTACAAAGATACGACGTTGATCAATATCTTCTGGCAATTTCACCAAGTATTCAACTGGTTTCAAGGTTTCTTCATCACGGTACATCCCGATATGGCCAACCTTAGCAGCTGGTACCAAACTCAAGAGACCATCAACCATCCCAATCCCTGCACGAAGAATTGGGACAATAGCCAATTTCTTCCCTGCGATTTGCTTTTGAACGGTTTTGGTAATAGGAGTTTCAATTTCAACATCCTCAAGAGGCAATTCACGCAACACTTCGTAGCCCATCAACATAGCAATCTCATCTACCAATTCACGAAAGGCCTTCGTAGAGGTATCTGTACGACGAAGAATAGACAATTTGTGTTGAATCAGTGGATGTGTAATAACTTCTAGTTTTCCCATTTTTGAGATCCTTCTTTCTAAGCTGTTATTATTCAAAAAAGAGCTATGATAAAAGTGGAGTCAAGCTCTACTCTTTCTTTCAGTCCCTTTTTGATACTCACAGCACATGGAAATCTTCATTTCCAACTTTACATTCTTCTTATTATACCAAATTTTACAAAAAAAAGAGAGCCCTTACACTTAATTTTTTAAGTTCGGACTCACTCTTTCTATCAATCAATTACAACCATTCTTTGTATTTCTTAATATAGATACGTTTGACAACCGTCACACTCAGCATATAGAGGACGATAATCGCAAACAATAGAACAAAGTACAATCCATTTAGTTGGCTCAACTTCAAGATAGAAGCCAAAGGACTATATGGAAGGGAGGTTACAAAGAAGGCTTCTGCTAAGGTCGTCACCACGACTGAGAAGGCTGGACGACTTTGGATAAATGGCAGTTTTGGTGAACGCAACATATGAATAACCATGGTTTGAGACCACATAGATTCGATAAACCATCCGGTTTGGAAACACCATGATAAAGGTCTGCTGCATCTGTCTGCTCCATGGTTGTAGCCATGACCCTAAAAATCATAGGAACAACAAGGAAGTAAAGAAGCATGTAGGTAATAATATCAAATACAGATGAAATTGGACCAATCCAGGCCATAAAAGCGCATGATAGAGTTTGCTTCCCAGATACGAGGTTTCTTGAGGAATTCCTTGTCGACATTGTCAAAAGGAAGGGCGATACAAGAAAGATCATAGATAAGATTGAGCACAATCAAATGAACGGGAGCCATTGGAAGGAAAAGGCAAAAAGATGCTGGCAAAGAGCAGAGAAAAGATGTTCCCTGAAGTTAGAAGAGACCGTCATCTTGATGTACTTGGTCATATTGGCATAGACCTTGCGACCTTCAACCAAACCTTTTTCAAGGACCATCAAGTCCTTATCCAGAAGGATGACATCTGCCGTTTCCTTGGCGATATCCACAGCGGTATCCACGGAGATCCCAACGTCTGAGACCTTCATGGATGGAGCATCGTTGATCCCATCTCCCATGTAACCCACCTTGTGGCCATTGTTCTTGAGGCAGAGGATGATCCGCGCTTTTTGATCTGGTGATAATTTGGCAAAAACCGTTGTTGTTTCCACAACTTGTGCTAACTCTTGGTCAGTCATCGTATCGATTTCGCTTCCCAAAAGAATCCGCTCTACATCTAGTCCTACTTTTTCACAGACAGCTTGGGTGACCTTTTCATTGTCCCCAGTTAAGATCTTGGTGGTTACCCCATATTCTGCAAGAGCTTTGATTGCTGGAGCTGCAGAAGGTTTTGGTGGATCAAGAAAGGCCAGGTAACCGGTTAGGATCATGTCTCCTTCATCTTCAACACTAAAGATTTCATTTTCGTCCAAGTCGGTTTTGTAGCTGACGCCCAAAACACGAAGACCTTGTTCATTTAACTGAGCAACTTCAGCGAGGACCTCTTGACGGACTTCATCTGTCAGTCGTTTAATCTCACCCTTGTACTCAACATAAGTCGATACAGAAAGCATTTCTTCCAAGGCACCCTTGGTCACCATGCTGACCACACCGTCTTCGTCTTTGACAATGACACTCATGCGACGACGTTCAAAATCAAAGGGCAATTCATCAATCTTATGGAAGGTTTGATCCAGGTCGCGAACAATTTCATGTTTCTTGGCTTCTTTCTGGGTCCGATTGATAATCGCTCGGTCCATCAAATTTTTTAGCCCGGTTTGGAAATAGGAATTCAAGTAAGCCCGGCGAAGGACTGATAGATCCAAATCGCCATGGATATCAAGCGGATACTCCAAAACGATTTCATCTTGGGTCAAGGTTCCTGTCTTATCTGTACACAAAATATCAATAGCCCCGAGGTCTTGAATGGCATTGAGTTTTTTGATAACGACTTTTTCCTTGGCCATGATGATGGATCCCTTAGCAAGACTCGCTGTAATAATCATCGGCAGCATTTCAGGAGTCAAACCAACCCCAACGCTGAGGGCAAAGACACCCTGCTTCTAACCAGTCACCATCTGTGAGGCCATTGATCACAAAGACAACGGGCACCATCACTAACATGAGCCGAATCAAGAGCCAAGAGATGGTATTCATTTCTCTCTCAAATGAGGTTGGTTCGTCATAGGTGTTGATGGTTTGCTCAATAGCTCCCATCATGGTTTCATCCCCCACGACCAAGACCAAGGCTGTCGCCCGTCCGGAGATGACATTGGTCCCCATGAAAGGCCAAGCTTTCACTCTCCAAGAGACTATCTAGATTTTGACTGTCGGCTTTTCTGAGACAAACCTTTTCAACAGCATCACTTTCCCCTGTGAGGCCAGATTGTTGGACAAAGAAGTCACGAGAATCAATCAAGACCACATCTGCTGGAATCATATCGCCGGCACTCAGTTTGATCACATCTCCTACGACGATTTCATCGATCGGAATTTCTTGTTCCGATCCATCACGAAGAACGGTCGCTGTATTGACAATCATACGTGATAAGTTGCTAGCTGCTTTGTCGCTCCGCAATTCTTGAATGAAGCGGATACCACCAGAGATCAGGACCAAGGTCACAATGATGATGGAGGTCGTTGGATCCTGTTCACCTGGTTTTGCTAGCCAGACATTGGTGATGAAGGAAACTAGCGCAATGACCAACAAAATCACCGTAAAAGGATTGATGATCGATTCGTAGATCTTTTTGATCATGGAATCTTCTTGACCTTTTGTGATGACATTTTCGCCATAAATATCGCGGTTTTCTTCTACTTGATCGTCAACTAAACCAAGGGCACTGGTTTTGTAGGTGGCAAAGGTGCTTTCAAGTGGTTCTTGAAGAGCAGCAATGAGTCTTTCTTTATTTGTTTGCATTGGTATCTCCTTTTTCAATCAGGAGCCAATCACTTTTGGAGTCCCTACGACACAAATCAGCGATTGGCTGGTTCGGTGCGGTTCGGGATGATCGTCGATTTGTATCATAGCTCTCTCCTTTCTCTTTTCTTGGTAAGGCATAAAAAAGAGTCCTACCCTCGATCGGTAGGACTCATGAAACTCGTCATTAATTTTTCAATCAAAACTCTCAAAAAACTGACCGTCCAAGCTTTAGCTCCGCAAGGCAATGAAATGAGCTTAGTCTTGACCTTTTCGATCAGGACTGTTGACCAACGAGTAGTGTCTCCACTGCTTTGCGGTAGTCATCCGTATCCTTGTGGTAGCCTCACCTACCGTATTTCGAGTTTATTGTACTCCTTCACTTACAGAAAGTCAACACTTATTTGAGAAAAGTTTCCACCAAGCGTTTGGTGATTTCTTCAATGAGGGTGAAAGGGGCTGCTACATTGAGGCGAGCATGCAAGTTTCCTTCTTTTCCAAAATCTGTTCCACGGTTCAAAATCAATTTGGCTTGGTCATGAATTTTAGCATGCAGCTCATCATCGGTATAAGGATAGGCTGAAAAGTCCAACCAAAGAAGATAGGTTCCTTGGGGTTTCATGACACGGATTTTGGTCTTTTCATGCAATTCATCTACCACATAGTCGATGTGTTTTTCAAAGACTTGCTTGAGCTCTGTCAACCAAGGTTTACCATGGCGATAAGCCGCTTCTGTTGCAATATAGCCCAAGCCTGAGATTTCATGTTGATTATTAGCCAATTGCCGTTGTTTAAAAGCCGTACGAAGCTTTGGATTTTCAATGACCACATAGGAATTTTTTGTTCCTGCAATATTGAACGTCTTGGTTGCACTGGTTAAGATCAAACTGAAGTCTTTAAAGCTTGGATCAACCGTATTAAAGCTGGTATGACGGTGGCCAAACAAGGCCAAATCTTGGTGGATCTCATCTGAAACGAGAAGGACACCATGTTTTTGACAGAGGTGGCCGATTTTTTCCAAGACTTCACGATCCCATACACGGCCTCCAGGATTGTGCGGATTACACAAAACATAGAGTTTAACCTCTTGCTCCACAATGTCTTTTTCCAGCTGATCAAAATCAATTTGGAAAAGACCATCCTTTTCAACTAATGAATTTTCGATCAATTTTCGACGATTGAGTTTGACACTTCGGGCAAATGGAGGATAGACCGGTGTATTGATTAAGACAGCATCCCCTTCCTTGGTGAAGGCTTGAATAGCTGTTGAAATGGCTGGAACAACACCTTCGATAAAGACGACAGCTTCCTTTTCAAAGGAATAGCCATGCTCTTCTTTTTCCCAATCAAGGATAGACTGGTAGAGGCTATCCGATGCATAGGTGTAGCCATAGACCATTTGGTCTGCATAGCCGATAACAGCTTCTCGTACTTCTGGAATGACATTAAAATCCATGTCCGCGATCCAAGCCGGGATGATTTCTGGATCTGTCTCTGTTTCTTTCCACTTGTAGGTATGGTGGGTCAAGCGATTCGGTAAAGTCGTGAAATCATATTTGGTCATCTTAAGCCTCCAATGCTTGTTTCAAATCTTCAATCAAATCATCCGCATCTTCGATTCCGATGGACAAACGAAGAAGATCATCTGTCAAACCGTATGAATGGCGAACTTCTGCAGGAATGTCCGCATGAGTCTGAGTGGTAGGATAAGTGATCAAGCTTTCAACTCCGCCAAGGCTTTCTGCAAAGGTAAAGACTTGAAGGGAATTCAACAAGTTAGGAATTTTTTTCTCATCTTGAATTTTAAAGGAGACCATTCCACCTTTTCCAGTGTAGAGGACTTCTTTGACCTGAGGGGAGGTTTTCAAAAACTCGACTACCTTGCGGGCATTCTCAGTGGAGCGCTCCATCCGGATAGAGAGTGTCTTGAGACCACGGATCAACAGATAGCTGTCAAATGGGGAAAGAACAGCACCTGTCGTGTTCAAATTGTAAAAGAGTTTGTCATACAAGTCTGCATCATTTGTCACGACAACACCAGCCAAGACATCGTTGTGACCAGCCAGGTACTTGGTTGCTGAATGAAGGACAATATCTGCTCCCTCTTCAATCGGACGTTGATAGATTGGGCTATAGAAAGGTATTGTCCACCACGACTTTGGCACCTTTTTGCATGGGCCAATTTGGCTAAATGAGCAATATCAAATTCCAACATCAATGGATTGGTTGGTGTTTCAATATAGAGGACATCCACCGGATCATTATCTAGATGGTGGATCAATTCTTCTTCTGTATTGGCATAGGTGAAAGAGAAACGACCTTCTTGCTCTTGTTGGTTAAACCAGCGGAAAGAACCTCCATACAGGTCACGAACGGCTAAGACTTTTGAACCAACAGGGAAAATGCTAAAAGCAAGCACAATAGCTGACATTCCAGAGCTTGTCGCCAAAGCATAGTCTGCACTTTCGATAGCTGCCAAAGTCTTCTCAGCCGTTGCGCGTGTTGGATTTTTCGTACGGGTATAGTCAAAACCTGTAGACTGACCAAATTCTGGGTGTTGGTAAGTCGTAGAGAAATGCAAAGGAGTCGTCAAAGCTCCCGTTGCTTTATCCGACTTGATTCCTGCCTGTGCCAAGATCGTATTGATATTGCGTTTTTTACTCATATTGCCCTCCGATAAACATTCAATCTAACTGATTACTATTTTATCACTATTATGAGGAGAGCGGTTTTCCCATTTTCAAGACCTAGCTATAGTTTCAAACTATAAGAAAAGGCTGGTCATTTATGTCCAGCCTGAGAATATATACAAACAGTTCTTCTTTACAAATCTAAGAAATTCTAAAAAAATTTATACGTTAGAATTATTCAATCATCTACTGAAACTTTCCGCTGTGAGAAAAGTGCCTGAAACAATATAGTTTCAGGCACTCGGAATTATTGAGACCTTAGGCTCAAAACTAAGTCATGGAACTTCTTCGAAGTTCGCTGACGTCCGTACTCACTTAAGGAAAGTTTCAAGATAACTTTGTCCTCAATCAGAGACTGGACATAAATGTCCAACCTCTGATTTATTTGATGCGGAATTTTTGTCTGAAACGTGCAGCTTGACCTCCGATAAAGCGGTCAAAATACCGTAGCCATAATCCTAAGGCTCCATAGATAACAACTCCTAATCCGCCAATGACGATGATATAAATCATGCTCGATACACGGCCATTTGGTGGGAAAATCCAGCCCAAAATCAAACCGGCGATCAAGACTCCAAGTAGCATCACCACAGTCAGGATAGAACCAAGTAAGGTCCGCTTGAAGATGATGGTTCGATTAAACTGAGTAATGGTTTGGATCTCCCGATACATGAGAACGATTGGGACCATTAACGCAATAGTCGTTGACAAAAGCGGCCCATAAGAACGAAAGACCAAAATAAATGGAATTTGTAGGACCAATTTCACCACTACACCATAAAGGAAGTAGCGAATGGCCTTGAGATTTTGAAAGAGGGCTTGAATCATTGGCGATAAGACTGTGTAAAGACCGAGAATTACGGTCTGTAACATCGCTACGATGAAGAGCCCTAAGGCCAAGCCATCTGGTTGCCCATAGAAAACCGTATAAAGTGGTTTTGCGACTGCTACTGCACCAAAGGTGGCTGGAAGCAAGAAAGCTAGCAACATGGTCAAGTTATCCTGTACGAGCTTCCCAGCTGCTTTTAGGTCCCCCTTCACATAATTCTCTGTCAACAGAGGAATCCCAACTCCCCCAATCGAAGTCGCTACTGCGATCAAGATCATGGTAATTTTGTTTGGATTAGCAGAGAAATAACTAAACATGACCAAGAGCTGCTTTTTGACTATAGTCTGTAAACCAAGACATGACATTGATAAAGGTCATCTGGTCAACAATTTGGAAGAGCTGAATCGCGGAACCTGTGATGATAAAAGGAATAGCCTCACGAATCGTATCAATCAAGAGAGCCCGAGTGTCAATCCCTTCACTTCCCTCTTGCTTTCTAAAAATAGAAGAGAGCAAGCCTGTCTTTGCAAGGTAATAAAAGAGCACCAGAAGGCTCGCTCCCATCCCGATAAAGGCCGCAAAGGTCGACTGCGTCACAGCCTGCACGTAATCACCTGAGCCAATCTTCATAATGAAGAAGGTCGTGAGCAACATCCAGATGACCCGGATGACTTGTTCAGCGATCTGGCTAATGGCGTAAGGCTTCATGTTGTTAAAACCTTGGAAAAATCCCCGAATGACACTCATCGAAGGAAAGATCAAGACAGCCCAAGAAAGGCTCTGCATGATCGGAATCAACTCTTTTCCCCCACCTGAAAGACTCGCAAAGACAGGAGACAAAAGATACATGAGAATGGCAAATCCAAGGCCTAGAATTCCCATAAATTTCAAGAAGCCCCGAATCAAAGCAAAGCTATGATCGGCTTGGTCCCGGGTATTGTATTTGGCTACTTGCTTAGCAACAGCTACGGGTACTCCGGCTGTCGAAATCAAGAGAAACCAAGCATAGATATTGTAGCCCATTGTAAAAAGACCATTGGCTTGTGGCCCATATTTCCCCATCCAAATATACCAAGGAATAATATAAGCGGCTCCTAGCAAACGGCTGATAAAGTTGCTGGCTGTCATCCAGGCAGTCCCGCGTAGCATCTGGGCTTGCTGGTCATTTTGTTCGTGACTCATTGGTGTCCTCTTTCGTTTCTTCTTCTCTTCATTATAAACTTTTCCATGACACTTGTAAAATAGGGACTTTAGGTTTACAATAGTTTTATGATTACAATTGAACAAACCCTCAACATTTTAAAACATGACCAAAATTTCCGAGAAGTTCTAGTAAATGGTGAATACTACTACCATCTAGAAGGAACAAGTTTTGATGCCATTAGCTATGATAGCCGTAAGGTTTCTGCTAGCACCCTCTTTTTTTGTCAAAGGGGCCAACTTCAAAAAAGAATACCTGGAACAGGCTATTTCTAATGGACTCGGCTTTTATGTCTCTGAAAAAGATTATGAAGTTGGTATTCCTGCCATCCTCGTCAATGATATCAAACAGGCCATGAGCTTAATCGCCATGGAGTTTTATGGGCACCCTGAGAAACAATTAAAACTATTGGCCTTCACAGGGACTAAGGGAAAGACAACAGCGACCTATTTTGCTTACCATATTTTGGAACAAAGTCACCGACCAGCTATGCTGTCTACCATGAATACAACACTGGATGGTAAAAACTTCTTTAAATCGACCCTGACAACGCCAGAGAGTTTGGATCTTTTTGCCATGATGGCTGAGGCAGTAGCCAATGATCGGACCCACCTTATTATGGAAGTTTCCAGTCAAGCTTATCTGGTGAAACGGGTTTACGGTCTGACCTTTGACGTTGGTGTTTTTCTCAACATCAGTCCTGACCATATTGGACCGATTGAACACCCAACTTTTGAGGATTATTTCTACCACAAACGTCTCCTCATGAAGAACAGCCAAGCCGTTGTCATCAATAGCGATATGGATCAT
>BNJU01001642.1_pt1 | contig 10356 bp, 7 predicted proteins | sample 8539281 | NCBI WGS metagenome assembly BNJU01 (sample SAMD00202456, study PRJDB9452) | human saliva metagenome | isolation source: human saliva | place: Japan
TTTTTTTACCAAATATCTTTCGTATTGTATCCGGATTGTTTATAATTTCCACATTTTTTTACAGGTTTTTCTATTGGGAGATTTTTTTCATTATTTAATGCTTTTTATTAAGCTATTTACAGATTTTTTTGTCAAAAGTCATTTCAGTTGTAAAACTTTTTTTGTAGCCATTTTTTTCATCTCCTTTTTATGTAATAAAAATTTTTTTATCTCAATTAATTTTTTTCAAAGAGTTAAACTCCCTTGCTACTGTAAATTATAACTTATTTTTTTAAAAAGTTCAACATAATATTTTTATACTAAATTCTATTTAAAAAAAGATATTATATTATATTATATTTTATTTACTCTCTAGTTTAAATAAAAATGAGAACCTAAGTTCTCGAAAACGTGAACTACTCCCGCTTTTAGAAGCGGGAGCTCTTGGGAAGTATCTGCTTTTGCTAGCTAAATATATTTACCAAGCTCTTCGGACAGTCCCTGCCCTGTCTTCTTTTATTTTCCTAATATTCCAACATTTCTTTTCCAATATCTCTTATATTCAGCGCCGCATTATAATCTCTATCAATTTCAATTCCACAACACTCACATTTATAGCTTCTTTCTGATAATTTCAGTTTCTCTTTAACATTTCCACATTTACTGCAAGTTTTCGACGATGGAAACCACTTATCTATTTTTAAAAATTGCTTTCCTAAAAACATCAACTTATACTCAAGCATCCTCAAAAACATTCCCCATCCATTATCTCCTACACTTTTACCAAAATTTAATGCCTGGCTCATCCCTTTCATATTCAAATCCTCAACAACTACAGCATTATACGCTTCAGACAATTTTTGATAATTTATGCAGAAAAATCTTTTCGACAATTTTTTTAATATACTCATGTAACTTTGATATTTTTCGCTTTTTGCTTATACCAATTTTTTTAGAAAATTTTACTTTTTCTTGACAATGATTTCTGTAATTTCTTCAATTTTTTTCTCCAACATCCTAAAATATCTTGGATAATCAGCCCTTTGGTTTTCAGAACTGACAAATAATTCAGACATTGAAAAAAATCAAGTCCAATTACTTTATCATTACTAGCTACTTTTTGAATTTCTTTTTCAAATTCCGTCAAAATAGAAACGTAATAATTTCCATTGCTATTTGTTAATGTTACTGACTTTATCTTGTAATCCTTCGGTATTTCTCTATGATATTTCAATTTAACTTTTTTTCAATTTTGGCAAAACCAAATATTTATTTTTCTTCAATTCGTATCGAATTATTCACACAATTTGTCGTATAACTTTTTAACATTATTCTTTTTAGATTTGAACCTTGGAAATTTCGCTCTCTTCTGAAAAAAATTCGTAAACGATCGTTTTTACATTCAATTGAGCATTTGAAAGTGCTAGACTGTCTACTTCTTTCAAAAATTGATTTTTCATTTTTCAAACTGGCAGGTGTAATTATTTTATTTTTTTCCAGTTTCTTCATAAATTTTTATTAGCAAAAATGCAAAAATCGTATTATAAACAAAACGAACACATCCAAAAGTCTTATTTATCAATAATTCTTGCTCCTTATTTGGATAAATTCTGTATTTGAATGCTAAATTATATTTCATGAAATTACACCTCCTTTTTGATTTTTGGATATTATTTTTAATTATTTTTTTAGAAACTTTTTATTTATAACTTCTCTTCAATATTTTTATACAAAAATTGTATCATAGATATATTCTTTTTTTCAATTTTTTACAAAAAGCAAGTCATCTCCCGCTTGTAGAAGCCGGAGACTTCTTGCTATCTTTTGTTAAATTCCCATTTTTTTAATGTATTAATCAATTTATGAACTTTTTTTCTACAAAGTTTTTTACTAGAATATAAATCTAAGTCCAGCTCCACCTCTGAAGTTTTTACCAGTTGAATCATATCCAGCGTTTACTGTAAATCCAAGTCTTCCGTTGTCTATTCCTAAGTTTAGATCAGCTTTGTAGTTTCCTTTTTTGTTTTCTTTATCTCCACGAATTGAGAAGTAGTCTGTCCATGCTCCTTGAATTCTTGCTTCATTTGTCACGTCATTTACTCTTCCTAATTCTTTTTCATATCCTAAACCTAAACTTGCAACAAACATTGATTTTTTGAATACAGGTTGTTTGTATGTAAAGTCAACACCTAAGTTTGGTTTGATTGAATGATAATCATTTCCTTTAACATCCAATGACATTGTTCCATCTTCATGGAATGAACTATATCTTCCGTATTCTAGGTCAATTCCTACATGTGGTTTAATTGCAAATCCTTCGCTTAATCTGAATGATTTAGCTAATTCATTTTTAAGAGCTACACCATAAGTATAGTAATGAGATTCCGCATCATATTGTTTGTCAACTACCCAGAATCTACGGTTTGTATCTGTTCTTCCGAAGTATCCTTCTCCAGCGATTGTCCAAGTAAATTCTCCGTTTACATCAAATGGAGTTGTTTTGAATAATCCACCTTTAATCATAGCTTGATTTTCATGAGATCTAGCAATATCTTTGAATGAGAAGTTGTTGTCAACTACCCCTGTGTACCAACCATGTTTTTCACCTTTGTAAATTGATTCTCCTTCGTGAACTGCTACAAATCCTCCAGCGTAATTTTTCATAATCAGGGATTCCTTTTGTATCAGTCTTGTATTCTCCTCTTTCTCCAAATGCTTTATACTTAGTTGAATCTTTAGAAGGGTTTCCAACCATTCCGTTGCTGCTCATAACTCCGCTAACTTGAGAATCGAATATTTTTTTCAGTAGCTACAGTTCTTTGTTGGATTCCACCATAAATATGCGCTCTCATTTGATCAAACGCTTGTGCTAAAATGTGTCCTTCTCCATTTCCTAAGCTGTTTAATTTATTGAAGATTTCTTTTTTTCGTTAGTATGGAAATCAACGATTTCATACACATTATCCAAGTTGTTTGTGAAGTTTACAAGTGAAGTATCATCATCGTAAGCGAATGAATGATAAGGAACTTTACTCATGTAAACATCTGTCAATTGGTTCTTATCGTCAAGTTTAGCTGCTACTTGCCAAGTCAAACTTGCAGATAATGGATTTACTACAGCTCCACCAGGTAAGTTAGTAAGTGAATCATTAAATGGTTTTAAAATATTAGTTCCCAATCTTATAGCTTTTGCATTAGTATACAATGTTGCTTCAGATCCGAAGTATAAGTTTACTTCTCCTAAGTTTTTCAAGTTTTGAATTCCATTAATTGGGTTACTGTATTTAACTCCTGATGTATCTACATACATTCCAATTGATGTAACTTCTGATAACTGGTCTGTATGATAGTTGTTCCACATCTTGTTACCCCATCCATCTAATTGAGATAGATCGATTATTCTTGTTCCACCAGTTTGAATACTGCTTGTAATTGAAATTTTTTCTCCCCATTGACCTTGTGTTGCTGCATCTGTGTCAACTGTGAAAATTGGAGTGTTTACTCCATCAACTGTAATAGTTGTCATCGGTACTACGCTTGGCATTGCGATAGTTGTTCCAACACCAGTTGTCTTAGGATTTCCTGAAGTATATTCAGCTATTGAGTTTTCTTTTCCACCGTATAGATCCTTAGATCCGTCTTTTCCATTATTTTGTCCAGCTGTTGTAGCTTGTGAAGAATCATATTGCGCATCTGTTGGACTCAATATTTTAACTGGATTTCCGTTTGCATCAACGATGAATCTTGAACTGTCAGTTACAATTCCATTAGAATTTTGTCCTGTTACATTAATTGTACCGTAGTTCTTAATGTAACCTCCATTTATTGCAACCACACCTCTAAGGTTATTTGCACTACCTTCGATTGTTCCGTAGTTTTCTCCGATTGCTCCACGGTCTAAGTACATACCTGTTGAATTATCTCCAATTAATTCGATGTTACCATAGTTAATTGCTCTTGAACGAGAACCAGTTGCAAACATTCCAATTCCATCTTTTGCTTGAACTACAATGTTTCCTCTATTTATTACATATCCGTCAGCTTCTGTCTTAACAAAAGTATTGTTTGAATCATAAACATTTCTACCTGCTGCCATTGCTGCTGAATATCTCATATTTTGTGTATCAGACATTCCTGTAATAATCTTACCATAGTTTGTTGAAGCTATATCAGGATTTTCTGAAACTATACCTAAGTTTCCATATCCTAAGTTTATTGTTTCTCCTGTAGTCTTATCAACTGTTGGATTTGCAATATCCCATTGACTTCTTAAATCAATTGTTCCGTAGTTGTCAATGCTTCCTGCTGTACGGTAAGCTGTGTTGTAATCTCCGTTCATTGTTATATTTGCATAAGTTGTACCTTTAGAGTTTTTATCAGCTGAGTAGTAGTATACTGCGTTACCTTGTTCGTAAACTTCTTCAGGTATTGCTGGGTTAGTTGGAACATGTGATTTAACTTGTCCACCAGCTTTAGTGTTTGAAGCTAAGTTAATTGTTGGTGAGTAAGTTGGACTACCAATTGTTACTTTTGTAGTTGCACCACCGTTGTTTTCAGCTAAAACGATACCGTATGAATATCTGTCAATATCCATGTTAGCACTTACATCAACATTTCTATTTTGTTTAGACAAGTTTTCGTTGCTTCCAATGTAAACTCCGACTGCTGCATCTGTTGTTCTTCCTGGCAATAAGTCAGTTGCTGCTGTGTAGGCAGTTTGTCTGTTAATTGGGTAAGCTCCTGCTGCACTAGAAGTTCCTTTTGTTGTTTGTTCGTGTCCTAAGACTGTGTCGTTACCAACTAATAATTTAGTTCCTTTTTGAATGTTTACAGTTCCGTCTCCAGAGTAAATACCGTAGCTGTTTCTGTTAATTGTAATTGTACTTTCACTTCCGTCAGCTTTTGGTCCTGTTGTTACATTGTAACCGTAAATTCCAAATCCTCCGACATTTTGGTTAGAAGTTGTTCCAACTTTGATGTCTCCGTGATTTTCAATATATGTATTGTATCTCGCATTTTCTGTATGATCATTTGCCAAGATTCCAATATTTACTTTTTTAAGATCTTCTGCTTTAACATTTTTTGCTAATTCATTTAACGAGTCATTAAGGGTTATATTTCCCCAATTTTCAAGACCACCTTTATTTACAACTGCTCCGTATGCTCTAACATTTGTTACTGATGATTTATCTTCTTCAATATTTCCGAAGTTTTGTACTCTATCTCCATTAGTATCGTTATGAGCATTTGTATTAACTAAGATACCTGCTATTCCTGCTCTTGTACCTTTTTATATCTTTATTTGCAGTATTTTGAATTCCTGTTGATGTTAAACCTTTATTTGCATCTGCTAAAGTAACTGAAGTATTTGCACCATTTGAAAATTTAATATCTAAATAATTTGTTGCAGTTGTTTCATTAGATTTATTTTTTTAGCTGTAAATGCCATTGCATAGGCATTTGAATCTTCATCATCACCTGAGAAGTTATATTGGAAAGTTTTTCCTGATGTATTTTTAGCAATGTTTGAATCATCCGTTACCCAAATTCCAACACCATTATTTCCAGTTTCTACTGTAAATTTATCCGATTTTAAATTAATATCTGTGCTTTCTCCATAAACACCTATACCATTTTTACCTGTTAAAATATCATTTCCATTCATAACAAGTGTAGTTCCTGATGGATTACCAAGAGTAGCTTTAGATCCAAAAGTTCCTAATGTTCCTGCTCCACCTGTTAAATTAATAGTTCCTCCTGCATTTATAGAACCATTTTTTTATAGTTATCCTTGCTATTTACTAATGCAATACCTATACCTCTTGCATTAGTTGAAGTCATGTTAGGATTTGATACATCAATACCGGTATTTCCAACAGTTGTATTAATAAAATCTATTTTTTTACATCAGAAGAATTAGCTTCATCATTATTCTTAGCAAAAAAATACCTGTTGCTTGATCTCCTTCTACATAAATTTTTCGCATCTTCATGCTTGATATAAATTGAATTATCTAAACCAGTTCCATTAATTAAATCAGCATAATTATAATCAACATACCCATTAGAAACTCCAACAATACCATAATTTTTGTCCACTTGGAAGAGTTTCACTTGAAACTAATTTATTTGTTCCACCAGTTGGACCAGTTGTAGGTTTTACATATTTACCTGTTACTGTAATTTCACTGTCTTTTAAATTTTTAATAACACTACCATCTGTTGCAACTAAAGCATTTCCACGATCTATTCTAACAACCCCATTTTTTGCTGAAGTTCCATCTCCATTTTGAATAGTTCCGAAATTAACTAATAATCCTGTTACAGAAACTCCTGTTGTTTCATTTCCACCTGAAATATCTACAATTCCTTCATTTCTAAATCCTGATTCATCTTTTGATGTTTTTCTCCAATAAGATGTTTTACTATCTGGGTCACTCCATCTCCACAATGAATTTGCCATTGAAAGTCCAACATTTTTAACTTGATAATTTCCATTTGCTTTACCATTAACATCTTTTAATTCTCTATTGGCAGTATCTCCTTTAACTGTTTTACTGTGATTTATTACTACATTGTCACTTTCCATTTTTATGTAATTAAATGTATCATTGCTTACTGTTGTAGCAGGCGCAACAGGTGCAACAGTTCCTGTTGTTTCAATATCTTCAACATTGACATCTTCATCAATTACTAAATTGCTATTAATTAAAGCAGAATCAACTTTATGAGTTTTTGTATTTTTAATAGTCATTCCACCAGCATATGTTCCAACACCTAATAAATATCCTGATGTTCCATTACCACCAGATTTATTACTATCCCAAGTGATTTTATCAGAAGCTTGATTTATTATTCCAAGATTTACTCTATCAGATAAAATATTTGCAGTTACATTTCTCATACCTCTATATCTAGCAGTCGCCCATTTGACTGGATCAACACCTGCTGCACTTGAACTATCTTCTTTCGCATAATCAAATTCTCTCATTGAATTAGTAATAGTTCCTGTTATTGGATGACTTCCATTATAAACATTTCCTGTCAATAAAATTCCATCATACATATCGACATTAGTAGTATTATTAAATAATATTGCAGCTGTATCACTATCATTTATTCTTCTTACATAAAATGGTGTTTTCCCTGTATGATCATTTATATCTGCTGCATGAGAACCAATTAATTTACCATTTCTATTTCCTGTTACTGTTGCTCCATTAGCTGATGTTTCAGCAGATATAACTCCTGATAAGCTATAGTTATTTTGATGTACAATATTACCATTAAATTCTATTTGTCCATCTTCTTCTGCAAATAATCCTCCATCTTCTCCAGTAATTACTGTAACTCCACCAGTACTTTTATCAAATACAATTTTAGATCCTATGCCATTATGTGCTGATTTTCCACTAGCAAAAGCAGCCATTCCATATATTAATGAGTTGTCAACTGCTACATTTGTTCCTCTTGTAGTTGCCATCTTTTCTTTTGCATCAGTCGAAGCACCTCCTGTATTAGTAAATGTTACTTGACCACCAGCTTTTGCTACTCCCGCAACATTTTTATATGTATCTTCTAATGATGTATTATTATGTATCATTCCTGTATTTGGAGTACCACCAGTGTTATTTATATCACCTAGTATATTATGATCAGCAGCTGTTATTTTACCATCTACTTTAATTGTAGATGGTGTATAATTAGTAGTTCCTACTGATTCACCATTAGCATATGCTAATATAGATTTAATACCACCAGCTCTCGTATCTTTTGCAGTTATAAGACCTCCTTCTTCTGTGTGATATGCTACTCCTTCTCTTGAAACCATATCTACTGGCGAAGCAATCTCTATTTTAGTTGGATCACCATCAGCACTACTTGGATATAGTCCAAATCCAGTTGTACTGCTAGACATTTGTCCTTTTGAATAAGCAATTGTTGTATGTTTTGAAGTATTTACATCTTGAGTATGATATCCCCATTGAATATTAGATCCTGTTACTTCTACTCCATCTGTTATTGTATTATTCACTAAAGTATTTGCAGTAGTTGCATTTGCAACATTAACTTGTGTTCCCTTATCAGCATATACTAAAACTCCATCTACTGAATTTTTACCAAAACCTATATTTATATCACTTACTTTTAAATCAGTCATTGTAACAGGATTAGCAGTTCCAACTGATTGACCATCTAATGAATGATGTTGTGAAGATACAGCATAAACTCCTATATTTCTATTAGAATTTGTATTTAACTCTCTACCTATTATTCCTTGTAGTTTCACTGTTCCATTAAACCATCCACTAGTATTATTACCATTTACTGGTGCAAAATAAGCAACTACATTTTTCATCTCCATTAATAGATACATTACCTAAATCAATATCACTTGTATTTGCTTCTACTGTTCCTAAATTTGCGAATACTACATTTTTTTATTTCCATTTACTTTTTATTGTTCCATTAGTTGTAGTAGGATTATTAGTTAAAACACCATTTTTTTATTTTTGATTTCATACGCTGGACCTTGATTATTATATACTACATTTTCGTTACCAACTACTCCAACATATAGTTTGTCACTTAAATCAATTTTTCTATCTGTACCGCCAGTATAATTTCCATTTTGAATATTAACAGCTATATTCTTATCTCCACTTAAATTAATAGCAACTGATTTGTTAGTTCCAGTTCCAGCTCCACCATTAAATTTTATTATTCTTTCATTGCCACCATCATTATTAATAGCTATTCCAATTGAACTAGCTGATACATTCATAGTTGTGTCAGAATTAATGTCAATTTCTTTATTTCTAACCATAAATATACCTGAAGAATTTTGTCCTCCACTTACAGTAAAATTACTACCTGTTATAACATCTGGATTAGTATTTGCTCCATTGTAGGAAACTCCTGTAGATCCAGCACCAGTTACATTAAAGCTAGCTCCTCCTTCAATCGTTGTAACTCCAGCATCTTCTTTTAAAATACCATTATCATTCTGACCACTTACATTAAAAGTAGTTCCTGAAACTCTAGTTAGTGTACTTCCACTTTCTACAAAAATACCATTTCCATCTGCAACATCAAAAGTACCTCCTGATACAAGAGATAAAGTACTGTTATTTTTTAAACTAATTCCATCTCCACTAGTAACAGTAAAATTTGAACTTTTAACTTCACTATTATTACTATGATTATTTAACAAAATTCCAATACTTGAGTTATTAATAGCAAAATTGGTACCTGTAACATCTACTTTTCCACCACCAGCCATATTTATTCCAACATTATGATTTCCACTTACATCAAATGCTGTGCTTCCTTCTATTGTAACAGTTGAAGCAGTATTATTATTTTTCTACTAAAAATTCCATTATTATAACTTCCTTCTAAATTAAAAATTAGTTTTATCAGTAGTACTACTAAGATTGTCTTTAATTATAACATTTCCACCATTTTTGCGCTACATTTATAGCATTATCATTTGAACTTTTTTTAGATTGAATATTGTTTCATTAGGTCTAGTAAAATGAATTCCCGTTTGTCTACTAACAAAATTACCATCAGTATCATATGTATCATGATATGTAATATTGTCTGTTCCAGCTGAAGTATTTTCAATTGTTAAATTACCTGATGTTACTTTTATTACATTCCGTTCACTAGCATTATTTCTAACAGTATCAATTAAAAAAGTTGAATCTGACACTTTCAATCCACTTAGATTATTAGCTAAAATTATATTTGGACGAAAAACATATGAAGGTGAAGCACCAGAAAGATTTCTATAATCCCAAGCTGACCATTTTCCTCCTGTAAAAGTACGTGTTGCTGTTCCACGAATATCTGTCATATCTCTACCATGAAGTCCACTTTGCAAACCAGAATTATAAATACCTGTAGAAGGATCTCCGTTTACAGTAACATAGTAATACCAAGTATCTGAGTAACTAGCAAAAGCAGTACCTGTGGTACTTGGATCCTGATGAAAACCATTTATTCCTGCTTGAAAATATCCTGTAATGCTAGTGATTGTACTATGATGAGTTGGTGTAGTAGTCGTTTGTGGTAATCGTTCAACTGGACCATGTGTACTATTCGTTGCAGAAGAATAATATGTATTATAATAGTCAGCATTACTAGTAGTAAATGTTCCAGTTTCAACAGTAGAACTAGTAGAATCATAATTACTTATCTTATGGTCATTCAATGTAACTTCATTATTTAACTTAGTTATTGAAGTTGGTATTACATTTGTTATTGTACTGTATGTATATGTAGGACTTTCAGTATTAACTTTGTTTGAAACATAAATTACTGGATTAAACTGTGGTCCATCAATCATAGTCATAGTATCCATTCTAGTTGC
>BNJU01002377.1_pt1 | contig 10338 bp, 12 predicted proteins | sample 8539281 | NCBI WGS metagenome assembly BNJU01 (sample SAMD00202456, study PRJDB9452) | human saliva metagenome | isolation source: human saliva | place: Japan
TAACGAAGATATCTGGCACTTGAACTAAGATTCTTTGAATAAGATTATAAAACAAAAACGCATCTTTGAAAAAGGTGCGTTTTTACTACGAGGAACTCCGTCAGTTAATTTTAGTGATTAATTTTAAATTATATAGTTTGTATGTAAATTACTTTTTCAAATCTAAATACGGAAAACATCAATAAGATTATATAAAAAGATGATTGGATAACTGTAACTCATTTGTTTAACCATCAATAGACGATTAGTACAAATAAGTTCCAGAATTTTATTGAAAAAAATTTGGAACTTACGGTAGAATATAATAATAATCAATAAAAGTATTAATGCTACATAAATTTTTCATATGCTAGGAGTAATCATGAGTGATTTAATTTCTCAAATTTTTGAAATTTTGCTCGAGAAAGCCAAATGGGCTATATCTATAATTACGGTTCTTGGAGTAGCTCTAGCATTTGGATTTATAATTTATACGATTTGGAAATATGCACGTGCTGTTGATAAGGAATCGAGAGTATTTGATTTATCTAAGCAAAATCAGCAACTTTTTGGAAGAAAATAGACAGATTAGATATTTTTAGCACCTTGTTAAAAACCAATTTTGAACTTCTTGATGAAATTATTCCAACATTAGAAATTCAAATTTCACGAATTCAAGACTGTGGTATAGTAATAACCAAGAGGCATGTGTTGATGAGGTTTACGATGTAATTATAGATGCTGTTCAAAGATACATTGATGTGTTGACTAGCGAATTTAATTCTGAAAAATAAATGTCGAATATCTGTATGGGGACTTTCAAATAAAGAAGGAAGCGAAGATAAATTGAATATCATCGCTAGAAGTGCCACTTTTTACGTTCAAGTAATAGGAATTAGATATTAATAATTCTATTGCTGGAAGAGCATTTAGAAAAAGGAACAAAGCAATTATCAAAAACATTTAGAATCAGATCCTGATTGGGAAAAATACTTATTAGATAGTCGCTATAAATCAATAAGTGCTTTTTCCAATTCAGGAGAAAAAGTGGTTACTATTGACTATAAAAAAATGTTCCCACTGAAGTTGAAGAACGTTTAAGTGAACTAATTGTGAATGGGTTAGATAATATATATTCACGTATTAGTAAAATTAGAATCTTTTTAAATGTTATTGAAGGAGAATTAAATGATGGTGAAGAATAATATTAATTTTGATATAGGAAAAAAACAATTATCCTCAATGATTCCAATTATATTGCTAAAAATATTTTTAGATATAGATTTTTAATTCAAGAAAATCTCGTATTTTAGATAATATAAAAGCTGAGGATGGGATGCAAAAATTAAATGCGACTTGGATACATGAATTTAAACGGGCAAAGTCTAACTAAGTCATAGTTGTAACATCACTAGTTTGTTATGTCCCGATAAATAGATAAATTTTATATCAGAAATTTTTAAAATCGATAGATTAGACAAAAAGCGAACAAGACAGTATTCTGAGTGTCAGATAACTCGTTTTGTTCGCTTTTTATATTTAAGGTTAGACTTTTGTCCCAGACTCTTTGTAGTATCTCAAAAAATCATTCACAGTGCTTTTCCGACAAGAATCTCTGCTTCGATAGTAATCTCAGTTAATTGACTCCAGTCAATCTTGCTCTGGTCGACATGAAAGAGCAGGGGTGTCATACTGAGTAGGGCTTGGAGTTGTTCTGCTGTGATAGTTTTAGTCAGAGAGGCAGTTTGACTAGATAGGATGGTAAAGTGTTCTTGGAAATGATTTTTGATATCTTGGTTAGAATAATCCTTGTTTGTCAGCTGGTCTTGTACCTTCTGACGGATTTCCTTGAGGTGATTTTCAGTTGGAATGACCTTTATCAAGATACCGTCTTTGGATAAAACGCGACGAAATTCTCCATAGTTGGCAGGTGAAAAGATATCAAGTAAGATATCCATGCTGGCGTCTTTTATAGGAAGACGAGCTAAGTCACCAACGAACCAATTGACTGCCCAGTTGGGTTCGCTCTTGGCAGCGATTTGGACGGAATCTTTGGAAATGTCAAAGGCATAGAAGGTTTTGTCAGGATGACTTTCTTGTAGTTTGCGAGAATAGAATCCTTCACCACAACCGATATCTAAAAATTGTTTTTGGCAGTTTTTGAGCTTTGCAAAGTAAATCAGAGATGGCCTCTAGAATAGCTTGGTAAAAGCCAGCTTCTAGGATTTGTTGACGGTTTTGAAAAGTTTTTCCTTGTCGTAGTTGGCGGATTGCTTTGATTTGAGGTGCTAGATTGACATAGCCGAATTTCGCCAGGTCAAAAGAATGGCGATTGCTACACTTTGAGACTGCTCTCTACCAGAGTCAGATTTTTCTTGACAGATAGGGACAGGCAAAAGGCAGTAGCAGAAGCAAAACGTTGAAGTTTGGGTTTGAGATTTGTATTCATAGTTTAAGTGTATCAAAAGAGGCAAATGAAAGCAACTTTAGGAATAAGTAGATGGGAGATTCAGTAGAAATAAAACTAATTTCTCCAATTTATAGAATGAAAATTGCTTTTTATATCTAAATTGCTATATAATAATGATAAGGAGGAAATAAGTATGTTAAAAAGAAGTATTAAGCGTCGCAAAAGTTGCGAAAAAAATCATCACTCTTTTTTTGGGTGGTGTCGCATTTGGTACCCTTTGGTTTGAAAAATCTTAGCAAGTAAGGAAGCTAAAAAAAGGTTATTCTAAAGCTTTGGCTAAGGCTTACAAGTTGAAAGACGAGCTAGATGCATCTGTTTCTGTTGTGAAAGCAACATGGAGACGATGTCTTGCAAGATGCCAAATATTTGTACGAGCAAGAGAAAAAAAGAAGAGCAATTAGATAGCCTTATAGGAGAATAATATGTCTTTTAAAGTGCTACATAGAGGATACCAACATATCCGACTATCATCTTCTTTTTTTCACTCACCTTGGATATTCAAGACTATCTTCGTTCCTTGGCGAGAGATGAAAAGGGATTGAGTCTATCCAGTTTTACATGGATCAACAGCACTTTACTCTACGCATAAAAAGAAGGCTTTTTCTGTATTAGATAATGCAGAAGCCTTTTTTAAAAAAAGAATTGATAAAGGGAAAGTTTCTGAGTTGATGACTCTTCCCATTCGTAGAGAAGAGAGTGCTTATTCTATTGTTTCAGGTGCAGCGATTAAGCGTATACTTTTTCGTAGTTTTGTGCCGTATCCTATTCGCTATATATGGACTTGTTATCAGGCTTTTGGTTATATTAGAGAAGCCTATCAAACACTAGCGCGTAAGGAACTAACGATGGAAGTCTTGGACTGTTCGGCGATTTTATTGTCCTTGTTTATGAACCAATCCAAGACAGCTAGCAATATCATGTTTATGCTTGATTTGGGGAATCATTTAGATCAGTGGTCCTTGAAAAAAACTGCAACAGATTTAGAACAAAGCCTTCTTGCAAAAGAGAGCGATGTATTCTTAGTACAGGGCGATACGGTCGTTAGTATCAAGAGTTCCGATGTTCAAATAGGAGATGTCTTGGTCCTATCTCAAGGAAATGAAATTCTGTTTGATGGACAAGTAGTTTCAGGTTTAGGTATGGTCAACGAAAGTTCCTTGACGGGAGAGAGTTTTCCAGTTGAAAAAAGAGAGTCTGATTTGGTTTGTGCAAATACAGTATTAGAAACTGGAGAGTTACGCATTCGTGTAACCGATAATCAGATGAACAGCCGTATTTTACAGCTGATTGAGTTGATGAAGAAATCTGAAGAAAACAAGAAAACGAAGCAACGCTATTTCATCAAAATGGCGGACAAGGTCGTCAAATATAATTTCTTGGGGGCTGGGCTGACTTACCTATTGACAGGTTCTTTTTCTAAGGCTATTTCTTTCCTATTGGTCGATTTCTCCTGCGCTTTGAAAATCTCTACTCCTGTAGCTTATTTGACAGCTATCAAAGAGGGGTTGAACCGTGAAATGGTGATTAAGGATGGAGATGTTCTGGAGAAATATCTGGAAGTTGATACTTTCTTGTTTGATAAGACGGGAACAATCACAACTAGCTATCCTATAGTTGAAAAGGTGTTACCTTTTGGGGACTATAGTGAGGAAGATATTCTCAGAATCAGTGCCTGTCTTGAGGAACACATTTATCATCCTATTGCTAATGCCATTGTCAAGCAAGCTGAGATAGAGGGAATTGAACATGAGGAAATGCATGGGAAACTCCAATATATCGCAAGTAAGGGAATCAAATCCCATATAGATGGCCAACCAGTTCTTATTGGGAATTATGTCTTGATGCAGGATGAGCAGATTCATATCAGTTCGGAACAAAATGCTTTAATTGAAGAGTACAAGAGTCACTACAATCTCTTATTCTTAGCCTACCAGAATGAATTGATTGGAATGTTCTGCATTCATACTCCTTTGAGAAAAGAAGCAAAAGCAGCCTTGGAGAAACTTAAGGCACAAGGGAAAAAATTGATTCTGGCAACAGGGGACACCTTGGTTAGAACAGAGGAATTAGTCAAAGATTTGCCCTTTGATCAGGTCTATACAGACTTGAAACCTGATGGGAAATTTGAGTTAGTAGAGGAACTGCAGAAAGCAGGTCACACTATTTTGATGGTTGGAGATGGATTGAATGACTCAGCGGCTCTAACCCTATCAGATATCGGTGTGGTGATGAATGAGAGTGCAGATATTTCTAAGCAGATGAGTGATATCTTATTGTTAGATAATCGTTTGGATTTCTTCCAAGAGTTGGATTCGCTATCATCATCTTTGCAAACACTCATCAAGAAGAATATTCAAGATACCGTTGTCGTAAATAGTAGTTTGATTGGCTTTGGCTTGTTTAACTGGCTCAGTCCCTTCAAATCTTTCTATCTTACATAATCTAACAACCTTACGCATAGTACTGCGTAGCCTGTCTATTAAGGGATAGATGTGGGATTATTCACAGCAAAAAAAGGAGTTACCTTTATCGAGGTTAACTCCTTTGTTTATAGGTAAATGTTGAACAATTTAGTAAGTCAATACAAAATATTTTTTCTTACCACGTCGGATAACAGTGAGTTCGTTCTCTAACTTATCTGCGTCACTCAAGACATAGTCAAGGTCTTGGATGCGGTCGCCGTTGACGTAGATGGCTCCGTTTTGAACATCTTCACGGGCTTGGCGTTTTGAGTTAACCACACCAGATGACACGAGGAGTTCCACGATATTGTGGTTTTCGTCTGCTTGTACTTGGTAGTTTGGCACACCACGAAGTCCTTGTTTGAGTTCTTTGACAGAAAGGTTTTTGATGTTTCCTGCAAAGAGTTGCTCAGTGATGTTGAGGGCTTCTTTGTAAGCTTCTTCTCCGTGAACAAGAGTTACGACTTCACGAGCCAAGACTTTTTGAGCCAAGCGTTCGTGTGGAGCTGCTTCAAACTGTTTGCGGATGTCTTCAATCTCATCAAGTGACAAGAAAGTAAAGATTTTCAAGAAGCGAACAGCGTCAGCGTCCATGACGTTCATCCAGAATTGGTACATTTCGTATGGAGAAGTCTTTTTCAGGGATTGAGCCAGACCGCGTTTCCTTCAGATTTACCAAATTTCTTACCAGTTGCGTCTGTGATGAGTGGAACAGTGATAACGTGACCAGTCTTGTCAGCCTTACGACGAAGCAATTCTGTACCAGCTGTCATATTTCCCCACTGGTCAGAACCACCGATTTGAAGCGTTACATTGTGCTCTTGGTTAAGGACGAAGAAGTCGTAACCTTGCATGATTTGGTAGGCAAACTCAGTGTAAGAAATCCCTGTTTCAATCCGTTTTTTCACAGACTCCTTGCTCATCATGTAGTTGACAGTGAAGTATTTTTCCGATATCACGGAGGAAAGTCAATGAAGCTGATGCTGCCAAACCAGTCGTAGTTGTTGACCATGACAGCTTTATTTTTCACCATTTTCAAAAGTCAAGAAAAGCGAGAAAGTTGTCCTTGATAGACTTGACCCAGCCATCTACTGTGTCTTTTGTTTGGAGACTACGTTCAGCATCTTTGAAGGACGGATCTCCGATGAGACCTGTAGCACCGCCAACGAGCGCATAAGGTTTGTGACCTGCTAACTGCAAACGACGACTTGTCAAGATTGCGACAAGGTGACCTAGGTGAAGGCTGTCAGCAGTTGGATCGTAGCCAGTATAATAAGAAACTTGACCTTCTTCTAGGGCTTTTACGCAAAGCTTCTTCATCAGTCGTTTGAAAAAAATCAAACCACGCTCTTTTAGCTCATCAAAAATGTGCATGTGTCTTTTCTCCTTTTTAAAATATTGTTTCTACCTATTTTACCACAAACTTGGCAAATAACCTAGTAAAATCGGGAAGAAAGTTGCTACTCGGACTTTTTTGGAAACGAGTGAAATATGGTATAATAGCACTAGCTTATTTTCAGAGAAATAGATAAAAACAGTTGAGAAAGGGGCTGAAAGATGTCTCATATTATTGAATTGCCAGAAGTCTTGGCCAACCAGATTGCAGCAGGAGAAGTTATCGAACGTCCTGCTAGCGTAGTTAAAGAGTTGGTCGAAAATGCTATCGATGCTGGCTCTAGCCAGATTATCGTTGAGATTGAAGAAGCTGGTCTTAAGAAAATCCAAATCACAGATAATGGTCACGGGATTGCCCACGATGAAGTCGAGTTGGCTCTCCGCCGTCATGCGACCAGTAAGATTAAGAATCAAGCGGATCTTTTTCGGATTCGGACCCTCGGTTTTCGTGGTGAAGCCCTGCCCTCTATCGCATCTGTTAGTGTTTTAACTTTGTTGACTGCGGTGGATGGAGCAAGTCACGGGACCAAGCTAGTGGCTCGTGGGGGAGAAGTTGAAGAAATCATCCCTGCGACCAGTCCTGTGGGGACCAAGGTTTGTGTGGAGGACCTCTTTTTCAACACACCAGCCTCGTCTCAAGTATATGAAGAGCCAGCAGGCAGAGTTATCTCACATCATTGATATTGTCAACCGTCTAGGTTTAGCCCATCCTGAGATTTCCTTTAGCCTGATTAGTGATGGCAAGGAGATGACACGCACAGCTGGAACTGGTCAACTGCGCCAAGCCATTGCTGGAATCTATGGTTTAGCCAGTGCCAAAAAGATGGTTGAGATTGAGAATTCTGACCTAGATTTTGAAATTTCAGGTTTTGTCTCATTGCCGGAATTGACACGTGCTAATCGTAACTATATCAGTCTCTTTTATCAATGGCCGTTATATCAAAAAAACTTCCTGCTCAATCGTGCCATTTTAGATGGTTACGGCAGCAAAGCTCATGGTGAGGGCGTTTTCCACTAGCCGTTATTCACATTCATATCGATCCTTATCTAGCAGATGTCAATGTGCATCCAACCAAGCAAGAAGTGCGGATTTCAAGGAAAGAGAACTGATGGCGCTGGTTTCAGAAGCTATCGCAAAGAGTCTCAAAGGAACAGACCTTGATTCCAGATGCCTTGGAAAATCTTGCAAAGTCTACCGTTCGCAATCGTGAAAAAGTAGAGCAAACCACTTTCTCCCACTGAGAGAAAATACGCTCTACTATGAGCAAAAACAGAAGCAACAAGACTCGACTCAAGCTGAGGTGTCAGACCATCAGGTGAACTCTGACTGAAGAGAAACAGGATTTGAACCTCTTTGCTAAGGAAACCTTAGACCAGATGACCAAACCAGCCAAAACTGCATTTTGCAGAGAGAAAGCCTAGTCAGCTACGACCAACTAGACCATCCAGAGTTAGATCTAGCTAGTTTGGATAAGGCTATGATAAGCTGGAGCGAGAAGAGTCTTCGAGCTTCCCAGAGTTGGAATTTTTTTCGGGCAGATGCACGGAACCTATCTCTTTGCCCAAGGTCGAGATGGGCTCTACATCATAGACCAGCATGCGGCCCAGGAGCGGGTTAAGTATGAGGAGTACCGTGAGAGCATTGGCAATGTTGACCAGAGCCAGCAGCAACTCCTAGTGCCCTTATATCTTTCGAATTTCCAGCGGATGATGCCCTTCGTCTCAAGGAAAGAATGTCTCTTTAGAGGAAGTTGGCGTCTTTCTAGCAGAGTACGGGAGAAATCAATTTATCCTGCGGGAACATCCCTATTTGGATGGCAGAGGAGGAAATCGAGTCTGGTATCTATGAGATGTGTGATATGCTCCTCTTGACCAAGGAAGTTTCGATCAAGAAATACCGAGCAGAGCTAGCCATTATGATGTCCTGCAAACGGTCAATCAAAGGCCAATCATCGTATCGATGACCACTCAGCTAGACAGCTTCTATACCAACTCTCCCAATGTGACAACCCCATACAACTGTCCACACGGACGTCCCTGTTTTTGGTCCACTTTTACCAAGTCAGACATGGAAAAGATGTTCCGTCGCATTCAGGAAAATCATACGAGTCTACGAGAACTAGGGAAAATACTAATACTCTTCGAAAATCTCTTTAAACTGCGTCAGCCTTACCTGCCTAACTTAAGTTATGCCTACGGTTAGCTTCCTAGTTTACTCTTTGATTTTTCATTGAGTATAAATTGAAGGAAAAATTATGTACGAATATCTAAAAGGTATTATTACCAAAATTACTGCTAAATACATCGTCCTAGAAGCTAAACGGCATCGGCTACATCCCTACATGTAGCCAACCCCTTATGCCTACTCAGGACAAGTCAATCAAGAAGCGCAAATCTATGTGCATCAAGTTGTTCGTGAAGATGCTCATCTGCTTTACGGCTTTTCGTTCAGAAGACGAGAAAAACTCTTTCTCAGCTTGATTTCGGTGTCAGGGCATTGGTCCCTGTATCAGCTCTGGCTATCATTGCAGCTGATGACAATGCTGGGCTCGTTCAAGCCATCGAGACCAAGAATATCACCCTACTTGACCAAGTTCCCCAAAATCGGAAAGAAAAACAGCCCAACAGATGGTGCTTGGACCTAGAAGGTAAGGTGGTTGTGGCAGGGAGACGACCTCCCTGCTAAGACTGTAGCTCCATCTAGCAGCGACAATCAAGAATTGGAAGAAGCTATGGAAGCCATGTTGGCCTTGGGCTACAAGGCGACTGAGCTTAAGAAAATCAAGAAATTCTTTGAAGGAACGACAGATACAGCAGAGAACTATATCAAGTCTGCCCTTAAGATGTTGGTGAAATAGGAGAATTCTATGCCAAAACGCTGTGGTAGGGTTAAAAATGAACAACCCTCATATGTAGCCTACCACGATGAGGAGTGGGGCCAGCCCTCCATGATGACCAGAGCACTTTTTGAGTTGCTTTGCATGGAGACCTATCAGGCTGGTCTTTCTTGGGAAACGGTGCTCAATAAACGCCAAGCCTTTCCGTCAAGCTTTTTCATGGTTACCAAGTCCAAGCTGTTGCAGACATGACGGATGAAGAATTGGAAGCTTTGATGAATAATCCAGCTATCATCCGAAATCGAGCCAAGATATTTGCGACGCGAGCCAAATGCCCAGGCCTTTTCTACAAGTTCAGAAAGAGTATGACTCTTTGATGCTTATCTCTGGTCTTTTTGTAGATGGGAAAACCATAGTCAATGATATCCTGACTACAGTCAAGCACCGGCCAAAAACGCCTTTGTCTGAAAAATATCCAAGGATCTCAAAAACGTGGTTTTAAGTTCACTGGACCAGTCGCTGTCTTGTCCTATCTGCAGGCTGCAGGTCTGGTTGATGACCATGAGAATGATTGTGAATGGAAGGGTCTTAAATGATGTCTAACAAAAATAAGGGAATTCTGATTTTTGCGATTCTCTACAGTTCTCTTTTGTGTTTGATGGTATACGAGTATTTGATGCTCCATTACCTTCTTCTGCAGGGACTTATTTAGTCTATACCATCATGTTTGTGTATGGTTGCTTTCTTTATTTAAGTCCTATTACCCAAAAAGTGGGAAGAGGTTAGAAAATTCTAAAAAGGAAATTTATCTTTGGGGTTTTTAAAAGGCTGGGCTTGCTTTTTCATTTCAACCATTCTCTTTGGGCTTCTATCGGAAGATGTGAGACAGGTGTTGGGATTAAGCGGACAGGGACTAAACGAGGCTAATATAGCAAACTGCTTTTAAAGAACAACCACTACTGATAGGGTTTTTGCCTGTAAAAGTATAGACCTTTAGTGGAAGAGCTCTTTTTCCGTCAACTCTTATTGCATCACTTGCAGAAAAACTGCTCAAGTTGGTTAAGCATTCTTCTGGTAGGATTTATCTTTGCACTGACTCATATGCACAATTTAAGTTTATCAGAGTGGGTCGGCAGTCGGATACCTAGGGTGGGGCCTTGCCTTTTCTATTATTTATGTGAAAAGAAAAAGGAGA
>BNJU01005296.1_pt1 | contig 10310 bp, 16 predicted proteins | sample 8539281 | NCBI WGS metagenome assembly BNJU01 (sample SAMD00202456, study PRJDB9452) | human saliva metagenome | isolation source: human saliva | place: Japan
AAAACGCCCTCTTCACGGCAACCATCTAAGGTCGTTCATGAAGAGGGCGTTTGGTATTGTATTGATAATATCTATTTGCTCTTTTCGATAAAAAGCTCAATCGACTCTTTGCCAGTTATGTGTTTAATATCTAAAGATATGGCAGTTAACTTATTCCAAGCACGTTCAATATACGCATCGAGTTCTGGATTATCTGGAATAGAGAACTTTTCACCTAATAATGTTAAGGCGTGACGTTTTTCGCTTTCATCATCGGTAATACGAACTTTGCCAAAGGTTATGACACTGTGGAACATAGTATCAAAGCGATTGATGATTGTTTCGTCTTTATTTACTACACAAAATGATGCTTTGTCATGGTATTTGATACAATCGAGTTTATATCCTTCATTAGCACTATGGACATAAATACGATTACGATCTTCATCATATGCATAGCTAAGTGGAATTGCATATGGATATCCGTCTTCAACTAGATGGGCGAGTACACCAGAGGTGTCTACACGGAGGACAGTAGTGATATCAGAATTGTTGCATAATTGACGTTTGCGGTGCATGAAGAAGGGCTTTTTCATGGGGAGAGCTCCTTTATTGTAGTTTCGTTAGATATGCATCTAGCATGTCTAATCGTTCGGCAAATAATGTTTTTCATCATAGTCAAGACGATTTTCCGTAATATTTGGATTTTTTGCATATATGGAATCCATCAAATTCCATCGCTGTTTTTAGATAATGACTGTGGAATTGTTATCGGTGTTGTTACATACTTTTATTTGCTTATCATGTTTCGATTTAAACGGTAATGATGGGATATGTATGGAAATGGTCTATGTGGATTGATAGTCATTTTCGTTGTACCATAAGGGTATTGCCATTATCGAAGATAGGGTGCCATGCCAAAGGAATTCAAGTGTTGTAGAATTCCGTAAAGAAATCCAAAGTTACCGTAGTGACGGTCGTCATTTAATGTTAGATAGTCTAAAGCAAGTGTCGCATCTAAATGGGCTTTTCACATTTGGAATTGAAAAATGTGCACACTGATCTAAGAACGCTTGGTATTTATTATCGCGTCGTTTAAGTGGCGCTGCTATGTGCCATGCAGGGATGTATTCAATGTCTCCGCTCGTAAATAGTGGGCAAGATGAAACGATTTCACCAGATGCGATTGTTTCTAATTCATATGTTACATGGTGAAAGTTTAGTTCTTTGCATAATTTTGACACAAATACTTCATTAAATGGTTGTTGATTGAGAAAGTTTCCTGCTTTTAATAGGCGAATACCTTTTTTTTGTTGCACCCACATCTGACGAAGAGAACCGTTTACAGATGAATTCGGTGTAATTAAATCAATGTCGATATCATCAGAATCAGATAAGAATAAAGGCGTGTCAACTATAGGATGGTCATAAAAATTGATAGTATCCCAATCTAAATCAGAGTGTACTGGTTTCATCCAATAGTGGTCAGAGAGATTAAGTTGATATGATTTTAATGAAAATTCTAATGCATCTGATGCGTGATAGGCCTCTAGTAAATCTTCTAAATTAGGTCTCGAACTGGGAATCGCACGATGCTTTAAAAAAATCATTAAGTGCGATTTCTTGGTTGTCCATGACCATCATATTCAATGGTTTGTGGTCTGGATTTATGATTTCAGTAACCTTTGTTACTGTTAACGTATCATCTAATATTGCTGTTAACACAGGAATATTTTTATGCATTAGGATATACGTACACATAGCATCACCTCCTTTATTTTAAGAATTAATAATTATATACATTATATCGTAAAATAGAGCTATAGGTATACATTTTACGAAGTAATCGAATATTTCTTAATAAAATGACTATTAGCAAAACAAAACGCCCCCTTCACAGCAACCATCTAAGGCTGCTCATGAAGAGGGCGTTTTGCATTGTAGTAAGAAAGTTAGTAAACATTTAGACGGAATCTAAATGTATGTATATAAGGCCATACAGCTTACGATAAGAGGGGGGAAGTAGCATCCTATTGGAGTAGTATTGCATAAAAAGGGGAAATATATTAGGATGCGTCTCTCATAGATATGCAAGGGATATACAGGGGAGATATCTATGGTTGTACAACTATATGGCCGTATATAACGGTATGTAATATAAATTAGAATTTATGAGTAAATCCAGCGTTTACACCCCAGTCAGCTTGGTAATCACCAGATAGACCAGTGGTAACGTCTGCATATACGCTGTTGTTCGTATTGAAACCATAACGGCCGCCGAATGCGAGTTCAGTCCAAGTGCCTTTGAGGTCTTGTTCTGTCAATTTTACGGCATTACCGCTAGCATAGGTAGTTTTTACATTGCCTGTGAAAGCATGACCTGCAGCAAAGCGTGTATATAGGTTACCATTGCCAAATTGTTTGCCCTACTTCGAGGCCGAGTTTGCCGGATGTGCTATTTACACCAGCTTGGTTAACGGAAACATTACCTGCTGTAAAGTCACGACCACCGAAGTGTGTATAGTTTAATTGTGCTTGTGGTTCTACATAGAAACCATTAGTCAGATTTTTATCGTTTTTGCCGTAGCGAACGCCGATGCTATACGCATTGGATTTTACATCGCCAGATTTAGCTTTGGCCGATTTCATTACGCGCTGTAAATTCATTAGAGATACGACCTACTTGAGATTCTACATGTACGTATTGATCCTTACCAAGGTCTTTCAAATCCATAGCGCCAACAGCATAGGATTTTCACCTTGCCAGAACCATTGAATACATAATCTTCAGAACCGCGTAGGTAAGAAACTTGACCGCCTACGGTCCAGTCACGGGCTCGTTTTTAGTATCATAACCGCCTTGAGATGCTTGTGTAATCAGTAGCTGTATTGATACTCGTCATTAGAATAATTATATCTACCGCCACCAATACGAGCCCAAATACCTGTTGGCGCACCTTGTTGTAATTGGCTTTGTACGATTCATATCGTTAGTCATTGTACGCCATGCGTTGATATTGCCAACTACAGCAGAATGAATGCCACGCATTTGTGGTGTATCATAAGCACCAGGAATAACAGGATTAGGATTTACTGGTGTAGGAGCCGCCCGTGTTATCATGGCTCCACATGCCACCATCAACGGTTATATTGATTTCGCCGCCCTTATCTTCTAAGGTATTCACAGCCTTGCCGATAAATTGGTTCGGGCTATTATGAGCACGGCCTAGACCGATGTTGATTACAGCTGGTTGCTGTTGTTGATATGGAGGCATTGTTTTGCCAGAAACGAGAACATTACCTTGCATATTAAACACTTTGTGCTTTACTGTACCAGCGTCATCGATACCAAGATTAATTTTACTGTTATAAGCAAACGCTACTGGATATGGTGCGTCCCATGGTGCAGTATTTACGTTCATAACACCGCCATCGACTTGAATGGAACTGTTATTTAGCATGCCTGTAATAAAAGCTGGTTGTTTATAGCGTTTCATCAATTTATCTTGATCAGGTGTATCTAGGAAAGTAATATGAATTTGATCACCATTTTTCTCGCTCTCATTCTCTTACACCTTAACTATATTACTTAATTTGTAATTTGTTTTACATTGTGAAAGACTCTTCATAAATGAATATATATCTATCGGTTGATTTAATACTCTCTTATATAATGAAAGATAGATATATACTCGCTTCATAAAGACTTTGTGTCAGATGTATTTAAAATATTAATAGATGAGTTACATATTAAGGGAAGTGAATACGATGTATGACATTCTTTACAAACCTAGCGAGCATAGGTATTATTGTATGTATAGCGCGATTTTTAGTAACAGGCTAGTTGTAGCATAGAAAGGAGCCTTCATGAAAGTCACTTGCTCTTGGCCCACAACGCCACTGTATCAGGCGTATCATGATTATGAATGGGGCGTCCTATTCATGATGACCAACATCAATTTGAACATTTGTGTTTAGAAAGTCTTCAATGCGGATTAAGTTGGCTTACCATATTAAACAAGCGTCATAGCATTCGTCAGTGTTTTGATGATTTTGATGTTGATGCAGTAGCTAAATATACGGAAACAGATATAGAGCGTATTATGAGTACAGAGGGAATGTTAAAATCCCGCAAGAAGATTGAGGCCATCATCAATAATGCACAGGCATTTCAACGCATTCAAGACGAGTTTGGATCCTTTTGCGAATATATATGGGCTTTCACCAATCATAAAACCATTATTTACAAAGGCCATCCAGAAGGGCATGTGCCTGCTCAAAATAAATTGTCTACACGCATCAGTAAAGATCTTAAGAAGCGAGGGTTCAAATTTGTAGGACCTGTGACCATCTATTCCCATTTACAAGCTAGTGGTCTCATCAACGATCACGGTAAGGATTGTCCTTGTTTTAATGAAATCAATGAGGCCAATTCTGTGGTTTATATGACAATAGATGATTAATATAAATAGAACCGTATCTACTGAAACATAGATACGGTTTTTGTGATATTTTATATTGATTGTTATCGATATAGTTGATATACTACTTTCATAATAACTTTCATACGTAAGGGAAAGGATAAGAAGATGATTGGTTTAGGTACGGTTATCAACATGGGGCTCATTATCGGTGGTAGTATTATTGGGCTCACGTGCGGCCGATTTATGAAGGACAATTTAAAACAAACCCTTATGGTAGTATGTGGTATCATCGTGCTGTTACTAGGGATGAGCGGGGCCATGCAATTTATGCTGGTTATCGTTAATGGTTCCTTGCAAACTACTGGACCTTTGTTGATGATTATCAGCATGGTAGTTGGTGCTGTGATTGGTGAAATCATTGATTTAGACCGATGGATTACTGTCTTTGGTGACTGGGTGAAAGATAAAACCGGTAATACAGGGGATGCTAAGTTTACGCAAGCGTTTATCACTGCATCACTTACGTTTACTGTTGGTGCGATGGGCGTGCTCGGTTCAATTCAAGATGGATTGAACGGAGATTACCAAACCTTGCTACTCAAAGGAATTCTTGATGGTGTTATTGTTATGGTGATGACCTCATCCATGGGGAAGGGCGCATTGTTTTCCTTCATTCCCGTAGGCATCACGCAGTGGTTGATCACGGCCTTTAGCACATGTGGCGGCGCCACTTATGACACAGCAAGCTATTGACAATTTATCCTATGTAGGATCCATCTTAATTTTCTGTGTAGGCATTAATATGATTTGGCCTAATAAGATTCGTTTAGCTAATTTATTACCCGCCATATTTATCGCTATGGGCCTTACGTTTTTAATTTAAATTTAAATTTTAAGACCCCTCTTTACATTGTGTGAAAAGAGGGGTACTATATTCTCAATATAAATTTCTCGTAGTTAAAATACTTTCTCCTAGAAATGCATGTTAGTAACCGATTAGCGGTCGCCGTTAAAGATGGAGTTTTTAACAAGAACGTAGTCTACTTTGCGGATAGCTTGTAGTGTTGTGCCACCAGCGTAGGAGATAGCGGATTGTAAATCTTGTTCCATTTCGATTAATGTATCGAAGATAGAGCCTTTGGAAGGAATGAAGATTTTTTTGCCTTCTACGTTTTTACGTTCCCCTTTTTGGAACTCAGAAGCGGAACCGAAGTATTCTTTTACAGCTTGGCCGTCAACAATTTTTTCTTCCCCTGGAGATTCTTGGTGACCAGCAAATAGGGAACCAATCATAACCATAGTAGCACCAAAGCGAATGGATTTAGCGATGTCGCCGTGATCGCGAATGCCGCCGTCAGCGATGATAGGTTTTGTAGCTGCTTTTGCACACCAACGTACAGCCGCCAATTGCCAACCGCCAGTACCAAAGCCAGTTTTTAATTTTGTGATACAAACCTTACCAGGACCGATACCTACTTTTGTAGCATCAGCACCAGCATTTTCAAGTTCACGAACTGCTTCAGGAGTACCTACGTTACCAGCAATAACAAATGTTGTTGGTAAATTCTTTTTAATGTATTGAATCATGTCGATAACAGCATTAGAGTGACCATGTGCGATATCGATTGTGATATAATCAGGAATAAGGTTAGCTTTCGCTAATTCATCAACTAATGCGAATTCTTCTTCCTTTACACCGATGGAAATAGAAGAATATAAGTTTTTTTCTTGCATGCGTTTTACAAAGTCGAGACGGCGTTCAGGTTGGAAACGATGCATGATATAGAAATAGCCTTTTTCTGCTAGTTTTTCAGCTAACTCTTCATCAATGATAGTTTGCATGTTTGCAGGAACTACAGGCAAGTTAAATGTACGATTACCTAGTTTAACATGAGTATCACATTCGCTGCGGCTGTTTACGATACATTTATTAGGAATCAGTTGTACGTCTTCATAATCGAAGATGTTAGTTGTATTAATCATAGTTTCTATATCTCCTTTGAGGTATAATAAATTGAACCTGTACCATTATACTGAATTTATTTTCAATTTTCAATACATTCCGAATATTAAACACTCATATAGTTATTATACAATTTTATAGGTATCTTGTCTGTACATTTTCTCTATGTTCAGCCCATTATATAAACATTATATTAATAGGAGGTTATTTTTATGGAACATTCCAAGACACGCATGATAGCAGAAGCCGGTGTAGCTATCGCTATTGCACAAGTATTATCGTTTATTACTCTTTTTCATATGCCACAAGGCGGTTCCATTAAGGCCGCTTCCATGGTGCCTCTCATGATTTTTGCATATCGCTGGGGTGGTACACGCGGTATTTGGGCTGGCATTGTATATGGCATACTTCATTTCTTGCTCGGTTTTAAATCATCTATCCATTATCTAAGCATCATCCTAGACTATCTTGTTGCTTACGGTGTTATTGGTGTGTGCGGGTATTTCAAGGACAATATGACAGGTCTTGTTAGCGGATCTATTGTTGCTATTGCGCTTCGTTGGTTTGCGTCCGTAATAAGTGGTGCTGTTGTATTTGCTAGTTATGCACCGCAAGGTCAAAATCCATGGATCTACTCTATGATTTATAATGCATCGTATATGGTGCCGGATGGAATTCTTAATATTGTTGTGTTGTTGTTTATTTACCAAGGGGTAAAAAGAGGGTTGAAACGCGGTGCTTAATTTAGGCGTAATTATTTTGGCTGGTGGCCTAAGTTCACGCATGGGATATCCTAAGGCTTTATTGCCTTGGACGAATGGTGAAAGCCTCATTTCTCATGCGTTGCGCAATGCATTAGAACATGATGCTAATGACATTCTCATTTCTATCGGTGACGATGAAAGTCTAGGCCAAGCCATTCAGGCTAATATTATCGACACATTGTCGAATAAAGAAAAAGAAAAAGTTTCTATCGTTCGGGATTCTGTTCCTCGGAGTGGTCCATTAGGCGGATTATATAGCACATTGGCCGTAGGCAAGAGTCATGCTTATGCGGTGTTAGCTGTAGATATGCCGTTTATGGATTTTAATTTATATTATGATTGGCTCTACCAAGTAGAGGGCGATGACTGGCGTGTTATTGTGCCTGTTGGTGAAAGTGGACGCTATGAGCCTATGGCGGGGATATATAAGCCATCCATTGCTCCATTATTGCAAACCACTTTAGCAGGAGAGGATGTATCTTTGCAGCATGCATTAGATATTGTAGGACCTGTGGTAACCATTGATGCAGGTGATTACGGTCATCATTTACGCAATGTGAATCATATAGAGGATTATAAGTGGGCCCGCGCAGAGGCTGTTAATGCGAATCGTCATGTTCCACTTATCAGCGTAGTTGCTGAAAAACGTAAGACTGGTAAAACTACGGTGGTAACGCGACTAATTAAGGAATTAGAACAAATTGGTTTCTCTGTAGGCGTTGTAAAAAGCGATAAACATGGCTTTCACATGGATTATGAAGGAACTGATACGGATCTTGCTATGAAAGCAGGCGCCACGGCCGTAGCCATTGCAGGCCCCACGGAAACGGCCATACGCATACGCACTGAAAAACAATCTAATCTGTATGATTTGGTACAGCAATTACCTGTAGATATTGTTATACTAGAAACGAGATCTCAAGGTATATTTCCGATTGTAGAGGTAACCAGAGAGGGGTATACAGAATCACTGATATCCAGTGATATAGAACGCGTAGAGACCATAGAGGTTACTGAAATTAGATCAATGCATACCAACTTTGGTATGTCGAATACAAAGTATGATGAGGAATTTAGATGATAGCCGTTACTGTTGATGAAGCGCTTCATTTGTGGAATGAGGCTTTACGAGAACAACATCATAGCATCGAATCCATTGCCGTTGGCGACGCAAAAGGATGTGTGTTGGCCGAAGATGTTTTGGCACCTACCGATGTGCCCGCTTTTCATAAATCCGCAATGGATGGGTATGCCTTAGCATATGATCCTAATTGTGATACCTATATCGTCGATGGTATCATCGGCGCTGGTGTTGTATGGGATAAGCCTGTAACGACTGGTCATGCCGTACGTATCATGACAGGTGCTCCTGTACCAAGTACTTGTGATACAGTTATCATGCAAGAACAAGTGAAAGGTACTGGCGAAGTAGGGGCTACGATTACTATACAAGGTACGCAACAAAAGGGTAGCCATATTATCCCTCGTGGTGAAGAATGTTCCGCAGGGACCGTTGTCATACCAAAAGGCACAGAAATAACCTCTACGGTGCAGACAATTTTGATCGGCCTTGGTTGCATCGATGTGTCTGTGTATGCGATGCCACGTATACTGGTTCTTACATCAGGCCATGAAGTTATTGAGCCGGGCGAACCCTTAACTGCAGGAAAAATTTACAATTCAAATCGCATGATGATTTGTAGTTTACTTGCTGATTTAGGTTTTCGGCGCGTTACCCATTATCATGTGAGCGATGCACCGGATAGACTAGACGCAGAAATTGAACGCGTCCTTGAACTCAGTGAACAAGCAGATATTATCATCAGCTCGGGCGGTGTATCTGTAGGCATGTTTGATACAATGCCCCTTATATATGAAAAATTAGGTGCTAAGACCCTTATACGGTCGTATCCAAATGCGATCTGGCGCAGCCTCCTATGGGTGCCGTTACCCCTAAAGGCCAACTTATCTTTGGTTTATCAGGTAATCCCGGTGCAGCCTTTAATGGTTGGCACCTATTAGTGGTTCCTACCTTGCGTAGATATAAAGGTATTAAAAATTGGTCCACCCCAGTACTTAATTGTGTAATGGATTGCGATCTATCTAAACGTAATGCCTTTGATCGCTACGTGCAAGGCAAGGTCATATTTGGTGATGGACAACCTCGTTTTGTGGCAAATCGTCACTTTAACAGTAGCAGCATGCTTGGATTATATACCGTTAATGCCTTAGCCTGCATTCCTCAAGGCGTACATGAGGTACATGAAGGAGATATATTTAAGGTATATTTGCTAGGCCTCTTACCAACAATATAATAAATTGCAAGGGACTCATGTATGAGTCCCTTTTTAAATTAGTACAGGCCTGTACTAATTTTTGGAACCATCACAATTCTTTAAACGGCAAATGGGAATTTCCTTTGTAGATTATGTGTTGCGGTTGAGACTGCGAGATGCTACGACACAATTAACTAGTACGGATGAGGCTGTTGCAAGGATTGCAAGTAGTTGTGGGATTTTGCAGATATCAAGGCCTTTAATGTAGCTTTCAAAAAGTATTTTCATATGACGCCAACAGAATATCGTAAGCAAGTGAAAGAAATTGGACGTAAAACAATAGTACAAGATTCGAAGGAAATTATTTCAGTTGAAAATCAAGATGTACTAGACCTATTACATTCCTTTCTTGTCTTATGAAGATGATGCTAGAGCAAAGGCGGAGTTAGAGTACATGAGCCACAAGCTAGAATCATTGAAAGCGAAGCTTGCCGATGTTGTGAGTGAATTGATAATCTATAGTAGGGCGTGATAATGTAGAACTTTTTTGCATACAAAAATATTTTTTCGTAGTATATAGAAAAATTAGACCTAGGTGATTTTCTATATATTTAAAAAAATCATATATTTCTTAGAAGAGCATTACTGTTGATAAAGTAGTGCTCTTTTTTATAGGAGAAATCTATAGATTTTAGATTAATCAAAAATGAGAAAAATAGTGATAATTCCATATGTTTTTCTATGATTTTTACCTAAAAAAATTACCTTTTAATATGGATAGTTATATCGACCAAAATGAGTAGAATATGATTCATCAGATAACAAACACGTATTGAGTTACTAATTTTGGAGGATATAATGACTCGTATTAAATTCATAGGAAAAATGTGAGCAATAATAACTA
>BNJU01004790.1_pt1 | contig 10294 bp, 10 predicted proteins | sample 8539281 | NCBI WGS metagenome assembly BNJU01 (sample SAMD00202456, study PRJDB9452) | human saliva metagenome | isolation source: human saliva | place: Japan
ATGCTGGGGCGGGATTACGGCGGTGAGCCTTTTCCTGCAGAAGATCATGTTTTGAGAAAAAGAGCATCTTGATTCAAAGAAGCCCCCCGCAACGCTTGATTCTACAAGCATTGCAGGGAAGGGCCTACCAACTTTTGCCTTACAACTTAAGTTTTAGAAATTTGGAAAAGAATAGACGTCATAGTAAAAAAACAAAGACAGGTGGATGTTTGAACATCCACCTGTCTTTGACATTCAGAAAAAACCGCTTGTATAAGATAGGATGAAGGCAATACCTCATCATCCCAAAATATTATATACTCCAAGAAGTGCGACAAGAACAAGAACGAAGAGACATACAGCTGAAGCTGCAAATAGTGTCAGGAAAAGTTTATTTTCTTTTTCCTTGTCGAAATCCGGATCGGAAGAAGCTGCAGCCATTATTAATCCGCCACCTGTTGATGCAGGGCTAAGGCCTGCGAAGGAAGCTGTCAAGCACATGATGCTGATGAGTCCTACAGGAGATATGCCAACACTTGTTGCAACATTGCCAACGGTCGGAATCATGGTCGGCCAGACGACGCCAATTGCGGAACTAACCATGACATAATACCGGCAGTCAGCCCTTGGATTGCAGTTGCTGTCCTAGGTGTCATAATAGAAGCCAGACCATTGGAGAGTAATTCAACTCCACCGACTGAAATTACGATATTCATCAACATGCCAAAGCCGGTTACCATCAGCAGGGTGGACCAGGAAATAGCCTGAAAAACTTTTTTCTCATCAGCAGCACCGATCAAGATGAGGAAGATGCCAATGGCAAATGCCAATAATCCGACATTGCGAGAGAAGAAGGCAGAGCCGATAATGAGGACGGCAAATCCGGCAAGAGTCAGAAGTTGCATTCTGTTAAAACTAGGGATGTCTTCCCGTTCTGCCATAGCATTGGATTTTTTACCTCTGCTAAACCAGAAATAAGCAGCGACAGCAAGAATTATTGTTGTAATTGTAGCATAGATTAACACATCAATCTCATAGCCCTGGATACCCTGTGGCGCTGCGAGTTCCCGGATTAGTGCAGATTCAGGTGTAATTGGAGAGAAACGTCCGGCGAAGGATCCCATTTCTCCAATAATGGCAAGCATCGTAGAACTATAACCGGTGGTTTTTGCCAGAGGCAGGGAAAGAGCTGCCACAATTCCAAGTGCAGGGACACAGCCGGGACCAATGGCTGCAATACCATAACCAATGATGTAAAGCATGATAGGTGCAATAAAGGCATGACCGCCTGAGAGACGTAAAACCTTTTTGGACAGAAGCTCAAGCGCTCCATTGGTTATGCCGACTGCGCAGAGTAGAGAGACTCCGAGAAGCATAATGAACAGGCTGGATGAAAACCCTTTTATGACTTCTTTGTCGGTTGTGCCGATAAAGCTGGCAAAGATTGTGACAGCAAGAATAGCAATCAGTCCGACATTCATTTTGCGGAAAAAAATCCAACGAAAATGGCTGCGATGAGAACTAGTAGTGAAACAAAAAGCAATATTCATAATAAAACTCCTCGCGGATTGATAAGATGGTGGATCGTAATAGGTTACGAGTTCTGAGGAACCGGAATCAAATCATGAATGGTATTTTTTTACGAGTAAGTTTGCTCCGGAGTAATTTCCGGGATTTCCTGATGCTCCTCTTTGGCCAAAGTGAGAATCTTGTCAAACGAAATGCCGGTCTGAACTCCCATTTCTTCGAACATGAATACCAAATCTTCGGTTGCTGTATTACCGGAGGCTCCGGGGGCAAAGGGGCAACCACCAAGACCGCCAAGTGTAGATTGAATGCCGTCAGCGCCGGCCTTCCATCCTTCAAGAGAACAGACAATCCCCATCCCTCTTGTATCATGGATATGGAGTTCCAGCCGTGCGTCAGGAAAAGCTTTTTTTCATGGCATGTGTGAAAGAAGCTACTTGTGCGGGATCGGATTGTCCCACGGTATCACATAAATTAAAAGTGCGTACCCCCATGTCATATGCTCGACCGCAGAAATCTACTACAGCTTGTGCGGAACGCTGTTTTCCTTCAAAGGGACATCCAAAAGCGGTCGCCACATCCAGTACGACTTCCATATCACTGAGCTGCTCAATGATTTTATGGAGCTCTTTAAAACTTTGATCATGTGTTTTGCGAACATTAGCCATATTGTGACTTCGGCTCAGAGAAATCACAGTGTTCACCTTTTTGAGGCCGGCTTCGTGCGCATTTTGCGCGCCGCGAAAGTTCGGAACAAGAGCAAAAAGGTCTAAATCAGGATGACGCTCTACGATGGTCTTAGCGACTGTTGTAGCATCCTGCATCTGCGGGATTGCTTTGGGGCTTACAAAGCTGGTAATCTGAAGATGCTTGATACCTGTTGCAATCAGCTGATCAATGTAATATATCTTGCGTTCAGCCGGAAGATAGCTACAGAGATTTTGAAATCCATCACGAGGACCTACCTCGATGATGTCGACATGATTAGTAGTTTCGCTCATGGTATTCCTCCTTAGAGAGTGTTAAATCAGATGATTTTCTTTTCCCGCAAAAGTTCAATCTGTTCCGGACTAAGATTTGCGTAGGTGTGGAAAATTGTGTCATTGTCCTGTCCGAGAGAAGGCGCAGGGACTTCCGGATCGGCAGGATGGTTTGTAAATTTGAGGGCATTGTTTGTGGTAGGAACATCTCCGATACCGGGCTGCCGGATAGAAGGAAACATCTTTCGTGCACCGGCAATTTGCGGATCTTTCACAATACGGTCAATAGTATTGATTGGTGTAGAGGGAACACCGACTTTATTCAATCGATCGGCCACCTCATCAATTGTGGAATGCATAGTCCAAGTTTCTATGAGCTCTTTTAAAGCGGCATGATTTTTCACACGATCAGAGACAGTGAGAAATCTCGGGTCTTCCTTAAGCTCAGGCATTCCCATTTCATCACAGAGCGTCGCATAAAGTTTGTCATTACCCGCACCGATGATGACATCTCCGTCGGAAGTACGGAAAGAGTCATAGGGATAAGTAGATTCGTAGCGATTGCCTATGCGAGTAGGAATACGCCCTCCATTGAGATAAATCATATTGATGTTTTGCATTGCTGATACAACCGAATCAACCAAGGCAACATCAACTTTTTCACCCTCCCCGGTCTTATTTTTATTGTTGAGAGCTGCGAGAATGCCGATTGTAAGATTCAGACCGCCAAGAACATCGCCCATAGGAGTGCCTGTACGCGTGGGAGCACCGCCCTCCCAACCGGTCGTACTCATCAATCCGCCGGCAGCTTGACCGATGATGTCATAACCGGCACGCTTACTATAAGGACCTGTATGTCCGTAACCGGAGACAGCGCCGTAGATAAGGCCCGGATTGACTTTTTTCAAATCCTCATATCCGAGATGCAACTTTTCCATAGTGCCGGGACGATAGTTCTCAATTAAAATGTCAGCTTTCTGAACCATTTTGAGGAAAACTTCGCGCCCTTCATCTGTTTTAAGATTCAGGGTGCAGCCCTTTTTCCCACGATTAAGGCCCATGTAGTAGCAGCTTTGTCCGCTAACGAAGGGACCATAGGCACGGCTGTCATCTCCTTTTCCGACCATTTCGATCTTGATGACAGTTGCACCCATGTCAGCAAGTAACATGCCACAATAAGGACCCGCCAACACTCGTGTCAAATCCAGAACAACGGTACCTTCCAATAATCCGTTAGCCATAATGCACCTCCATAGTCTGTATAGCCGGATTGTACAGCTCGTTGCCAGATAGCTGTATTTGATAAATTCAAGATAGCAAAAAGGAGATTGAGGGGCAATTTGACGAAAAGGGAGTACAATGTTGATGTGATTTGTTTCTTGTATGGGCAAATGACAAAGAAATTGAAACAAATCGTGATATAATTAAGGCTACATTCTCAGGTATGAAGCGGAGCTGGAAGGATTCGTGACAAAAATGTGAAAATTTTAGGGTAACAGGAGTAGGGGAATGAAAGAGAGCTATAAGATTTGTTTTCTGGGATATCAGGAACTTACAGAAATGGCCAGAAAGACAATTGAAGATATGAAATTGTCGGACACAGAGTTTATGTTGCGGGATTGTACACCGGATAGTCTGAGAGAGGTCCTGGATGAGGCGGTAACGGCAGGCTATGAAATTTTCATTGGAGGTGGAAGCAACTATGCCAGGTTTAAGCAAATCAGCTCGATGTACATACAAGAGTTACAGGTGACAGAAGTTGATTATCTGACGGCTTTGAGAAAATCGGAAGCCTGTGGGCATAATCCGGCGATTGTTTTGTATAAATACAGGCAACCCATTGACATCGCTGTACTATCACAACTTTTCGGAAGACAAGTGGGTTTATTGGTATACGAAGAGACGGGTGAATTGAAAGATTTGATTGAGGAATCAAACTATGATGTCCTGATAGGAACAACAGTAGTACGAAGTTATGCTTTACAGGGAAACAGGCAGTATGTACTTGCGTATGCAGGGGATAAGACAATACGTAGTGCAATTTTGCGGGCAAGAAATAGCGCAGCATTTATAAAAAAAGAACAACGTCTTGCGGTGATTAATCGCGCCTTAATACAGGATACGAATATTGGAATTATCATCAGCAATGAAGACGGATATGTAACTATGATTAATAGGGTCGCGGAAAAATATTTAGAGGTAGATGCCGGAGCAGCCAATGGAAGATTGTTGGCAGAGTTACAAAGGAATTTGGCTCCGCGAGAAGATTCAGCATCAGAGTTCTTCCGGATTATTCAGGGAGTTCGTCTGCGCTGTACACAAAAGAAACTATTCGTTAAAGGTGAATTTATAGGATATTTTACCACACTAAGAATAGACAACTCTAAGCTCGCTACTGCGCGCAACAAAGAGGTTCCTTTGCCAATGGAAGTAGCATATCATTGGCATGATATGGTTACAGAATCGGCAGCTATGAGAAAAGCTATTACACATGGACAGCAAATCACAGATTCTTGGTTTCCCTGTGCAATTATAGGAGAGCAGGGAACACATAAAAAATTATTTGCAGAGTGTTTACATTCCGATAGCTCTAGGGCTGAAAAGCCTTTGATCATGTTGAATCTATCTACTATCTCTGAAAATGATGCGGGAAGGCATTTGCTGGGTTGTAGTGATCCGAAAGAACCGCATGTGGGATTGTTAGAAATGGCAAATGGGGGGACAGTGGTTTTAAGCAATCTTAATTATTCTAATCGGGCTGTGCAAGCTTGCTTACTTGATGCCGTGACATATCATCAGATTATTCCAACTGGTGGATATAAGAAAATTAGTTTAAATATCCGATTCATAACAATTCTAGACACACCGGTTTATATGGGGGAAATTAATACAGGGCTGTACAGTCTTCTCACAACACAGGTAATTGAAGTGCCACCTATACGAGCTAGAAAAGAGGATATAGTTCCATTATTTGAGCGAGAAATAGAACTGTGCATTAATAAGTCATTTCGATTAAAACGCTTTGAAAAAGCTATTAATGTTTTGCGTTGGTACGAATGGAGAGGAAATCTTTCAGAGATACAGGCATGCGCGGCACGCTTTGGATTGTCGTACTTAGAAAGGTCTTCTGCAACACCGGCTTCTGTATACAGAAATGTTATCGACTCAATCGGAAGAAAAAAAATAATAAAGCAAGCAGAGGACAATTTTAATAAAACTGAACAGACAGCAGCAGATTTTAGTCAGATGGTAAATGAGATGTGTGATTATGCAGGTATGACACAGGCTGAAGTGGCAGAACATTTGGAAATGAGCAGAACAACACTTTGGAGGAAGATGGAACAGAACTGACGGTATCTGCTGTCGATGGAGAGGGGATTAGGTCAAGTGAAGCGGAAAATAGAATATTCATGCAACTTCGCTCTGGGACGAGTGACATGCAAATGCTAGTGGCTGCGCAGGCTCTCGGGAGATTTTCTGTCTTTGAAAGTGTTGATATATTACAAAATAAGGTATAAAATCAGAGCATCGAACGGGCTGAAATGGGTTTGTTGCATTTAAAGGAGGGGCAAGTATGACATCGGCAATGTTGACAGATTTACTGAAGAGTTTGGGGTTGCTAGGCGGAGCGCTGATGGTAGGTGTCTTTTTGCGGGGCAAGCTTGGTTTTCTGCAGAAGACTTTCATTCCGGCTTCCGTCATCGGTGGTTTTCTTCTTCTGTTGCTTGGGCCACAGGTTTTTAATGTGACGGGTAAATTAGGCGTTCCGACAGAGTGGTATAGTTACTATTCTATGATTCCGGGTATCCTAATTGTTCCGGTTGTTGCGGGCGTTCCGCTTGGACTTCGCCTCAACCGAAAAAGGCAGTGAGGGTATGGACTCCGGTTTTATAAAAAAATGTATTTCCGCTGTTTTTTCATCGGCCTTGGAGTTTCGATGACTCAGTTTGCAGTTGGATATCTGGTGCATCTTTTATTTCAAGGATCGTATAATTTTTATAATCAGTTTGGCATTGAACTTGCGATTGGTTTCGTTGGCGGACATGGAACGGCCGGTACCCTTGGCAATACTCTGAAAGAGTTGAATCTTCCCTATTGGGAAACCGCACAGGGAGTTGCTACAACAACGGCTACATTCGGTATTGTCGGTGGAATTTTGATTGGAATCGCATTAATTAACTGGGCAGCGCGTTCTGGGAGAACCGCACTTCTCAATAAGCCGGCAGACATTCCTGCGGTTTTCTTGAGAGGTTATGAGCGCGATGTGACGAAGCAGCATTCTATGGGACGTGAGACTACACAGTCTTCTTCTGTAGATGCATTAGCTTTTCATACAGCATTGATTTTTTTGGCATGTGGGCTTGCCTACCTCTGTATTAAAGGTGCAAAAGCTGCGAATATTCCGGTCTTGAAGAGCATTTCGGTTTGGGCTTACGGAATGGTATGCATGTTTGTCATTTGGGGAATCATTTGTAGACTTAAAATCGATTATTTAGTGGACGGTGCGGTGAAGAGTCACATTACAGGCTCTTTTACAGAGTTTGCAGTAACCGGAGCGGTTGCTTCGTTACCAATTAAGGCAGTTGCAACTTATATTCTACCAATCGTGGTTATGTGTTTTATTGGATATATTGTGACAACACTCTGGCTTGTGTGGCTCAGTAAAAAGCTTTTTAAAGGGATATTGGTTTGAGCAGATGATTGGAACTTTGGGTATGGCGACCGGCGTTTTTATAACAGGCGTCATGTTGCTTCGGATTTGTGATCCGGATTTAAAGTCACCTGCTTTGACGACTTATTCGTTGTCATATACCGCGACAAGCATTGCTTATTTTGCATTGTTAAATCTGTTTATTACATTGCCGGAAACGAGCGGTGTTTTAATGACTGTCATTGTGGCTTGCGGGATTTCTTTGGCTTGTCTTGTGGCAGCTATCATTTCAGGACGACTTTGCTTTGGAAAGGTTGAAAATCCATAAGAGGTGCTTTTCTCGCTCGTTCGATAAGCGGTAAAGCGGACAACGAGCGGTGGAGAGATTTCACCGCTCGTTTACATAGGAGATGAAGAGAGAGGGGGGAGTATTGCTGTGAAAAGGAACTATGAGAAAAAGTTAATCGAAGTGAGCAGGAAAATCTGGGACTATGCAGAACTTCGTTTTCAAGAAAAAAAATCTGCAGCAGCTCTTTCGGACTTACTGGAAGAAGAGGGGTTTTCCGTGACTCGGGGGCTTGCCGGAATGGATACTGCATTTCAGGCAGTTATCGGTACCGGACATCCTGTCATCGGTATTTTAGCAGAGTATGATGCACTTTCAGGGCTTTCTCAGGAGGCGGGGGTGTTGGAACCCATTGCACGAGCTGGGATTGAGTCCGGTCATGGATGTGGACACAATCTACTCGGGACAGGAGCAGTTGGCGCAGCCCTCTTACTTCGAGATTACTTAGAAGAAAGCGGGAATCTGGGAACAGTTGTGCTTCTCGGTTGTCCTGCTGAAGAGGGGGGAGCGAGGAAAACATATATGGCTCGCGCCGGTGTGTTTGACGGACTGGATCTTGCATTGACTTGGCATCCCGCTGGAGGGTATGCGGTTATGACCGGATCGATGCAGGCTAATTGTCAGGCTTATTTTTCGTTTTAAGGGAAAGTCTGCTCATGCGGCCGCGGCTCCGTTTCTAGGAAGAAGTGCTCTGGATGCTGTGGAACTCATGGATGTAGGCGTTAATTACATGCGGGAGCATATTGAGCCGACTGATCGCATTCATTACGCGGTATTGGATACAGGTGGCAGTTCTCCCAATGTGGTACAGAACCATGCAGAGGTACTGTACTTAATTCGTTCTACGGATAATGAGAAAGTGAAGGCACTGTATGAAAGGGTCTGCAAGGTTGCGCAAGGAGCGGCATTGATGACAGAAACAGAGCTTGAAATCTGCTTTGACAAAGCTTGCTCGAATACAATATCAAATTCAGTGCTGGAGAATGTGCTTTTATCAGAGTATGCTACGAATCCCGTTACCACACTATACTGAGGAAGAATTATGCTTTGCCAGGCGAATCCGTGACACCTACCGATCTTTTTCGATGGAGAATGACTTAGCACTCTCATTCCTTCCCAATGTAAAGCGGAGAGTCTATGCCGGAAAACTGGCAGAGACGGAGATGGCCCAGTTTGTGGTTCCGCATGAACATTTGGATGTTTATATTGCCGGTTCCTCAGATGTCGGAGACTGCAGTCATGTGGTTCCAACTGCCCAGTTTGTGGCGGGAACGGCGACGCCGGGAACACCTGGACACTCTTGGCAGATGGTATCACAAGGGAGATGTAGCACTGCAGAAAAGGGGATGATCTATGCAGCAGAAGTTTTAGCGGATGCTGTGAAGACTATAGTTGAGAATCCGGAGCTTGCAGTACAAGCAAAAGAAGAGTTTTTGGCGGTGACGGAAGGAAAACCCTATGTCTGTCCGATTCCTGCCGATATTAAGCCGCATCAACAAATGAGAGAATAGGGTAGTTTGAAGCATTCAGAAAGGAGAAAAATTTTGCCTAATATTATTGAAGAAGCAAGGGCAATCAATCCGCAATTGATCGATATACGCAGAGCGTTTCACAGAGACCCGGAGATATCGAATCAGGAGGAACGAACAGCAGAGAAGATTCTCAAGATTTTGGAAGAGATTGGTGGATTTGAAATTCGAAGTGGCATCGGAGGGCATGGGATATTAGCGGATCTCCGTGGAGAAAACACAGGAAAAGAACATTGCACTTCGGGCGGATATGGATGCTCTTTCGATACAAGAAGAGACCGGGTTACCTTTTTCTTCACAGAACCCGGGCATCATGCATGCCTGTGGACATGACGGACATATGACTTGCCTACTCGGAGCAGCGAAACTTTTAAAGGCACATCAGTCGGAATTACAAGGAAGCGTGCGCCTTATTTTTCAACCGGCGGAGGAGATGGCGCCGACCGGCGGTGCGCGTAAAATGATTGAAGGTGGTGCACTTGAAGGAGTGGACGCAGTGTTTGGCCTACATGTGTGGCCGAATCTACCAATCGGTAAAATCGGAACAAGACCAGGTTCATTGATGGCGGCATCAGATCATTTTTCTATTACGATTAAGGGAGACAGCGCGCACGGTGCAATGCCGCAACTTGGACATGATGCTTTAGTTGCAGGTGCACAGTTTATCTCTGCGGTGCAGAGTATTGTAAGTCGAAATACGGATCCGTTGGAAGCTTGTGTTGTGACAATCGGCGTTTGTCGAGCCGGAACACGTTACAATATTGTGCCGGGGAGCTGTTATTTGGAAGGGACGGTAAGAACCTATAGTCCGGAAGTGCGGAAGAATACTGAAGTTCGGATGCGACAGTTACTGGCAGGTATCTGTGCAGCAATGGAATGTGAAGCGGAAATAAGCTATGAAAATGGCTATCCTGCTTTACGAAACAATCCGAGAATGGCAGAATATATGATTGAAGAAATCACAAATCTTTTTGGTGCTGAAAATGCTGTCAAGATGGAACGTCCTGCTATGACAGCAGAGGACTTTGCGTTCTATCTCGAGAAAGTGCCAGGAGCGTTCGCTTGGCTAGGAACACAGGCGACCGATGATTCGGAGTGCTGGCCGCTTCACAGTAGCCATTACAAATCTAATGAGGATGCACTTTGGAGAGAGCTGCGTTTCTTGCCTCTCTGGCACTGAATTTTAAATCCTAAGGAAAAGTCCGTGCCCTATTATATGCTTGCTTCTTGGCATCGTATATGAGCTGGAGATATTTATGATAAAGACTCGCAAACGGAAAGG
>BNJU01002934.1_pt1 | contig 10273 bp, 13 predicted proteins | sample 8539281 | NCBI WGS metagenome assembly BNJU01 (sample SAMD00202456, study PRJDB9452) | human saliva metagenome | isolation source: human saliva | place: Japan
ATATGGATATTATACTAATATTGATGAATAATATAAGGTTGTAAACAATAAGACGCCTCGTTATCGTAATAGATAATGGGGCGTCTTGTTGTTTATAATAAAATATGAGAAAAACATGAATTTTTTTATATCTGTATATGATAAAATGAAATTAATTATACAAGTGTTTCGTGATTTACAGATTTCATAATGGAGTCCTTAAAATAAAAAAAATCCCAATTCAGAAGAATTGAGATGATACCCTACGTCAGGGTGGCCCGAAGGCATTGTAAATAAATTTGTATTTGAACTCGTAGTGTAATTCTGTAAACCTCCAAAACTAATTGGATTACTTATAGTATAGTTAACCTTTTGATGAATGTCAATTATTAATTTCCAAAGGAGCAGACTTATGGAAACGCAAACATCGAATCAACTTATTACTAGTCATTTAAAGGATTATCCTAAACAGGATTATTTTGTAGGACTGGATATTGGTACTAATTCAGTAGGGTGGGCAGTGACAAATACATCATATGAGTTACTGAAATTTCATTCTCATAAAATGTGGGGCAGTCGTTTGTTTGAAGAAGGTGAATCTGCTGTAACACGTCGTGGATTCCGTTCGATGCGGCGGCGATTGGAACGTCGCAAGTTGCGTTTAAAACTACTAGAAGAATTATTTGCTGATGCTATGGCACAGGTAGATTCTACATTCTTTATTCGTCTTCATGAAAGTAAATACCACTATGAGGATAAAACTACAGGACATAGTTCTAATCATATATTATTTATTGATGAAGACTATACGGATCAAGATTACTTTACAGAATATCCTACTATTTATCACTTGCGTAAAGATTTGATGGAAAATGGTACTGACGATATACGTAAGCTATTTTTAGCTGTACATCATATATTAAAAATATCGTGGTAATTTCCTATATGAAGGTGCTACATTTAATTCAAACGCATTTACATTTGAAGATGTTCTCAAACAAGCGTTAGTAAATATTACATTTAATTGCTTTTGATACTAATTCTGCTATTAGCTCTATTAGCAATATATTAATGGAGTCAGGAAAAACAAAATCAGATAAAGCTAAAGCAATAGAACGGCTTGTAGACACATATACCGTTTTTGATGAAGTGAATACTCCTGATAAACCTCAAAAAGAACAAGTTAAAGAAGATAAAAAGACTCTTAAAGCTTTTGCCAATTTAGTGTTAGGTTTATCTGCTAATTTAATAGACTTATTTGGCTCCGTAGAAGATATAGATGATGACCTAAAAAAGCTACAGATTGTTGGAGATACATATGATGAAAAGCGAGATGAATTAGCTAAAGTATGGGGCGATGAAATTCATATCATTGATGATTGTAAATCTGTATATGATGCGATTATTCTTATGTCTATTAAAGATCCAGGACTTACTATTTCTCAGTCTAAGGTAAAAAGCTTTCGATAAACACAAAGAAGATTTAGTGATATTGAAGTCTTTATTAAAAATTAGATCGAAATGTTTACAATGAGATGTTTAAGTCTGATAAAAAGGGTTACATAATTATGTACACTATATTAAACAAGGTCGTACAGAAGAAACTAGTTGTAGTCGTGAAGATTTTTTTACAAATATACTAAGAAAATAGTAGAGGGGTTAGCTGATTCTAAAGAGAAAGAATATATACTTAATGAAATTGAGTTACAAACTTTGTTACCTTTTACAACGTATTAAAGATAATGGAGTTATACCTTATCAACTACATTTAGAAGAACTCAAAGTCATATTAGATAAATGTGGACCTAAATTTCCATTCTTGCATACAGTGTCTGATGGTTTTTCTGTAACAGAAAAATTGATTAAAATGTTAGAATTCCGTATTCCATACTATGTAGGACCATTAAATACACATCATAATATCGCTAATGGCGGATTTTCTTGGGCTGTGCGTAAGCAAGCGGGTCGAGTTACACCTTGGAATTTTGAAGAGAAGATTGATCGAGAAAAATCTGCAGCGGCATTTATTAAAAACCTTACAAATAAATGTACATATCTTTTTCGGAGAAGATGTATTACCTAAGTCATCTCTTTTATATAGCGAGTTTATGCTACTCAATGAGTTAAATAATGTACGTATTGATGGTAAAGCATTAGCACAAGGTGTAAAACAACATCTTATTGATTCTATATTTAAACAAGATCATAAGAAAATGACCAAGAATCGTATAGAGTTGTTTTTTTAAAGGATAATAACTACATAACTAAAAAGCATAAACCTGAGATTACAGGTCTTGATGGAGAGATAAAAAATGACCTAACTTCTTATCGTGATATGGTTAGAATCTTAGGTAATAATTTTGATGTATCCATGGCTGAAGATATTATTACGGATATTACTATCTTTGGTGAAAGTAAAAAAATGTTACGCCAAACATTACGTAATAAATTTGGATCTCAGCTTAATGACGAGACTATCAAAAAATTGTCAAAATTACGATATCGGGATTGGGGACGACTTTCTAAAAAGTTGCTAAAGGGAATCGATGGTTGTGATAAAGCTGGTAATGGTGCACCCAAAACTATAATTGAATTGATGCGTAATGATAGCTATAATTTGATGGAACTATTAGGTGATAAGTTCTCCTTTATGGAATGTATTGAGGAAGAAAATGCTAAATTGACACAAGGGCAAGTGGTTAATCCTCACGATATCATCGATGAGTTGGCACTTTCACCAGCCGTTAAACGTGCGGTATGGCAAGCATTGCGTATTGTTGATGAAGTAGCTCATATTAAAAAAGCATTGCCATCCCGTATTTTTGTGGAAGTGGCACGGACAAATAAATCGGAAAAGAAGAAAAAAGATTCACGTCAAAAACGATTATCTGATTTATATTCTGCTATAAAAAAAGATGATGTTCTACAAAGTGGTTTACAGGATAAAGAATTTGGTGCATTAAAAATCAGGTTTGGCTAATTATGATGATGCGGCATTAAGAAGTAAAAATTGTATTTATACTATACACAAATGGGGCGTTGTGCTTATACAGGAAATATTATAGATTTAAATCAATTAAATACAGATAATTATGATATTGATCATATTTATCCTCGCAGTCTTACTAAGGATGATAGTTTTGATAATTTAGTGTTATGTGAGCGTACTGCCAATGCTAAAAAATCAGATACATATCCAATAGATAATACAATTCAAATGAAACAAAGGTCATTCTGGGCATTTTTAAAACATCAAGGCCTTATTAGCGAACGAAAATATGAACGACTTACTCGTATTGCACCACTTACAGCAGATGATTTGAGTGGATTTATTGCTCGACAACTAGTAGAAACTAATCAATCTGTGAAAGCTACTACAACATTATTACGTCGCCTATACCCTGATATTGATGTTGTATTTGTAAAAGCTGAGAACGTATCAGATTTTCGTCATGATAATAACTTTATTAAAGTTCGTTCGTTAAATCATCACCATCATGCTAAGGATGCTTACTTAAATATCGTAGTTGGCAATGTATACCATGAGAAATTCACACGTAATTTCCGTTTATTCTTTAAAAAGAATGGGGCAAATCGTACATATAATCTAGCGAAAATGTTTAATTATGACGTTATATGTACTAATGCACAAGATGGAAAAGCTTGGAATAAAGATACTAGTATGGATACAGTCAAGAAAATGATGGCTAGTAATGATGTTCGTGTTACTAGACGTTTGTTAGAGCAATCGGGTGCATTAGCTGATGCGACTATATATAAAGCCAGTGTGGCAGCAAAGGCTAAAGATGGTGCATATATTGGTATGAAAACAAAATCCAGTGTATTTGCTGATGTAACTAAGTATGGTGGTATGACTAAAATAAAAAATGCATATTCTATCATCGTTCAATATACTGGAAAAAAAAGATGAGAAAATTAAAGAAATTGTACCTTTTACCAATCTATTTAATAAATCGAAATACCACGGATGTTGATTTGATTGACTATGTTAAGTCTGTTATTCCACAAGCAAAAAGATATTTCTATTAAATATAGAAAATTATGCATTAATCAGTTGGTTAAAATTAATGGATTCTACTATTATTTAGGAGGAAAAAAACTAGTAATTCGATATGTATTGATAATGGAATTCAGGTATTATTTTTCTCCAGAATTTGAAGTGTATATAAAACTGATAGATAAGTTTTATATAATGCAGAAATCAAACCTCAATATTGATATTAAGAATGTTAGCACTTTTCAATCCACAAAAATAATCAGCAAGTTTTTATAACTGTTGAAGATAATATAAAACTTTATGATTATTTTATTGATAAATTAAATAGTAATATATATCAAAAAAATGAAAGGTAATAAAGTAAATGATTTAATATCTATAGGTCGAGATAGATTTATTGAATTACCTATTAATATCCAATGTGTCCTACTACTTGAGATTTTTGAATATGTTAACAAATATGAAAACAACATACGATATTAAACTTCTTGGATTTAGTACATCACGGACGAAAATTGCTTTTAAAAATAAGTAATTTAAATGAGTTTAAAATTATCAATGAATCCATTACTGGTTTATATTCTAATGAGGTAACTATTGTTTAAATACGAGTAAGACTGTAATAGGTGATACTATGAGTTGGCGTACAGTAGTGATAAGTAGTCGTTCTAAGTTAGATTTTTAAAATGAATTACATGATTATTCGGAAAGAATTTGAAACGACTAAAATCTATATTGATGAAATCTATATGTTAGTTATTGAGTCTACAGCAGTGAGTCTCACTGCTGTACTTCTCAATGAGTTAATTAAAAAGAAAGTGGCCATTGTATTTTGTGATGAGAAGCGTAATCCCGCTAGTGAGGTTCTTCCATTGCATGGTAGTCATAATAGTAGTAAACGTTGTCGAGAACAAGCTGATTGGTCTAAAGATGTACAGGCTTATATATGGACTGAAATTGTGCGTCGGAAGATTATGAATCAAGCGGAGTTATTAAAATACAAGGAGTTAAAGGAGGCGGACTTACTATATCAATATCTAGATGAGTTGACTTTAAATGATGAGACTCAACGTGAAGGGCATGCGGCCAAGGTATATTTTAATGCTTTATTTGGAAAATCATTTTCTAGGGAACAAGATAATCCTGTTAATGCAGCCCTTAACTATGGATATGCGATATTGCTTTCTACAGTTAATAGAGAGATTTTATCATTAGGTTATATTACACAATTAGGGCTTAATCACTGCAATCAATTTAATCCGTATAATTTAGGATCGGATTTAATGGAACCATTACGAGGCTTTTATTGATGAGATTGTTATTAATTTAATGCCCACAGAATTTAATCGCGACATAAAACTTTCACTTATAGAATTATTATCTAAAGATGTAAAAATTAATGATACTATTCAAACATTTAGTGCCGCAGTACGTATTTATTGTAAAAAGTGTATTTGATGCCTTACGTGTTCAAGCGACTAACGAGATTAGGTTTATAGAATATGAGCTATAGATTTATGAGAATACTAGTGATGTTTGACCTACCGACTTTAACATCGGAGGATAGAAAAGAATATAGAAATTTTTAGAAAGTATCTAATTGTATCAGGGATTTCTCATGTTACAAGAGTCTGTATATTCAAAGTTAGTACTTAATACGACTAGTGCTAATCTCATTATGGAACATGTACGTAAAAATAAGCCTCCTAGTGGAAGCTTATTTATGTTAACCATTACGGAAAAACAGTTTTTCTAGAATGGAGATTGTAGTTGGGGATAAGCAAAGTGAAGTTATAGACTCAACAGAGAGGATACTAATAATATGAAATTAATGTATCAAGATTCTATATTGGAGTTTGAAGTGCTTCGTGATAAGGTAACCATTGTATCATTTGAAAATCGTAAAGTATTTCGTAGAATGGTGACTGAACTTGATATACAATGTGATAGTGGTGTGGGACCTTGGATTTTTAAATGATAATGATAAAGCATTTAATTTAGATAAATATAGTCATATCATACTTAATCCTTTATATGTAGATGTAAATAGTAAATCCTTATTAACTAAATTACAAAAATCAACTGACAAAAGAGGCCTTATTAATGACTGAAGAGGTAGCTGATATTGTTAATCGACTTCATGCATTTTATTATTCCTTAGAATTTGGATATCCTTTATCAATTCAACATAAAATGGAAATGGGTCTGCTGAGATTATTAAATTAGGTAGCTTTTAATTTCGAGTTTAATCGTAAAGGAGATGTCATGGATCTTATGTCTTATATAGAGGTGGTAGACACATTATTATCTCCTATGATATTTATTATGGTAAATTTAGATTTAGTATTAAATGATGATGAAATTAATGCATTTTTACCAAAAATATGTTAAAGCCGACAATTACGATTAGTTTGTTTCACAACAGGATCTTTTAATAGAGAAGCCCTTGATAAAAAGTCTTATTAATAGGTATATTTTAGATAATGATTTTTTTGTATTATTTAAAGAGAATATAGAATTACACCTGGTGGTAGCCCGAGTTGCTCTTAAGCCTCAGATTTAATTTGTGGTTTGAGAGTAGTGTAATTCTGTAAATCTCTAAAAACAGCCGCATCATAAATTTCTTTATATGTTGTGTTTGAGAGTAGTGTAATTCTGTAAATCTCTAAAAACTTGATTTTTGTCATTCATATTTCCCCTAGTGTTTGAGAGTAGTGTAATTCTGTAAATCTCTAAAACAGACCGTGCATATATTGCCGATGTATCCGAGTTTGAGAGTAGTGTAATTCTGTAAATCTCTAAAACTTTGTTAAGTGCTTCTTTGTAGTCCTTGCTGTTTGAGAGTAGTGTAATTCTGTAAATCTCTAAAACTTTCTTCCGCTGTTGCTTCCGGATACACTAGTTTGAGAGTAGTGTAATTCTGTAAATCTCTAAAACTCGCAAGTGTGATGTTTCCGTCTATTGTTAGTTTGAGAGTAGTGTAATTCTGTAAATCTCTAAAACGATATAACTCACGAACCCATGGATCATTGCGTTTGAGAGTAGTGTAATTCTGTAAATCTCTAAAACAAGAATATCTAAAAATAGATATGCGATATGAGTTTGAGAGTAGTGTAATTCTGTAAATCTCTAAAACTTCAATAGCCGTTTTGATTTCACGTGATAAGTTTGAGAGTAGTGTAATTCTGTAAATCTCTAAAACAGAATTGGCGAAAGCTATGGAAGAAGAAACTATTTGAGAGTAGTGTAATTCTGTAAATCTCTAAAACCAGACCGATATGGAAAAGGAAGCGTGGAGCGTTTGAGAGTAGTGTAATTCTGTAAATCTCTAAAACTTATTTTGATGTGGCCGTGTCAGTAGTTCCGTTTGAGAGTAGTGTAATTCTGTAAATCTCTAAAACGATACTAAAGTTACTAAGATTTATAATGGTGTTTGAGAGTAGTGTAATTCTGTAAATCTCTAAAACGCGAATTGATGTGTTTTTCCTTCAAATGTAGTTTGAGAGTAGTGTAATTCTGTAAATCTCTAAAACTAGTAGGGGGGGAACTAATTATTTTCTTGAGTTTGAGAGTAGTGTAATTCTGTAAATCTCTAAAACAATAGCCTTGACGCTATCACGGCAACGATTGTTTGAGAGTAGTGTAATTCTGTAAATCTCTAAAACCGTAGCCGATGTTATCGCTCAATCTCAATCGTTTGAGAGTAGTGTAATTCTGTAAATCTCTAAAACCTGGATTAGCACCCATGTCTACCAGCATTTGTTTGAGAGTAGTGTAATTCTGTAAATCTCTAAAACTTAACGCTATAATGTGGCTCACCTGTAGCGGTTTGAGAGTAGTGTAATTCTGTAAATCTCTAAAACATTCGATAGAACTGATAATGCATTACGTACGTTTGAGAGTAGTGTAATTCTGTAAATCTCTAAAACCGCATGCGGTTGCGTTGGACTGGCATTAATGTTTGAGAGTAGTGTGATTTTGTAAATCTCTAAAACTCTTGTAATTTAGCATCGTATTCTTCACTTGTTTGAGAGTAGTGTAATTCTGTAAATCTTTAAAACCAGCCTTCACGGTCTAGATCGCCTAAATGGGTTTGAGAGTAGTGTAATTCTGTAAATTTCTAAAATTAACAAATTTGAGGATAAAGTGACTAAGGGGATTCATTTATATTAATGGGAGGTGATATTATGAATAAAATAATTGGCATGATACCAGCCACAGCATTTCTTTTTTAACTATTAAGCGTACCATTCCACGATTTACTTCATGGAGACATAGGTCGATTTTTATTTGGTATGGTCACACATGGTGGAATCGGTGCCATTATATGGTTTATTTCTTACCGTTTTCTTTGTACTGATATGAAGTAAGAGGTCTAAGATAAAAAATTAGCACCACCAACGGATGATTTTGTTATCAACTATGGTGATGTTTTTTCTTTCTATTATTATGTAATTAAACATACAAAAGACATAGTAGATTGTCATATGTATCTATTTTTCTCTCTCTCTATATATATAAGGTGCGTGAAAATGCAGTAAGTGGAACTGTCTTGGCAAATGCAGTATACATAACAATAGAACTAGTACAGTGGTTGGTAGAAGTGTTATTATCTCTACGATGGGAAACTTATTATTAGTATTAATAGATTATACAAATCAACGCTGATATTTGAGAGTAGTGTAATACCACAAATCTCTAGAATATGTGTATATTCCGCCGCCCATCATTTCGAAGTTGAGAGCAATGTAATCCTGTAAATTTTTAAAACCGAAACTTTAGAATGACCACTTACACAGGTGTTTGAGAATAGTTTAAATTTGGAAATTTCTGTGAATGATATTAAAAAGAATGTACAGAAATGATGATAAAAAGTAGCATTACTATAGTAATATAGATCACTTGGCATAAGCCATTTAACTCTATACGTTAGTAATGCTACTTTTGTTATGTTGCTAGATTTATTATGTTGAATATCTTATTACTTTACTTTAATTTCATTAGATATGTATTTAGCATGTCTAACCGTTCAGTAAATAATGTTTTCATCATAGTAAGACGATTTTCCGTAATATTTGGATTTTTTACATATATGGAATCCATCAATTCCATCGCTGTTTTAGACAATGACTGCGGAATTGTTAGTGGTGTTGTTACATACTTTATTTGCGTATCATGTTTCGATTTAAACGGTAATGATGGATACGTATGGAATGGTCTATGTGGATTAATCGTTATTTCGTTGTACCATAGGGTATTGCCATTATCGAAGATCGGGGCCATGCCAAGGAATTCAAGTGTTGTAGAATTCCGTAAGAATCCAAAGTTACCGTAGTGACGGTCGTCATTTAATGTTAGATAGTCCAAAGCAAGTGTCGCATCTAAATGGGCTTTCACATTTGGAATTGAAAAATGTGTACACTGATCTAAGAACGCTTGGTATTTATTATCGCGTCATTTAAGTGGCGCTGCTATGTGCCAAGCAGGGATGTATTCAATGTCTTCGCTCGTAAATAGTGGGCAAGATGACACGATTTCACCAAATGCGATTGTTTCTAATTCATATGTTACATGGTGAAAGTTTAGTTCTTTGCATAATTTTGACACAAATACTTCATTAAATGGTTGTTGATTGAGGAAGTTTCCAGCTTTTTAATAGGCGAATACCTTTTTTTTGTTGCACCCACATCTGACGAAGAGAACCGTTTACAGATGAATTCGGTGTAATTAAATCGATATCGATATCATCAGAATCAGATAAGAATAAAGGCGTGTCAATTATAGGATGGTCATAAAAATTGATAGTATCCCAATCTAAATTAGAGTGTATTGGTTTCATCCAATAGTGGTCAGATAGATTAAGTTGATATGATTTTTAATGAAAAATTCTAATGCATCTGATGCGTGATAGGCCTCTAGTAAATCTTCTAAATTAGGGTCGCGAACCGGGAATCGCACGATGCTTTAAAAAAATCATTAAGTGCGATTTCTTGATTGTCCATGACCATCATATTCAATGGTTTGCGGTCTGGATTTATGATTTCAGTAACCTTTGTTACTGTTAACGTATCATCTAATATTGCTGTTAACACAGGAATATTTTTTATGCATTAGGATATATCTGCACATAGCATCACCTCCTTTATATTAAGAATTAATAATTATATACATTATATCGTAAAATAGAGCTATAGGTATACATTTTACATGGTAATCTAATATATCTTAATAAAATGACTATTAGCAAAACAAAACGCCCCCTTCACAGCAACCATC
>BNJU01005135.1_pt1 | contig 10255 bp, 13 predicted proteins | sample 8539281 | NCBI WGS metagenome assembly BNJU01 (sample SAMD00202456, study PRJDB9452) | human saliva metagenome | isolation source: human saliva | place: Japan
TGAGGTCGTGTCCCGAAAAGTGGTGTAAGCAAGCATTTCAGGTGTTTAAAAGAAGTGCGGTTATTTCCTACAATATAGTCGCTAAAACCAATTCAGAAAGGAAATAACCGCAATGCAAACTCTACATGAAACTGAGCTCTCCTACACCCAAAATCACAAATTAGATCTTAATGGTATGGCACGAACACTACTTGAAGACTTAGTAAATACCGTAATGGTTGAGCAAGTAGAAGAGCTTGGTTGTGTTCGCAATGGATACCGTGAGCGAAAGCTTGTAACTTCAGTTGGAACTCTTACCTTAAAAATTCCTAAGCTCCGTGAAGGAACCTATTTTCCTGACGATATCGTAAGTAAGTGGAGCAGATGTGATACAGCTCTTGCAAGCTGTATCTGTGATATGTGGACCTTAGGTATCTCAAACAGAAAGGTAGAAAAAGCACTGAGTGAGCTTGGTGTTGAAAAGATCAGTAAAAGTAGAGTCTCGAGACTTGTAAAGTCTTTAGATGAAGAGGTAGATGACTTAAGACACAACTCTTTGTCTTTTGACAGATGGCCTTACCTTTGGCTTGATGCAACCTATATTCCTATAAGAGAAGCAGGACACACAACCAAGCGTGCTGTTGTTATTGCTATAGCTGTAAACACAGAAGCTAAAAGACAAATCATAGGGCTTGAGTGTATAGATACAGAGTCTTATCTGTCTTGGAAAGACTTCCTTATATCTTTGAGAGAGCGAGGGCTCAGTGGAGTGAGATTGGTTATCTCTGATGCCCATGCAGGTCTTGTAAGAGCAATCGGTGAGGTACTCACAGGCGCTGCCTGGCAGAACTGTCTTTGTCACTTAGAGAGAAATGTCTTTGATAGATGTAGAACAAACTCAGGGTAGGGCAGTTATTGCTGCTATAAAGCATACCTTTGGGTCTACTGATACTGATTTAGTACGCACAGGCTTTGAGCACCTCTATGAGATATATGAAAAAATAGATCCAAGAGGAGCGCGTCTTCTAGAAGAGTCAGAGCCATATGTACTGACCTACCTAGACTTTCCAAAAGAACACGCTCACTGGATACGTACAAACAATCTTTGTGAAAGGCTCAACAAAGAGATAAAGAAGCGCACACGCATCGTTGGAGTATTTCCCTTAAAACAAGCAATGCTTCGCCTTGTAGGAGCTGTATGTATCAATCAAAACGAAGAGTGGTTTGTAGCAACGCACTTCATGGACAAACGCTCTCTTCTCTTTGAAGAGTGTCCTAAGAGAGAGTCATGTACACAAGAGACTATCGACCACCTCTTACAAGTGATTGATAGCGACTTTAAAGTTTGTAGAGAGGTGGCATAATGTAGGCTAGAAGGTAGTAAGGAAATAGCCTTACACCACTTTTTGAGACGTAACTTATAAAATTCATATTGAAAGGAAAAATGGAACTATCAAAAGAAGATGCAAGGGCTATTTGGCTGCAAAAAAATATTACTTCAGGTATAGATTCTAATTTAATAATTTTGTACTTGAGTGCCCCCTTCCTAAAAAAATTTGTCGAATATAAAGAATCGGTTATTATTCTAGAACCAACCTACAATGTCGAGGAGTTAAAACCCGATTGGAAGTTGCCTTCTTTACACGGTGCTATGTACTTTTCACTGTTCTACCTAGATAAAAAACTATGATTTAAGAAGATGTGCCAATCCGAACTGCAATCAATATTTCCATGTTTCAAAAACTAATTCGCGCAAGAAATATTGTTATATCGAATGTACAAATGCTACTGGACAGAGAGTATATCAGGGAAGAAAAAGAGGACAAGGTTAATTACCTTGTCCCTTTGTGTTTCTAGTATTGTTGTTTTCAATGCTTTTTTTGATAACATCAGCAAGTTTTATTATCTCGCTTTGATTTGGTTTGCAATTATTTCCGATTAAAAACTTGACATCAACAAGTATACCCTGCACTCGTTGATAGCTTTCAGTTGATTGTTTCCAATCTGCAACAGCCTCGCCAACTGAAAAGTAGTTATCTGTATTTGAGAATATATTTCTTGCTCTGCGTTGTAAGGCATTAGAAATGCATTATAAATCTTCATTCCCGCATCTCTTTCTGCTTTAAACTTATCATTAACAGCTACATACTCACCATATGAAATCTGTTTATTTATTGAGCTAGAATTAGGCAAGTCACTTGGTATTCTAGTCTCACCATACTTGTAATACTTCGCATCCAAAATATAAAGTTCATCCCCTTCACCCATAACAGTATCAGGCTCCAGTGCTGTATTCGCTCTATCTCTGCCAAAATTGAGTAACCATTTTGTCTTTGGAAAATAATATTCTTTGTCCTTGTTCCCATAGGTTGCTTGAATAAGTCTTTCCCAGATGTACTCAAATCTATTAGTTCCGAAATAAAACTCTGAAGAATCGTTGTTGGTATTTTCAAAGTTGAGTATTCTACTCATAGCTTTAAAAATCCTCTTTTCCTCATCTTTATTAGTTTTGTAAATCATCCCATCCAGATATTGGCCATAAATTGGTAGTTCCCTTGTCATAACAGGTTTCGGTGGAAGTGGTAATTTATATACCCACCCTAGTCTGAGCATACTCTGATAGACACAATATTTACTTATCTCATTTATCAAGTCCTTATCTGTTTTAGAGTGATGTCTTACTCTATACTTTGGATAAATTAATCCAGACTTCATTGCAATTGGATCTTCTTTCTTTATGGTCTGTGACCAATTAATCACACCTGAAGTTCCTTGAACGTACATATCTTCTTTTATCTGGAAGTATCCATTGTTCAAGTAATCTAATATCACAGTGAGATAGGCTTGCACAGGAAAGCTAACAGTTTTTAATAACTGATCCGGTTGAATCTCATCAATGACCGATTGTTGGTCATTATATTCATTAAGCACATTCATTAACTGAATAATCTCATCTCTTAGCACTTCATCATCTTGTGAAATCTTATAACCAAGAGGAAAGTGAATAGAGATTATTGTTTTATTCTCAATGTGTTCGGACTTATGCCTACGAAAGTATCGCCTTCTCTATTAGTCGCATTTCTGCAGTACTTATATAAAGGCTCATTGGGGTCAATATTTAAAAAATCATCCATACATTAACCCTCACTGTTTTATTCCGCGATAACTTGTTCAGTACTAATATTTGCTGACGTTTGCTCCGCACGAGCTTTCAAACTATCTTTAATTTCCGTCAAGAAAATATTAAAGCGTTCTAGTCCCTTTTGAGTAACAAATTGGTCTACAACCTCTTCTAAGCTCTTATAGTCCTTGTTAAACAACTTTGCACGACTGAATTTGAAAGCATCATCCCATAAATACTTAATTACTTTTTCAGCAAACAGTTCTGCCGAATCTTCAGCAGTAAGAACTTCTAGAGTAATGAAGTAAGCTCCAAGTCTCTTATCTTCAGATAACATAGTGGATTGGTTACTACTAAGAATCTGATCATTAATCACTTCATTAAAATCTTTCCACGTTAAACCAGTATCTAGAATCGGTTGATTTGCGTGTTTAGCCTTTGAGACATCATTTATAATCATTTTCATTCGCCATCTTCGTTGGAACGCAGTGTCTAAAGTAAAGACATTTTGATCAGCAGTATTCATTGTTGCTAAGATACTCAAATTTGATGGTAAACTCACCAATCTGCTCTTATCACCATATACATAATCAGCAATGTTTTCATTTGAAATTCCGTAACTACTGCTACCATCCGGTTCTCTATCTAAGAGCTGGAATAACTCCCCAAATATTGCTGGTGCATTTCCTCTATTGATTTCCTCAATGATTAGAAAATACTCATATCCTGGATCTTCATACGCCTTTTTCAATATTCTAGTCAGAGGACCAGGAGTAAATTTATATGTGATAATCTTTTCGCCAGATTCTTCCTCTAAAAAAACTGTAGGTAGAATTTGTCCAACCAAATCTGTATTCATATAGTCAGGATGGAAGACTATTCGTTCAATTTTGGATGGGTCATCACAATAGTCTCTTTGGATGGTATGGCTCTTACCACAACCCGGCACACCGTATAATAATATGTTTTTACCGTTTTTCCTCCTTTTAGCATCTGAAATTTTCGCATGATTTGAATCTAGATTCTTGGCACTTATATCATCTGTCATTAAATCAAATAAGGACTTTTTTTGAACATAAAAAAATCCAAATAATTATCTGTTTCAAAAAAATGTTTGGGTTACTCTCAAATAGAAATACCTTCTTTGCAACTTCATCAACGCAATCTGGAATTAATGAGATAGAATTTCCATCTACTGATAGTGTTACTAGTTGTTTTTAAGACTTGGTCCATTCTATTATCAAATTTTTGTTTTATACTGTTCAAATTCTGACAGAGAATCTTCATTATTTCTTAAAACGCAAATAAGTAGTAAGGCATCTAAAAAAATCCTCAAATTTTTTTCAGTAGTTCCAACAATATACCTATATTCAGAAAGCGATATTTTATACTCCCCTGTGGCTCTTCCTAGTTCTAGAAGTACTTTGTAGAGTAGCATTATTGGGTATAGCCTAAAATTTTTCCTGATATCTTCAAACTTTTCATCTACAGATGTACTTATATACATTTTCTCAATCTGTCTTTGGATAATATCAGAATAACTATCTGTATCAATAAAATTTCCGCCGCATCTTTCAAATACTTCTCTATAAACGTCGGTTATTTTAGAATTCTGATACGTGCTGTCTTGCATCTCAATTAATCCAAAATACGCAGCAACTCGAAGGATCCTATAGTTAGCAGAGATGTTAAAGCTCGAATGCTCGGATTTAAGTTGGGCTACACGAATTTTTATGAAGTCTTCCAAAGACATACTATTGTTTTTTCTTTGGTATTCGTCTAGATATGAGACTAGATAACACACTTTATCAAAACCAGTTGATTGCTTAACAATATACCAGCACTCAAGTTGATTTGCTGACGCTAACTTGTCTAATTTTCTTTGTAAGATTGAATTCATATTTATACCTTCAACTCAATTGCTTTCTTAATTACTCTCGCAAGAAAGTATGATACTTTTGGTGGAACTGCATTTCCTATTTGTTTGCATATAGAAGTTTTGCTACCATAAAACTTAAAGTCATCAGGAAAGCTCTGTATTCTTGCTGCCTCTCTAGGTGTTAAGGTTCTATCAAATACTGGATGAATAAAACGCCCACCTGCAGGAGTATCAAATCTCGTCGTTATTGTTGGTGCAGGCTCATCCCAACTTAATCTACCGTAAGCTCCACTATGCACTGAGTTTATAGTCTCATCAAGAACTGTATAGTTCTGACCATTTGATACTTTTTTCATTCTATTGACTGTTATTAAGGAGTGTTTTGTTCCATTATGATTTGTTAGTGTTCTATTATCAGACGCTAAAGATTTCTGATAATAAGTTTCTGGCATTGGATTAGGTACAACTCCATCCTCTGTTGCTTCCCCTAAATTTGCTATGGCATCTCTAACAGTAACTTTATCAAAGAAGTGAGGATTTTCATTTTTAATTTCATCTATTACCTCATCCCAAATCGATTGAAAGTCAACTTCCTTTCCTCGTATACCCATTAGGATTACTCTCTCTCTCTTTTGGGGAACTCCAAATTCAACGGCTTTTACAACTTTATAAAATAGGTGATATGATTCACCTCCAAATTCATCATTACTTGAAAATAAGCGAATAATTTCATTGAATATTTCACCATCTTGCATCGTCATTATCCCTTTAACATTTTCCATGACAAAGGCGATTGGTTTTACCTCTTTGACGACATTGAAGTAATGCTTAAATAGATAGTTCCTTGGATCGTCTATAAAACCATTTCTTATTCTTGCTCCAGCCATAGAAAACCCCTGGCAAGGCGGTCCACCAATAATCACCTCTGCGTCACCTTGGTGAAAAATACCAGTTGTATCTATATTTTTTATATCGTCAACAATGACATTTACGTTTGGTCTATTTTTTTTATATGTTTCAGCAATCGACTTTTCAAATTCAACTGCTTTTGAAATCGTAAAGCCATTTTGTTCAAACCCGAAGGATAAACCCCCACATCCTGAAAATAAATCGATTATTTTCATTTAAGCTCCACTTCCGCTTCTATATCTGTAGGCGTAATTTTTAATGTACACTTTTTCTTCTTCGCTTAGTCCGAAGATATCGCAAACGTAGTCATCAATCTTATGAATGACCCTTATGCATTCTTTGTGTTTATACTCATAATCCGTTTGCTTAGTTCCTACATAGACTTTTGTCTTCTCTAGTAAGTCTTCTAATTCGGCTGCAAGCATTAGTGGCTGAGAATAATCTCTTTGAACTGGTATCTTGAATCCTGCTAATTCCTTACGAGTAATATGCCAGCAATCCGATACACAAGTCCAATACCACCAGAACAGACTAGAGTTTAAAATGCACATGCATAACGCAGCTTCGGCGCTATCATCACAATAAAACGTCTTATACTCTGAACCACGATTTCTACCTTTTAAGAAACACTTAATCCAAAATGTGGCTCTCATGTTGAGGTGTATTTCTACTGCATTACCACTAAGGTGATGATACAGTTCAGATTTATTTCTAATTATTTTTTTATAGATACTTGTATCAAGCATATTGCCTAATTTCGGAATAAATTCCTGCTGTGCAAACTTATTTCTAACTACTTCTGTTGAAGTAAATAGATCCTTTCGTTCTTCCTTATACCAATACCTATAACCACTTGTATAGATTTCCTCTTCGCTCAACTTGTTTTTTCCAAACACAATACACAATTTTTGATGAACAGATGGGAATAAACAATCTGGCCTATCAGCGTAATTCAAAATGTATTGTATTGGCAACTTATTTATAAGTATGTCACGAATCCCTTTCATCCTTGGTGTTGAAGTATATGAAAGTGGAATTACAAAGCCTATCACACCATTTGGTTTCAACTTTCTCGTCGCATTATCAAGAACATTTGCATATATGTTTCCAAACTTAATTGACGGTTTTGACAGACTTTTCGAATCTTCCACATAAGGTGGATTACCAACGATAATATCGTAGTCGCGACAATCATATTCGGTATTTGAAACAAAGTCATAATTATCAAAACAATCATTTATCGCCTCGGAAATTCCACTAATGACATCCACTCCATATCTGCTCAAAACACATAAAAACATGCGTATTTCGATAGAGTAGTTGAAGTTTCATTTAAGTCGTTTCCTCTGACTGTTCTTATTACTTTTAGTAACTGGTTCTTTGTTATGTTTTTTTGGTGCAGATCAAGTAAATCCAATTTCAGCTCAAGTGCCTTATTAGTGAAAGCCCCAGTTCCACATGTTGGGTCAAACACAACCAGTTCATAACAAAACTTCTTATAAGGAATTCCATTAAGGTCTACTACGTGTACACCATTTGGTTTTAACTTGCCTGAAATCAGTTTTACACAATTAATGAGTATGAATTCCACCAAATCGATGGAAGTATAGTACACACCTTTATCTTTCCTGTTGACTTCTTTTTCATTCAAAGTAAGAAGTTTCTCTTGCAATTCTTCATATGATAGTTTCATATCATTTTGCAGTATTGTTAATTCACCACAATCCAATATCAGATTGAGTTCCCGATTAATAATCTTTAATTCATCCTCTGAGAAATTGTGATAAAAATAACCATTTAATATCATCAATGCTCTCTGAATAGCTGTCTCCACTAACCACCTGTCAATCTATTTGATAGCACTCTTACCGCTTTTTACCCATGCATCTAATTCGGAACATTTAAACTTCCATTGTTTGCCGATTTTATGCGCAGGTATTCCTTTTGAGGTTCTTATCCACAGTCTAATTGTTCCAGCCTTAACTCCTAGATAACTCGCAGCTTGCTCTATGTTAATCCAATTTTCAACTAAGGGTTTAGTCATAAAACTACCCCAATCCATCTACATAATACTTTTCTATTCTACCACTCATAGATTATTATTTCGAGATATTTCTTTGCTTTTTATGCTATTTATTGTAATTTATTAGAAAATAAAAATGCCACATTTATACGGCACTTCTTAGTAAGTTCAAGCAAATTTCGTGAGCAACAAGTCGATGCGCATTAGCTTATTGTATTCCAAAAATACAGCGTCTCCTTCACCAAAGTTTTTAACTCTACATTTATTCTTTAAGTAGGCATAATCAGCGTATCCTAATATGGTTGCCTCTGTAATCGAATCTAGATCAACTAAAGTAAACTGCTTTTCTGAATCTTTTGCATTCAGTTTGACTGCAACGTAATAATCTTTTGGATTATTATTGAATTGTTCCTCATTCACTAATAATAGCTTATGAATTTGCCTAAAACCAGTTTTCACATCAACGGTTTTCTTTTCTTTCGTACAAAAATCGAAAGAGTCCACATTATCTTCTCCTTGGTAAATGGTAAACATCTGATGAGCATCAAAATCTTTACCCAATTCTTTCAACAGAGAGGCAAAAGCTATCTCGCCTAGTTTTCCAATAAACGTTCGCTGGATTTCTAGTTTTGATTTGACGTCTGAATCCTTTAGGTCTCTAACTGTAGTTGGTAGCAATCTAGTATACTGGTTATCAGATTCAATTAACTCTTTGGCAAAATTATAGGCTGAATTCTTCATCTCTTCTGTAACATTTATGCTATAACATCTCACGTGATATTTGTTGTTTCTAGTTACATAAAAGTTCTTCATTGTTTCCTCCTTCTTGATTACAACAATGATAAATAAACAGTATAACGATTGCTCTTAATAATCGTTATACTGTTTGAAAGGCTATTCTAATCAAAAATCATTAACAGTAGAATAAACGCATTCTCAGCGATGAATCGCGAAACTTATACACATCTTTTTATTATTAAATAGCAAAGTTAAGGGATTTATAAGCGTGCTCAGAGGTCATAGATTGTATAAATCCCGCCACTATCTTTTCGAAGAAAGTAAGAGAACAGATTTTTCATAGAAACGCTTTAGAGCATTTTCACGTTTGCGAGGAGTTGTTCCCTCTTCAATACAGATAGACTTGAGTTCTCCTTTAAGGTCATCTAAGAAGAGTGAGTCTATTACCTTATGAATATTTTCTGGCGAGGTATAGTGCATTCCACCGGATCGTCTAGTTTCTGGATTCAAGGTTGACTCAAAAATGCCACCAAAAATAGTGGGGCTAATCTGTGACCAATCAATGTGGGAAGAAACCTCATTCAACAAGAAGCTATTTGTTTCATCCGTAAAATTAGGAACTTCAGATTCATCTCTAAATAGTCCGCCATTTACATACGGAAATGCCTTTACTTCAAGATCATACGGGTCTCTCTCAGGCAAATTGGTATCCAACGCACGAAATAAATTCTTAAGTGATGTTCTGATTCTATTTGCTGGAACATCTTTAAGATAGTTATAAAAAGCATCTTTTCCAAAAAGTCCTGCATCTTCACAATAAAGGCAAAATACCAAGCGTACACAAAGTACGTTTAATGCATGCATTGACTCTTCTGAATCAGGATTTATGTATCCTTCACGCAATTTGTCATAAAGCTTTCCAATGAGCTCACCAGCTTTAATGGATACGGTCTTCTCTTTTTCAAGACGACTGTTAGTAGGGTCATTAATAAAAGCAAGATACTCTGGATGATTTGCAAGCTCATCAAGAGTGAACTCGAATGCGTTGTTGGAAAGTTGCGACCTTCCATATGTATCACGATCGTACACTCTAAAGGTAGAGAAGTTACACGTAATGACAAAACGAGGTTGCTCTAATCTAGGAAGTTCATCAACATAATCAAGTGCTTGAGTTAAAGGTGTCTTTTGCTTGCCTTGACGGAGTTCTTCTTTATCTAAATCAATACCAAGCGCCTTTTGTTCAATCAAGACACCAGCATCGGGAATCCATACATCAACGAATCCTCCGGATGAAACATGATGTTCAAAGAGAACATCATCTACTTTTGAATAGCCAATAGTACGTAGGAGCTGTAGCCAAAATTGCTGAGTATCTCCCTTTTCATAACCTCTGCCTTGCCAGCGGGAAACAAATTCTAGGAGTTCTTTCTTATCACAAGGCATATTTACTCACTCTCAAACATATTGATTTAAATAGCCAATTCAACACAAGCTAATTGTAAAAAATTGCATTGCATTAGGCTACGTATTTCCAATTATAAATGGCCTTTTTACTGGAAAATATTAAAAACATAAGAGCAACTACCTTAACTCTCCCTTGTGCCCG
>BNJU01004588.1_pt1 | contig 10252 bp, 9 predicted proteins | sample 8539281 | NCBI WGS metagenome assembly BNJU01 (sample SAMD00202456, study PRJDB9452) | human saliva metagenome | isolation source: human saliva | place: Japan
TAATATCAAATCGTGTGATGGTTTTGTTGTTTTCAATCACTGCATCCCTTGATAGATCATCTTCTTATTTGTATAAGCTATATACCCTCTTATCTTAGTTAGCGCTAACGTCTTACTGTGCCTCATTATCGTCACGCATAAAGCCCCTTTCTTTCATCACTTTTAGCTGATGTTTGTTGTTGGTGCACATGATGTGTTAAGGCTTCGCACATATTGTGCTAAGGCTTCCACGCAATGGTGTGGAGTACTAAACAACTTTAATGCTCGCAAGCAGAGCCAATTGGGGGTAAGTAGGGAGATTATTCAGGCACAGTAAACTTAGCCTATTGGAATATAGGCTGTTGACTGGGTGCTATGCTTTCTATAATCTGTTCTTTTCAGCCTGTCCAGCACCTGTACCCTTGTATTTGCTTCGTGAAGCAGTTGAACTTATAGGTAACAGTTAGAACAAACTGACGGCTGTCGTATGTACTGATATGTTTTGTGTTCCATTGATTCAGTGTAGCTAATTCCTCCTCTTTTCGGCATGGAATAAGTCTGTTCCACCACGAAGTGCGAGTCTGTCTTTAGGAAAGACTTTGGTAAGGTTGATGTCGATGTTTCCTTGAGTTTCGTGCAATGGTCCAATTTCATCATCGCCTCTGTAACGAGGTAGACTCCATTGATAGCAAATCAACCTTTTCCAAAGTCAGAGCTGTTGTTAAAGCTGAATTGCCAGACTAGGCTTGTTCAGCTTACGGCTCTTCGTACTGTATGTATGTGAGCCATTGCTTCTTCCATTAATGCCGTGAACTCAGGTGTCCAGATACCGATTGTTGGCGAAAAAGCCAACTGAGTAGATATCGTCTTGATGCTTGAAGATTCGTGTAGGTATGCGAGATAGCTGAGTTATGGCTGTCTTGTTCGCTCCAGAAGACAATGGCGTGGCGACTGTCATTGTAAGAGATGCCAAACTGGATGAACTTCCACATAGCTCCCTAAGCTATGTCGTGGATAGTATTCATGCTGCAAAGCAGTGGTTACCTGACTGCATCAAGAAACGATTGCCGTGTGAAACGTTATTGCTTAACTGATCTGTAGAAGGGACGACGTGTCCTCGCTGCATAGCTTAATTGCATCTGTAGGTCTCCTCATTTGTGTAGCTGCAGAGATGTTTGGAATAGGTTGCTGAACGAACGACTCTGATTAGCAAATGTGCTGTCCGTTCTCATAATAGTTGAAGCGTACCGCCTCCCAGCGTAGACCAGCTGTCAACGGCAGATTGATAGCATGTGTTTGTATTCCATACAGGAGCGATATTCGACTCTTTAGCTGTGCGGATGAGCTTGGGACATAGTTTTCAGATTGCTATACGTGTCATTTGCGGTTCCGTATAGGTAGTATTCTGCACCCACTGACAGATTACCTCCTAAACACAGGATAGCCCAAAGGTTGGCTTTGAAGCAAAGAGCCTGTCGCGCTCTTGATTGTCGAAGTTACGATGCGACTGACCTTGTTGCGACTCTTTTCTCGATAGGTAGTATGGTTATTTTGCTTGTTATAAAGATAATCAGCATTGAAGTCTCATGTCCATCTTTCCCATCTTTCCAACATAGTAGAGATCAAATGAATTAAAGGACGATGGGACTGCTTGCATGGCAAAGGGTGTTAATACGGTCGTAGAAAGTCCCTGTTTGCCGTTACTATCACTACTAATGAATACAGATAGGGAAGTCATGAGGGAAGTTAATCATGTATTTGATACCGACAGAATTAGCCGTCATTTCAACTGATAGTCTGCTCTATAATATTTTGAAAATAGAATTTTTTGTCGTGACTTTTGCGGAAACTCTGCTGCCAGAGGGTGTCAGCGTGAACAATAGTAGTTGTTGTGCTGGTTCGAGGCTGTTGTCATGAATAGCCATGCCCACCCAAAGAGTCTCTAAACGCTTATGGCGATACTTCCAGTTGACCCGTTCCGGAGAGGTCTACATTCTCCGATTGGTAGTAGGCAGAGCGTACATCGAAGCCGAAGCCGTCGCTTCACAGCCTTTCTTCGTGCGTATCTCACGACTGCTCTACCGCTGCATTATATCGGCTTCCGGGTTGCTTATCACCTCAACGCTCTTGGATATCGCTTCGACTTAGGCGTTCGTTTGTCGCATCACGCATCTGACGACCGCTGATATAGATGATAGTGTACCTCTCACCAAATACTCTGTAGCCATCTTTCTTCTTGTCAGTCCCGAACATGCAAGAACATCCTCACAAGTGCCGAGTTTGCTCAGTATGGTGTTCTCTATATTCGTTTGTAAACCCTCTGTTGTCATCTTGTGTAGGGGAGCATTGCCTTTGACGACCACCTCTTTCATCATTTTTGCATCTTCTTTCAGTACGATAGTAAGGTTGTCTTGGTTGGAAAGAACCGTAGTGAAGGGCTCATAACCTACAAAGGAGGCTTTAAGGATATTACCAATGTAACCTCCTTGAAGTTAAAACTACCATCATCAGCGGTTGTTGTGCCAACAATGAAGCGGTAGAATCCTTGGCTGAAAGAATAATGACGATTTATGTAGGGGATAGGCTTTTGTTTTCATCAAGCACCTTCCAGATACGGATTGTGCATTAGCTCGAAGTCCAGTGCAGAACAGAAGGAGGATAAGTAATAGTTTTTCCATAACTAATGAAGTTAAGTGAAACGAAAGGTTCAAACTCAGTTGCGCTTTTAAAAAGCGATAGGTTTCTGCTACAAAGGTATAAAATTATATGATTACTAATAAAAAAGGAAAAACTTTCAGTTTAATGTGTCTTTCTTAGTTGTGAGGTGGTTTAGAGATAAGACTTATAGTATAAAAAGCTACTACCAGAATCCAATCAAAGGATTACTGATATGGTATTATATTTATAAGTGTTTAGCTTAGAGCAGAGCGTCGAACTTTCTTTTGAGAACGTCCTTTGAGCTGCGCCAACAAACTTGTTCACCAACTGACCACCCTTAAAGAAGAGGATAGTTGGGATATTACGTACACCGAAATCAATGGCACGTCATCATTCTCCTCAACATCACACTTACTCACAAATAATCTCACCATCGTACTCTTTCAGTAAGTTCAGAGATGATAGGACCAATCATCTTGCAAGGACCACACCATGTTGCCCATTAAATCAACTACCAATGGTAATTCACCATTCTTGTAAGTCTCTAAATTCTCGTTAGTAATTACTACTCCATTTTTATTCTGTTTATAAGTTTATTAATATTGTCTTTTTCTATCTATTTACCATCATCAAAGATTGTGCCACTTTTGATTTAGTTTATATGGAACCCATCTTCTCATTCGACGAGATAAAGTCTATCAGCGTACGTATCGACATTAACGCCACCATTCTTACTCCTTAGCATAAGAACTCGGTTGTCAGGCGTTCGCAAACTCGATGTAAAGTTGTGTGTTACCGATATGTTCTCGATGACTCTGCTAATTCCGAAACGAAGCGCATCGTCTCAATGCTGTTGCGTCCATAGAGATGGTAAAGTTGTTCCAAACGATTTTGTTTCACGTCATAGAGTTGCTCAATCTTCTGCACTTTTGAGCTCTAACATGTCAGGATTATTGCGGTAACGAGGCTGGCACTTTAGCTGTTATATAGACTAGGTAGTTCATCTTCAGGAGGTTGTTCCACCGCGCTCCAGTCGTCACCAAACAATGCCAATTCGCCCGTTCCCTCAAAGTCTTCTATCGACAAAGCCGAAAAGGCTTTACCAGTCTTTTGTGAGAAGCGTTCGTTAACGGATGTGACAATACCACCAAATGTCACTGTCAGCTTTTGCCAATTGGTCATATTCGCATTGCGACCAATCTATAGAGCAGTGAGTGTTACACATATTATTCAGTACAACACCGTATTCATCGAGTGGGTGGGCTGACAGATAGATACCAACATGTTCGCGCTCCTTGTTCAATTTCTCAATAGTAGGCCACTTCTCTGCCTTTGGCGCAATAGGATGGACTACATCAATAGCATCCATACCTCCGAAGAGGGAGTTCTGTTGTTGTGCCTTTTCAGCTTGGAAAAGCTGACCATAACGGACGATGGTATCTAAGAACAAATCACCCTTTGCAGTGACTGCAAAGTATTGTTCTCGCTGTAAACCGAAGCTGTCGAAGCCACCACTATAAGCCAAACTTTCAAATGCTTTGCGGTTCACATTACTGAGGTCGACACGCTCAGCAAAGTCATATATATCCTTATAAGGGCCATTCTCCATGCGTTCACGTACAATACTATCAGCCGCACTTGCGCCCATTCCCTTGATAGCAGAGAGTCCGAAGCGAATCTCACCATGCTTATTCACACCAAAGCCAATCTGACTCTCGTTGACATCAGGACCAAGGGTTGCAATCTTCAATGCCTTACATTCCTCCATCAACTTTGTGATTTCGGTAATCTGACTGAAGCGACGTGTCATCAACGCAGCCATATATTCGGCTGATAATGCGCCTTCATGTAAGCTGTCTGATAGTCACCCATGAGCAGCAAGTGGCATGACTTATTGAAAGCATAGCTGGCAAACTTCTCCCAGTCGCTCCATATCTCTCAAGAACCTGTGGATCGTGTCCGTTCTCTTGTCCTTGCTTTGATGAACTTAGGCTCATCTTGTCAACGATAGCCTTCATCTTCTTCACCCATTGCCTTTTGCCGAAAGCGGCATCACCTCACCACGTGCAAAAGTTCGCCAACTGGCGACTCAAGAGCATTACTTGCTCCCTGATAGACCGTAGATACCTGATGTGTCTTTGAGGTACTTCATACATGGGATGTCGTACTTTACCAAAGAAGGATCGTGTTTACGCTTGATAAAGTCAGGAATATAGTCCATTGACCCGGACGATAGAGCGTATCTCATGGCGATGAGGTCTTCAAAACACTGATTGACGAGAAGCTCATGGAGGTACTTTCGCATACCCGCCGACTCAAACTGGAAAGTACCAACTATCCGTCCACGTTGATAGAGTTGGTAGGTTAATCGTCATCAATAGGAATCTTCTCAAGGTCAATCACGTCGCCAGTTGTCTGCTTAACAACCTTTGCAAGCTTCCTTTAATTCGGAAAGTGTTTAGTCCAAGGAAGTCCATTTTGATAAGACCAGTAGATTCAATCACATGACCATCATACTGGAGTTACAGGTACTCTTTCCTGGGAAGTCTAGGTCTGTAGCCGTGGAGATAGGCACCCATTCATCAATAGGGTTACGACATATAATGAATCCGCAGGCATGGATACCCGTTCCACGCACTGTCCCCTCCAGCATCTTGGCGTATTTAATCGTATTACGCCCCTTATGTCTTCACTAACCTCTGCATTCTGCAACTCTGGAGTACACTTGATAGCATTCGTTAAGTTCATCTTCATGCCATCAGGTAGGCGTTCTGGAATCGCCTTACAAAGGGCATTAGAGACATCTAACGGTAGTTTCTCTACGCGAGCAACATCCTTAATGGAGTTCTTCGTTGCCATTGTAGAGTAGGTAATAATATGTGCACAGTTCTCGTGTCCGTACTTATCCATTACCCACTGCAGCACACGTCCGCGGCCATCATCATCAAGTCGGTCATCAATATCAGGAGGTTGACACGGTCAGGTTGAGGAATCGCTCAAAAAGTAGGTCATACCTCAATGGATCAATCTGCGTAATTCCTAAGCAATAAGCCACTACAGAACCAGCAGCTGATCCACGACCTGGACCCACCATTACGTCTAATTCCTGCCGTGCAGCATTGATAAAGTCTTGTACTATGAGGAAGTAACCAGGGAAACCCATCGTCTTCATGACGTAACCCAAAGCGAATATGATTCTTAACCTCGTCAGAAAGAGGGTCGCCATATAGTGGCACCATCGTAGGCTAACTTCGCAAGATAATCGGCTTCAAACTTAATGCGATACATCTTCTCATAGCCTCCTAAACGGTCGATAACCTTCTGTCCTTCTTCAGGGGGAAGAGGGTTCTCGCCATTCTCATCGGTGGTAAACCTTGTATGTCTTCCTCAGTGAACTTCTTTTTCCATTCTTTCTTCCGTTCCGAAGTCTCCTGGGATGGGAAGAAAGGCATGATAGACCATGATTAATATCATGTAAGTCTCTACCTTATTTAGATTTCCAGCGTATTTGTCATTGTCTGGGATGTCTGAGAATATCTCATTCATCTCTGCACGCGTTTTAAAACCAATTTTGTTTTAGAGTAACGCATACGCTTAGGATCATCTAAATCTTCATTTGTTGAAAAAGATAAGTGGTCATGTGCCTCGGCGGTCTCCTTGTCTTCGAAGTGACAGTCATTGGCTACATACAATCTTTTATACCATATTCTTGTGCAAACTTCATGAGTACTTTATTGGCTTTCTGCTGCAAAAGGATAAGTCTCACGGTTTGCCACTAAACTTGGGTCTTTTACTCATGGCGTTGTAACCAAGGTAGAAATCATCTCCAAAGACACGATGATACCATTCGCAAGCTTCTCTTGCCCCCTCGATATCATCATGTATAATCTTGTTAGGGACTTCACCTGCAATACAAGCTGTACACACAATCAGTCCCTCATGATACTTCTCAAGCTGCTCACGGTCCGTTCGGGGACGATAGTAATAACCATCTACCCACGCATTAGATACAAGTTTAATAAGGTTCTTGTATCCTGTATAGTTCTCTTGCCAATACGATAAGATGGTAGCCTGAATTGTCATGCATACTTATCCTTATCATGCATTGTGCGACGCTACATACATCTCACATCCGAAGATAGGCTTGAAAGGCTCTTCACCCTTCTCTTTCCTACCTTTATTGACCTTAGCACAATAGTCAGCAAACTCTTTTATGCCGAACATTACACCATGATCAGTAATCGCCATACCCTTCATTCCGTCTGCAATAGCCTTATCAACAAGGCGTGTAACCTTAGACTGACCATCAAGAATAGAATAATTGGTGTGGACGTGTAAATGTACGTAATCTTCCATTGAACTTATGTTTTTGAGCTGTAAAGTTACTATGAAAAAGCCGACATAACAAAAAGATTGAGGAGTGAAAAATTTGTGGAAATGACAGAAGTACCTTTGCAACAAAAAACAAATAGTCGTTTATCGACCATGGGAAAAATAAAAAGAAACTCAAAAAGATTAGAATCCATCACGAAGGGACAAATACGATTGCTCTACGGAGGTATAGGTCTTGTCCTTATAGCTTTGGTTCTCTGGTTTGCAGTTCCAACGAAGATACCATTTTGGATTTTTACAGTCGTGTTCGGTACTGTCTATGGTATAGTACTTAATTTCTATCAGTGTCCTATCCGCTATTTTGGTAGTGAGGATACGGAGGGTATTGTCGTGGCTCCAGCCGACGGCCATATCGTTGTTATAGAAGAGGTAGACGAAAACGAATATTTTCATGAGCGCCGATTGATGATTTCAATCTTTATGAGTCTATGGAACGTTCATGCCAATTGGTTCCCTGTAGATGGAGTGGTAAAGTCTGTACAGCATTTTGATGGTAACTTCCACAAGGCTTGGCTACCTAAGGCAAGTGAGGAGAACGAACATGCAGATACTATCATCACAACTCCTGATGGTACAGACATCCTCTGTCGTCAGATTGCTGGTGCTATGGCACGCCGTATCGTGACATACGCTAAACCTGGTGAAGATTGTTATATTGATGAGCATCTTGGTTTTATTAAGTTAGGTAGTCGTGTTGATATCTTCCTTCCTGTAGGTTCTGAGGTATGTGTTAAGATGGGACAGTCGACAACAGGTGACCAAACAGTGATTGCTAAGTTGAAGCCAAATAACAAGTAAAGATGAAGAAACATATTCCTAATAGTATTACTTGTTGCAACCTTATCTCTGGTTGCATCGCTATTGGTTTTGCTTTTGCAGGCAAGATAGAGGTTGCTTTGCTATTTATTATTATAGGTGCTGTGTTTGATTTCTTTGATGGAATGGTGGCACGCTTACTGAATGTTAGTTCTCCTATTGGTAAAGAGTTAGACTCTTTGGCAGACGTTATTACTTTCGGTGCAGCACCATCAGCTATCATCTTTTCACAGTTATACGTAATGTCTTATCCTGTTTTTCTTGAGCCATTACGCGACTATCTGCCTTATACAGCCTTTATCATGGCAGCTTTCTCGGCATTGCGTCTTGCAAAGTTCAATCTTGATGAACGTCAGGCATTAGGTTTTATAGGATTGCCAACACCAGCGAATGCACTCTTTTGGGGTTCACTTCTTGTAGGTGTAGGGGAGAAGTTAGAGACTCGTCCATGGGTTTTATACTTTATCCTTGCAGGTATTCTTATTAGTTCATGGCTGCTTGTATCAGAGATTCCAATGTTTGCTTTAAAGTTCAAACACTGGTCATTCAAGGGTAATGAGGTGAAGTACCTCTTCTTGATTACTTGTTGTCCATTGGTAGTCATCTTTGGTATCTCGTCATTTGCTATCATCATTGCATGGTATGTGATACTATCAGCTATCGTAAAACAATCCCCAACACAACAGTAAGGGGTATAAGTTCAAAGCTATGTCAATTATTGCTTTTATTCTGAAGTTTGCATTCTTCTTCTTTATAGCGTTTTTTGTGATTATCTTATGGGTGGCTTTTGCATTCTATAAGCAGATGACACGCGCACGTCGTCAGTTTAATCCTAACAACTATCAGTATCAAGAACCAAGCTCTACTGAGAATACGATCATTGATAATCGCCCAATAGAGGAACGCCGTAAGCAGGTAATTCCAGACAGTGAGGGTGAGTATGTTGACTTCACGGAGTCTGATGATACACAAGAAAAATAAGATGTAACACAACATTACATACATAAACAGAATAGGACAAATCAACCTGATTTGTCCTATTTTTTTATCTGTACATTTTCAATTGATGCTTTAATTGCATTCGAATTGAGCCTTAATTGACTTCTAAAAGACGCCCTTTTGAGGTCTTACTAACGCCCTTCAAGAGGCTTATAAGGCATCTTTTCTTTTGCTGTTTTGTAACATTTTGAATACAAGACAGTTACAAGTGTGCTCGAAAATACGTTTTTATCCCTATAAATTGCCCAATGAGTGGCAATTTATGTAAAGATATTTCGCATTCACATGAACTATTTTTCGGTGTTCTTTTCTTATTAACAACTCAGCTTACGAGTACCATCTGGTTGTTCTTCAATCGTAACCTTGATGACATTCTCAGGGAGGATTTCCTCGATGAGTTCTGGCCATTCTAACAAGCAGAGGTTACCACTGTAGAAATAGTCCTCATATCCCATGTCATATACTTCTTCCAACTTCTTGATACGATAGAAGTCAAAGTGATAGATTGGGTCGCCGTTGCCATCCGTATATTCGTTGATAATAGCGAAAGTAGGGGAGGTGATAACATCTTCTACGCCCAAGACCTCGCAAAGAGCCTTGATAAAAGTGGTCTTTCCAGCACCCATCTTTCCGTAGAAAGCGAATACCTTTCCATCATCCATCCCCTTGACAAATTCCTTTGCAGCCTCATGGATAGTATCGAGGCTTTTGATTGTAATTTCCATATTGTTTTCTTTTTATTCTGTTTATGCGGTAGGTGGTTGTCTGCAGTTCGTCCATTTGTATGGAACTATATGTTTTCAAGAATTTTACAGTTTCCTATGTGAGAACAATCCTATACCACCTATGTTTATGTCTTAAGCACGCTTACCTTTAATAAGATATATTCTCTATCCCATTCTTAAGTGTATTTGAGGAAATCTCCCCTCCTTTCGGAGGGGTTGGGAGAGGTTCCTCTTACCTCTTTCTTGGACTAAGCGTTGCCAATGGCACAATCATCTCTTCCATTGAGATACCTCCGTGCTGGAAAGTATCTTTGTAGTAAGAAACGTAATAGTTATAATTATTGGGATAAGCAAAGAACGAGTCGCCAGTAGCAAAGACATAGCTTGTGCTGAGGTTTGGTGCTGGCAGCTGCGCAAGATGAGGATTCTTGATAGCGAATACCTGACGTGCATCGTAGTTGAGGCTCTTTCCTAACTTATAACGCAGATTGGTGTTTGTATTGCGGTCACCGATAATCTTGACAGGATTTGTCGTACGGATAGAACCGTGATCGGTCGTAATGATGACCTTATAATCAGACTGTGCCAACTCTTTAAATACATCTGCCAATACGCTATGCTGGAACCAACTGAGCGTGATAGAGCGATATGCGCCTCGTTGCTTGCTAATTCGCGTATCATTC